>Ga0123342_1007740_pt1 | contig 14021 bp, 4 predicted proteins | sample Turbeawhitnodule_FD_89960 | JGI IMG/M metagenome (GOLD analysis project Ga0123342, IMG submission 89960) | Root nodule microbial communities of legume samples collected from Mexico - Turtle bean Mexico white nodule | ecosystem: Host-associated > Plants > Roots > Nodule | place: Mexico: Nepantla...
TGGAAGTGAGGGGCGATGTGGATGAGGACACGTGGAAGGCCAATATGATCGCCAGTCGATAAAGCATTGCGTAGTCGGTGGTCGCCGAAGGTATGCATCATCACCGTGACCAACATGATCGCCGGTCGGTGAATAGGCGGTATCCGTGCGTGTGAAGTCGAGGATCGCCAAAGTTGTGCATCATTGTTGTCTTAGAAATGTAGTGGTGATCTCTGAGCGTGAGAAGAAAATAGAGTTTGGATTTTGTAAAGGGTTGGGATACCCTTCTTGTATCCCCTTAATTTAAATTAATTCTTTGCTGATCAAAAAAAAAAAAAACCTAAATCCTAAATTAAAAACTAATTTTTTTTTTGGTTTCTAAATTAGTTTCTATTATTGTTAAATAGATCTAAATTGGTATCTAATTAGCAACTAATGTTTTTGGTACCAATTTAGAAACTATTTAACAATAATAGAAACTAATTTAGAAACCAATTTATTTTTTAGTTTCTAAAATGATATCTAATTTAGTTACTATTACAACTAATTATTTTGGTATCTAAAAACTGGTTTCTATCAATAATTTTAAATAATTTATGTATTTTAAAAATTAGTTTATATTGATTTGTTAGTATGCATTCGGTGTGACTTTCTTCTTCTTTCAACACATCTCACATTTTTCTTTGGTTTCACATTTTCTTTTGCACCTAGAACCCTAGATCCAAACACGCATGTTCGAGAGTTATTATCTAGTACAAAGTATACTTTTCCAACGTCCTTTGAAACTATCATTTCTCTTAAAATTTTTCCTAAAGAAGTGATTCTATATAAGATGAGAAAGCATGAAAGATCACAACACAACCAAATAGCTTTTGTTGTGTTGTTGAATAAAGTATAATGGCCATGGTTTGGTATGCAGCAGCAACAAGTGCAGCACTCTTCTGCATCATCTATTTCTTCCATCGGAGACTATCTTGCAGATACCCTCTCTACACTGACTACCCCATCCTTGGAATGCTACCAGAGGTACTCTGCAATCTGTGGCGCATCCATGATTTTTCAGCTGAGATGCTGAAATCACATGGGGGCACTGCCGAGTTCATTGGACCTTGGTTTACCAACTTGAACTTTTTGGTCACCAGTGACCCCCTCAACGTTCATCATGTCCTCAGCAAGAATTTCAACAACTACATCAAGGGACCCGAGTTTCGTGAGATTTTTCAGGCTTTTGGAGATGGGATATTCACTACTGATGCAGAAGCATGGAAATACAACAGGGATCTCTTCCATTCCCTCTTCAAACACAGAAGCTTCGAGGTGTTTATGGAGAAAACCATTCGGAAGACGGTGCAGAACAGCCTACTTCCCGTATTGGATCATGTACAACAACAAGGGAGGGTGGTGGATCTTCAAGACCTCTTCAACCGCTTCACTTTCGATAACATTTGTTCCATAGTTCTTGGATATGACTCTAATTGTCTTTCCCTTGACTTTCCAGAAGTTGAAATTGAGAAGGCTTTTAGCCAGGCAGAGGAGTCTATTTTCTACAGACATATAAAGCCAAAGAGTCTCTGGAAGCTGCAAAAATGGCTTCAAATTGGTGGCGAGAGGAAGATGACAGAAGCATGCAAATCGTTTGATCAGTTCATACATGCACTTATAGCGTCTAAGTTGGAAGCACTGAGCAAGTGCAATGAGAATGAAACGGGAGAAGCTAGTGCTGATTTGCTAACAACTCTGATGAGAGAGGGGAAGGAAGAACATGATGCTAGATTTCTAAGGGATGCTATGTTCAATCTTTTTGTGGCTGGGAGAGATGCCATAACTTCAGTTCTCACGTGGTTCTTTTGGCTTGTTGCTACAAACCCTTTGGTGGAAGCCAAGATTCTTGAAGAGATGAAGGAAAAGTTTGGAAGAAATGAAGGGAAAGCAGAAGTTTTAAGTGTGGAAGAAGTGAAAAAACTGGTTTATCTGCATGGTGCAATATGTGAAACACTGAGACTGTTTCCTCCTGTACCTTTCGAACGCAAGCAAGCCCTTGAAGCTGACATGCTTCCTAGTGGTCATGGTGTTGATCCCAGTACAGTGTTACTAATTTCATTGTATGCAATGGGAAGATCTGAGGAAATATGGGGAGAAGATTGCATGGAGTTCAAGCCAGAGAGATGGATCTCAGAGAAAGGAGGTAATGTTCATGTACCATCTTACAAATTCATTGCTTTCAATGCAGGACCAAGAACTTGCTTGGGCAAAGACTTGTCCTTCCTTCAAGTGAAGATTGTAGCAACTGCTATTTTGCAGAATTATCATGTCCAAGTGGTGGAAGGTTACGTTCCTACGCCAAGCCTTTCAGTTGTTCTTCTCATGAAGGATGGTTTCAAGGTTAAGATAACAAAAAGAGAAACTTAATTTGACTTATCTGGGAATTTCTATGTCAGATATGTAGAATATACTATGATGAATCTTATGTGTATCATGTCTACTTTCTCAGTAAAAGAAAATATGAATAAAACAACATTGAAAGGAACAATTCTTGTATCAAAATATGTTGGTTAATTAACAGTTACTTTACTGATAAACATCCTTGTTGATTTATTCTGTACCATATTATGTCTGTGTGTAAAAAGAACTTATGTGCAGTGAGATAGTTGTAAGTGTTGAATGATATATAACAAGTAAATGATTCGATTTTGTTCCAATGATGAAGTTAGTGGAGTGTTTTTTCCAAAAAAGGAATCAATCATGTTTTGAACATGGTTATGAGAAAAGCAATAATAATATGTGAAAGCCTTTATCAGCCAACATGTTTCTGTCAAGTAATTTTTTTTATCATAAAATAAAAATTAATATATAAAATTATTTAAGAAATATTTGAACTCCTTCTCTTGTACAAAAATATATCAAAAATGATTTTTTTTACACCCATATCCACCTACACTCCAATAAATACTAATATTTTAATCATTTATAATTTTTTTAATTTTAAAAATTATTTTAACATTTTGCATTTTGATTATATTTTCACTAATTTTTTTTTTCTTTTTTTAGGGTGTCAAAAATATCACCAAGTATTTCCAATAAAATAATAAAATCTAACATGTTGCAAACAAACAAACCCTCAAATCCACATGTGAGCAAAACATGTGGTCAATAAATCACAAAGATATTTTTTTTGTCTTGAGTGACTATTTTACTAAGTTTTGTTTTCAAATAATCTAATTTTAAAGATAAAAAATAATTAATCATTATATTAATTAAATAATAAATTAAATTTTATTTTAAAAATTAAAAATTATTAATATACAAAGTAATTTTTAATATTAATAAAATCTTGATAACTAATTAAATATCAATTTAGAAATTAATTTATAAGTTTTATTAATAATAAAAATTATTTTAAATATCAATATTTTTTACTATATAAAATATAATCTGATTTATAATTAATATAATAATTAATTACATTTTCTTAAATTAATTTTTATTTAATAACTTTCTTATAATATTGAAAAAGTATAAAAAATTTAAATATTCATTGAAAACAAAATTAATGTCCAAGATATTTATTTATATATATGAACAAGATCTAATTAAGTAAAAATTAAATATATTTTTCTGTATAAAAATTTGTATGTTAGAGATCACTATAACACTTAACATTTCATCCAACTAATCAAAATTAAATATATTAACATCTACACTGATAAAATTAAATATATTTATTATAAATTAACTAAGATAAAATTAGAGTGCAGATTTTTTATGCATAGAAAAAAAAAGTAAAATTTAGTCTGTATCCCAAGCATTATCACTTGTACTTTTTGTATCTTTTCAAATTATATACCCTAGACAAAGACAAATAACACTGCTAAAAAAACCAGCTATTCAATGTTACTTTTAGTGCTACATGATGAACACATAGCAATATCCCACAGACATGTGATTAGGATTTTTCTTTAAACCCAAAGGCTATGTTTGGCTTTTAGTTGGATATTATCTCAAATTTATCAAGAGTAAACTCAATTCTTTTACATGTATGGTTACATCTTAAATAAATTTTATATTGTATTGCGAAATTAAGTTTATAAGATTTAATCCAATTTTTTTTTTCAGTGAAAAAACATTCAACACCAACAAATCATGTATCTGGTATAAAAAAAAGTGAATATATCACTTTCAATAAAAAAAAAACCTTAAACTTAAAGCAACTATATATAGTATCTGAGTTTTCTGTGATATATTGTTATTAATTAAAGTATATTCATAATTAATCCGTGGGATAATTAAAATCATAGTATTCATAAAAACACTTGAATACATTAAATATTCTTAATATTTAGATCTTGTAAAAAGATAGTGGGGGACCAAGGAAAAGAACAAGAGCATAGGTTAGAGATGTAGCTGTTTCAGACCTTGTGAAATAAAGAAGACGTGCACCTCTATCTACCTTCATGCCAACAATTTCTTCAATTTATGACCTAACAAGTCAACATCCACTTTTCCAACTTCTTACAATCTTCATCGTTTCTTCATATATATCTCCCAAAAAAATTAATACACACTGTTCATGTGAACATAAATCAGGATCTAACCCTTCTGGTTTATAAGAGCATAATATCCACACAGATCCTCAAAAAACAACATAAGAAACAAAGGTTTTTGTCTTGTTCATCAATTTACTATGGCACTATTGCTTGGCTATGCAGCAGCAACAGTTGCAGCACTCTTCTGCATCATGTATTTCTTCCATCGGAGAGCATGTTGCAGGTACCCTATCCTCACTGACTACCCCATCCTTGGCATGCTACCACAGTTACTCTTCAATTTGTCGCGTTGCCATGATTTTTTCACTGAGGTATTGAAACAGAAGGGGGGGACTGGTGAGTTCACTGGACCATGGTTTACCAACATGAACTATTTGGTCACCAGTGACCCCCTAAACGTGCACCACATCATGAGCAAGAGCTTCCACAACTACGTGAAGGGACCCGTGTTTCGTGACATTTTTGAAGCCTTCGGAGAAGGGATTTTCACTGCTGATTCAGAAACATGGAAGTACAACAGGGATCTCTTTCATTCTCTCTTTAAACAGAAAAGCTTCGAGATGTTTCTAGAGAAAACCATTCACAAGAAGGTCCAGAATAGCCTACTTCCCGTATTGGATCATGTACACCAGCAAGGGAGCGTGGTGGATCTTCAAGATGTGTTCAACCGCTTCACTTTCGATAACATATGTTCTATAGTTCTTGGATATGACCCTAATTGCCTTTCCCTTGATTTTCCAGAAGTTGAAATTGAGAAGGCTTTTAATGAAGCGGAAGAGACCATTTTTCACAGACATGTAGTGCCAAAGTGTGTTTGGAAGCTGCAGAAATGGCTTCAGATTGGACAAGAGAAGAAGATGAGGGAAGCATGTAAAACACTTGATGAGTTCATATATGCATGCATAGAGTCCAAGAGAGAAGATCTGAGCAAGTACGATGAAAATGAAAAGGAAGAAAGTTCTCATGTTGACTTGTTGACAGTTTTGCTGAGAGAAGGGAAGGGAAAAGGAGAAGCACACGATGATATATTTCTAAGAGATGCTGTGTTCAATCTTTTTGTGGCTGGGAGAGATACCATAACTTCAGCTCTCACCTGGTTCTTTTGGCTTGTTGCTACAAACCCTTTGGTGGAGGCCAAGATTCTTGAAGAGATGAAGGAAAAGTTTGGAAGAAATGAAAAGAAAGCAGAGGTTTTAAGTGTGGAAGAAGTGAAAAAACTGGTTTATCTGCATGGTGCTATATGTGAATCACTGAGGCTGTTTCCTCCCATACCCTTTGAACGCAAGGAAGCACTTAAATCAGACGTGCTTCCTAGTGGTCATGGTGTTAATCCAAGCACAGTTATATTGTTTTGCTTGTATTCAATGGGAAGATTTGAGGAAATATGGGGAGAAGATTGCATGGAGTTCAAGCCAGAGAGATGGATTTCACAGAAAGGAGGTAATGTTTATGTACCATCTTACAAATTCATTGCTTTTAATGCAGGACCAAGGACTTGTTTGGGCAAAGATGTCTCCTTCATTCAGATGAAGATGGTGGCAACTGCAATTTTGCACAAGTATCGTCTCCAAGTGGTGGAAGGTTATGTTGCTAAGCCAAACCTTTCAATCGTTCTTCTGATGAAGGATGGGTTAAAGGTTAAGATAAAGAAAAGAGAAATTTAGTTTGATGTATGTGGGAATTCAAATCTCAAACAGAAAAAAGTGCAAAAGATATAAAATAAAGTGTCATATGTATGTGAAATGAAGCTAATAATGATGGTGTATAAGATGCCTTTGGTTTGATGAATGCATTTGGCTTATTGCAGTAAGTTTCGAGGTTTGTCTTCTGGGCAATGTTTTTAAAATATTATAGAAATGAGTTTTTTTTAGAAAATTTACTTATACGAATAAGTAGTACACATACCACATCATTTTATTGTTGCAGTAGAAGTCATGTTTAATCCATGTAACATAAGTTTGACTAATATTAATTGAGATTTATTTTTATATTCTTAATGAGGGGTGTCGTATTAGAATGACTTTAAAGTTATATCTAATTAAAGTTGGATAGGTATGTTTACCTGAAATTATGTTTGTTTCCTATGATTTAATTATTTAGTTATTAAATTTGTTTAAATTAAATAGAAATTAAGACTAAATTTAAATAAATTAAGTAATATTTGATTATACTCTGAAAAATTATTGGATGATTTAATAAAAAATAAACAATGCACTAGTCTTAAATAAATAAATAAATGGCATTTAACATTTTATTGTTTGATATTTTAGCATTATAAGTTTTTTTACGTGAAAATATTAATTATTAAATTCAAAATTAATATTGTGCAATTGAGAAATAAATAAGAGTAGTTGGTAGGGTTTTAGAGATCGATTATAAAAAAAAAATATTAAAAATATAGAAATTAGTAATTAAATGTGGGAAAATTGAAAAAATTGAAGGTAGAAATTTGACCATAAAATAAAGAAGAAACAGGGAAAGTTAATAATTGAAATTGTAATATGAATATTGTTATATTACATAAAATAATTTATCTATGAAAGGATGTGCGACAATGTGATTTTTTTTGTTTGTCTTCTAGGCCTCCATGGATGGTGACGGTTGGAAGATGGTGAATGTGGATCAATATTGATGCCTTTGTTGTCATTATTATTACCTTCATTATGAGGTCCTTAGGAGGATATGATGGGACAACAATAATACATGAATAATGTCATATTGTATATAGTTGTATGAGTGAATGTTGAATTTTCAAACATATTTGGTTAATCCCAAAAAAGATCCTGTAGACTAGGAAAATCATTATATGGGTAGAGAACCTGTTGTCGTGGAGAATGAACTACAAGTAGCAATGCTGATCCATGTATGTAGACATTGATAATTGTTGAAGATCGGACAAATTGGACTAACCAACATGAAACTGTTGACTACAAAAAGAAGAACCCAACATGCTGATAAGGAGGGTTGTGGTTGACAATAGTACAAAACAATACATTAACGATGGTTAAAAAGGTCATATAAAGACGGTTCGAGAATAGTCGTTATTGCGGGTATCGTTATAAATCAACTGTTTATAATAACCCCCGTTATAAAACAACATTAACGACACGTGTAAAAAACTGTCATTATTCTACCAAATAAAGGAAAAATAAAAAATATATTTATAACGAGAGTTCGGGCCTAGAACCATCATTATAACCCCAAAAATGGAATTTTAAGGACGGTTATGTCATTATAAGTAATTTAAAAAAAATAATATTATATATATATATATATATCCTAATCTTGCATAAAATACCAGATAAATGTAATATAATTATAATGGTTTGATAAATCTCTAATTTATACCAGAAAACATCATGCAAAATTTCAGAATTTTCTGACAAGTGTAAGTACGAGAACTAAAACCTCGAAATACCTGAAAAATACCCAAATAATACTTAAAAATAAAAAAATAATAGTAAACAATGGATTTTTGGAATTTTGGTGGATCCCAATAGTCCTCGGGGATTGGCCATGTGATTTGTTACCTTGTTTCGACAAACTTTCATTTTTTACGTGTCTCTATCCGTCTTTTCTATCAAAAGTTATGGTCGTGTGAAGTTTCTTCATGCTAATTTTTGCCAACTCCAAATCTATCACTTTTCTCTTCAATGTCAGGACTCTTCCATCAAATATCCACTAAATGAAGTTCCCACAAACCCTAAACTATTAACTAATCAAAACCCAAAACCCAAAAATTTAAAACCCAAAACCCTAAAAATACTAACATTTTGGAGCCAAGTCTGCGGTGGCAGTGTGTGGTGGAGATGTTGGCGGTGTGCAGAAGGTGTTGCCGATGTGCGAAGGTGAAGAGTTGGCGCGCGGAGGCGAAGGAAACTGTTTGCTTGTGCGTGCAGAGGAGAAAAAAAGATGCTTGGCATGTTGGGGAACTTCGATGGTTGGCGCATTTTGCGCTGACTTGTGTTGTGCGGTGTAAGGTTTGGACGACTGGACAAGGCGTGGAGATATGAGGATGGAGTTGGAGGACGACGCACAACTTTTAGTGTATTGGAGCAGATGACGAGAATGGGAGAAGAAGAATGAATGGAGGAGGGGCCAAATCTTTGAGTGTATTGGAGAGTGAGAGGCGAGAATGGAGAATGGAGGAGGGTGCAGAGATTTGATTGAAGGCGCAAATGGGAGAAAATGAGTGAATGAGTGTGCGTGGGATAGGTTTATTTTTCGTTTTTTAACGATAGTTAAGTGCTAAACCGTCGCAGTTTGGATGCAGAACCCATTTTTAACGATGGTTCAGAAAAGAACCGTCGTAGTTTTCACATAGGACCATTTTTAACAATGGTTCAAAAAGAAACCGTCGTTATTTTGCAATGAAATGTTGAGTTAATAACAAAAATGCCACCGTGCTTTTTCCAACGACGGGTTTCTGCCAACTGTCGTTATTCAGTGTGGTTTTAAAGATTTTTTGTACTAGTTTGAGGTTGGTTAAACCTTATGGTGTGTCGTACTGTTGAAAAATAATGTCAAATTTTAGATATTACATGAGGAAAAGTTAAATGTAGTTAACTTATATTGTCGTCAGATGTCAGTTCCAAAGGTGATATGTACCAAATAATATGGTTAATGTATTATTACATGTATATTATCGTGTCACGTAAATGACCATTACTGCTGAACTAAATACCTTCAATGAGATGATTGTGTTGATCAATCCACATTACTATCCACCTTTGATGGTACCTCCAATTTTTGTTTGTTTTATTTCTCATATCTTCTTTGTACAATTGATATAAGTTTAATGGGTTTAATGGAATATCTTGTTAAAACCTAAATTGTCATATCACTCAATTAACTTGATGAAATCCAAAGGTGGCAAAACATATCAAATGAACTACTTCCCTATTAACAGGATAAACCTCAACAAATTATTAAGGGAGCGATGTCGTCTCTGTTGTAAGGAGTCCACAAGAATTGCTAAAATTGTCATTAAATGTCAAGATTTGATGTAGGTCTGTTAAACCAGTTTTGTCTTTAACTAATCTAACTTCTTCCTTATTAAACTCACTAAACTCGTAGGAGGGTGTTGTCTCGATGACAGTACACGAAACCACCTTGTATAAATAATAAATGCATTAGAAAGAACAAAAATGTTAAGAATGATTCAAAGTTTCATTTGGAAAAGTAATAGTGTCCATAAAAATTTACCTTATTGCGAGTGGAATCAAGTCTTGCAACAATGTCTCCTGCCATTAATGACTTAATTGATGGGAAAATACATTTATTTCTTCCTCACCAACATTGTAACAACAACATGCAACATCCTAAATTTTCTCGGTTGAAATCAATTCCATAATCTAAAGTACGATACACAAGTCAAGACAACTTAGTCAATATAATATCTAATTATTTTTTTATCTCTAAAATTAGTTTTTATTTAATAATTTTATTGTATTACGAAGTATGTGACATAAGTGTACTATCCATAAGTGAAAGAATGCATGCTCATTCGTTTTAAGGGATCACATCGTTGATTTCATGAAGAAGAAGTTTGTAAAAGTTGTTTTTGAATCAAACTAATTTAATTTTGTTTTAGTAACATTTGTGATAGATATGAATCCCAACAATTATTGGTATAGGGAACCAAAGTCAACAAAAAATAGTCTTTCTTCACGTGAAGAACCATCCAAATTGACACTCACCTAATATGTGCACGCTACCATTTATTGATACTTGTTCTTGATGTGAATTAAGGGTCACATTACATCCATTACTACTATGTACTTAAACCTCCCTCAACTTAAGGACAATAAATCCCCCATTTACGTCATTACATTTGCTACTCAATGAAATATAATCAACTTATAATATGGATGTTAGCTAGCCATTTTTAATTTTATTAGATGATTTAACTTAGATTAAACAACTTGTTAATACAATTCTATTCACTTGTTCGAAAGTTTATTTATAACAATTTGTTAAAGAATTCAAGTTTAATATACTATATCAATATCATATAAAGTATTTTTACATTATGAACTAATTATAAATTATTTTAAATATAGCTTTTTACTTAATCGTTATAAAATTTAATAATATATGTGATAATATATTTTGTTTTCAGAAAGATTATTTAAACTAACTAACAAAATTGCATTATTTAACTAAATTTGATGTTTTCAAATGAAACTTCATATTTAAATTTTATTGATACTTCTCAAGAGATACATATTATAAATTTCACTCTTAAAATTCATTAAATTAATCCTTAAAACTTAAAATTAGGACATAATAAAATAATTAAATCAAAGTAATATATTTTTACAAAAACTATGGGTTTTTACATAAAAATTAAATATCAATCCAATTAAAGCTTATGTGATACAAAGGGTCATTAAATATCGGTAGATAACTATGATCTTAATTATAGAAGAAATTTGGAACTAAAAAACAAAAGCATTTTTAAGAATTACAAAATTAATCACATTGAAATGTTTACAATGATACAACTAAATGTATGGTCTTGGGTTATGTCTAAGGTAAAAACTTTAAGTTTCTCTTATTTAGATTGGTGTCTGGATACTTTCATATGTATGAAATCAATAAGAAATTGTGATAATTATTCAAATTTATTAAGAGTGAACTCAATTCTTTTACATGTATGGTTACATCTTAAATATTTTCTTAAAAATCCAATTAAGTGGAAATAAGTGTCTGACCTGGATAAGTTTCTCAATTTTATCTTTCAACGCTTGACACTCCTTAGTGGTATGTCCACTGTTTCTATGGTACCAACACCTACGAGTACGGTCGACATTCTCAAGGCTCGCGACCTTCCTAGGTGGTGGAATCAACTCGACGCTTAGGGCCTCTTCTAGGATCCTCCGCCTATCGACACTCAAGGGGGTATATGTCATGAACCGACTCCCTCAGTTGTCTCTACACCTATCCCCCGATCAAAAGCTGGTCGGTTTTGACGCTACTTCTCGTCCTTCCCCTTGTCTCCACTGGCCTTCGCTCGGGCCTGATTTCTAAACTCTCTCTTCTCCTCCGGCTGCATAAACTTGGGGCTCTCCGTCTAAGCTCGTCCAAACTTGCAGCCGACTGCATGCACAAGCTGTCAGCAAATGGTTCTGACCACAAGGCCATCAGCATGAGATGCATTGCTACATCCGACCTTAGGTTCCGGATGCTCATGACCACTTTACCAAACCTATCTACAGACTTCCTCAACGATTCCTTCTTCTCCTGGCAGATGCTGACCAGGACGATGGAGGTCAGATGATGTGGTCGGCTGGTGGTAAATTGTGTCCCGAACTTGGACACTAGTGCCTCAAAGCAGTCAACGGAGTTTGGGGGGAGCTTTGTAAACTAACTCAAAGCCCCTCCTTTGAGTGATGTGGGGAATACTCGGCATAGGACTGCGTCGTCCGAAGTATACAAGCTCATGTTCGTGGTGTACGCGTCCATGTGCTTGTCCGGGTCGGTCATGCCGTCATAACAATCCCTATTGAAGCCTTTCCACTTGTCTGATAGTTGTACTCCGATTATGGAGTCGGTAAAAGGGTGTCGGTGGACCGAGTCCAGAGTACCGGTCGTGGGGATCGACCTGTTTAGATTAGACTCGTCGTCAACCTCTTGGGTGTGAACTTTGTCCTTCGGCTCCTCAACAGTCTTGGGGTTGGTAGGGGTGGTGAAGGACCTCCTAACAAGATTGGTTGGTCCAGCGGACAATCCCCCCTCCACAAACTTCCTTTTAATCTCTTCATTCTCCTTCCGGAGAGCCAGGATTTCATCCTCATTCTTTCGAGTGATCTTCTCATTTCTTCTTTTCATCTCAGCCATCTCTCTTTGCAGAGACATCAACAATGCCATATTCTCAATTTCAAACATCCTTTCACTAGCCATGTTTCGGGTTGATACCATATACTTTTTTCTTCACTCTGATTCTCTGGGCCCCACGGTGGGCGCCAATTGTTCTCAAATAGGGTTGGGGCCTGGAGAACGATTCAAGCTGCTCCTCTACCTCCTTGATCGGTCGGTCGGTCGGTTTGCACTTCTGTTCCTCTCCAAGCAAGCTCCTTACTTTTCTCTTCTCACCCTACTCCTCGATCTTCACGCAATTCAGACTCGGATGGTACCTGCAGAAGGCACTCTAATGCTCAAGTCAGATTTAGTATTTGGCACTTGGTATTCTGAGTATTGTGTAATGACGAACCTGATTATTAGAATCTGTGCTATTTATATTATTTTGGTGGGCCTTTTTTATTGGGTCAGGTTAGAAAGTTGGATCGTGTTTAGAAGTGTATTACCTAACTCTTGAATGTTGATTAGCCTCACTAATTCTGCTTAGACGTAATTAGCTTTGTGATATGTTGATCGGTATAATAACGGGGTACCGAGTCATAGGCCGTTGGCCCTACTAGTACATTAAAGATGTAGCTGTTTCAGATCTTGTGAAATAAAGAAGACGTGCACCTCTATCTACCTTCATCCCAACAATTTCTTCAATTTCTGACCTAACTAGTCAACATCCTCTTTTCCAACTTCGTACAACCGTTCATCGTTTCTTCTATATTTGCCCAAAACATTAATATACACTTTTCACGTGAACATAAATCAACATCTAACCCTTTATAAGAGCATAATATCCATGCAAGTGCCACACACATCCTCAAGAAACAACATAAGAAACAAAGGTTTTTGTGTTGTTCATCAATTTACTATGGCACTATTGCTTGGCCATGCCGCAGCAACAGTTGCAGCACTCTTCTGCATCATCTATTTCTTCCATCGGAGACTATCTTGCAGATACCCTCTCCTCACTGACTACCCCATCCTTGGAATGCTACCAGAGGTACTCTGCAATCTGTGGCGCATCCATGATTTTGCCACTGAGGTATTGAAACAGAAGGGGGGAACTGGTGACTTCACTGGACCATGGTTTACCAACATGAACTATTTGTTCACGAGTGACCCCCTAAACGTGCGCCACGTCATGAGCACGAGTTTCCACAACTACGTGAAGGGACCCGTGTTTCGTGACATTTTTGAAGCCTTCGGAGAAGGGCTTGCAGCCGCTGATTCAGAAGCATGGAAATACAACAGGGATCTCATTCATTATCTCTTAAAACAGAAAAATTTCGAGGGGTTTCTAGAGAAAACCGTTCACAAGAAGGTCCAGAGTAGCCTACTTCCCGTATTGGATCATGTACACCAACAAGGGAGTGTGGTGGATCTTCAAGACCTCTTCAACCGCTTCACTTTTGATAACATATGTTATATAGTTCTTGGCCATGACCCTAATTGCCTTTCCGTGGATTTTCCCGAAGTTGAAATTGAGAAGGCTTTTAATGAAGCGGGAGAGACCATTTTTCACAGACATGTAGTGCCAAAGTGTGTTTGGAAGCTGCAGAAATGGCTTCATATTGGGCAAGAGAAGAAGATGACAGAAGCGTGTAAGACGCTTGATGAGTTCATATATGCATGCATAGCGTCCAA
>Ga0123342_1007741_pt1 | contig 14018 bp, 12 predicted proteins | sample Turbeawhitnodule_FD_89960 | JGI IMG/M metagenome (GOLD analysis project Ga0123342, IMG submission 89960) | Root nodule microbial communities of legume samples collected from Mexico - Turtle bean Mexico white nodule | ecosystem: Host-associated > Plants > Roots > Nodule | place: Mexico: Nepantla...
TAATATACAAATAGTGACAACTTAAAATATAGTCACAACTAATATACAAATAGTGACAAATTTTATATATAACACTATTAATTGCATTATCACAAAATAAAAATAATATTGACTTATGAAAAATAAGATCATACATTTAAATATAAAATAACATAAATTTAATAGTTTTTTTTCGTAACAATGAATTTATGACATATTATTGATATAAACATTGTAATAATTATAAAGTGGTATAGTGGAAATAATGAATTTTTTTCTTTCAAGGGTTTTTGAGTTCAAATCTAAAGTAAAACAATTATTTTTTAACTTTTTGTGACAAATTAAAAAAATAGTCATAATTTTTATACTTATCACTATTAATTATATTATCATAAAATGAAAATAATGTTAGACATATTATAAGAGACCAATAATTAATAATTTATCATTGATAAAAATAACTATTAATTTATAAATATTTAATAAATTTATATTAATTATATTCTTATTATAAAAAAATATTATATATTTTTTAGTATTTATTTATGATGTGTTCTTGACCTTTTAATATAGTTATTGTGATATTTCTTAATTTTGTCACTATTATAAATAACATCTGTGACAAATAAAATGAGTAGTCACAAATAATAGATAAATAGTGACAAATTTGATCTTTATCACTAATTTTAATATATTTATTGTGATATTTTTTTGTTTTGTCACTATTATACACAATATTAGTGACAATAAAAAAATGTCACAAATAATATATATAAATAATGACAAATCTTATATTTATCATCAATCTTTTGTCATTAAAACTAATTTTTGTTGTAGTGAATAAAAAAAAACCTTAAATATTTTTATGTAAACACGTAACAAATAATAAGACAAATTATTTTAAATAGGATAAGTAACAATAGGTATTACTCATACTTTGCCGAACTCAATCTGATCATTCTTTTTATCAGTTAAAAATGAATTAAATTAAAAAAACTATTTTTTTTAGAAATGCTTCAACCTTTATAATAAAGTCACCTATAACCTCTCACCTATATTTAAATTTTTTTTTTATAAAAAGATCATTCACCAAATGATATAAGTAAACAGACCCTACAAAAAAACCAAACTAGATTACATACAACTATTAGAAAAACCACAGAAAAACAGCTTCATGATAACTCTTTCATTTGGATTCATTCTTACAAAGGTTTATCATTCTTCATTTTGAAACTCCATGTCTCTTCAAAAATATAAGACTTCGTTAAAATCATGTTGATTAACATGAAGAACATAAGTTAAGATGACTTCTAGATTTTCCTTTTATTCCACCTAAACAGGTTTTTAGGGGTGCTCTTGAAGGGCACTACTTCAATTCAAATCCATGAACATGGAGCACCACGAAAATAATTGATTTAGTACACGTTCCAATGGTTACATTAAAACTATAAGTTCAACTTGTCATTTTGTCTTATACTTGTCATTAAAACTTTAGTATGCAATGTAAAAAAAGTGATATGAATGTATAGAGATTAATAATTATATGTAGTTGATTCATTGAAGGAGGTTCCACAATTATCCTTAGTAAGTTTTGTTTTCTTTAGGACTAATTTCACTCCTAAATTTGGTTATGAACATTTAAAACACGGTATATATCTATATATATAGTTACATACAATTAATTAGGGAAATAATATTGAAATTTTGATAATTGAAAACAATAACCCTTTTTTTCCATTTAGTCAATATAATTCTATTACTAATTATATACTATTAAAAGAAGAAAAAGATACCAAAAATAATGTTTTAACAAATAAGTATAGTTTACAAAAGTTAGTACATGTTTTTTTTTTTTAGAAAACAAAAAAACTAGGGAGGAAAGCCTCTTACAATGAAATCAAATACACTTGCAAATTACGGTTGTCATGGAACTTCAATTGTTTTAGAGCCGAAAAAAGAAACCAATTTTTAGAGACCAAAATAATTAGTTGCAATAGTAACTCAATTAGATACCATTTTAAAAACTAAAAAAACTTTGATTTCTAATTAGTTTCTATTATTGTTAAATAGTTTCTAAATTGGTATCCAATTAGCAACCAAGGTTTTAACTACCAATTATTTAGTTTCTAAATTTGGTAGCAAAAACCTGGTTGCTAATTAGATACCAATTTATAAACTATTTAACAATAATAGAAACTAATTTAGAATTTTTTTTTTTTTAGTTTTTAAAATGATCTTTAATTTAGTTATTATTGCGCAACTAATTATTTTGATCTCTAAAAATTGGTTTCTATTTCATGATTGTCTTGTAGTGATGTGAGATTAGGACATTAATAATAAAGGAAAGATAAAAGAGAGTTTATGTGTAACAACAAATTAATAAAGTTAACTAATGTTAAAGTTTATGACTTATTATTAGAGATGTTAATTTCTTTTGGCTTAGTGAACATGTTTTTTTTTTTTTTATAGTTTTGATCGGTATTTACGTTTGTTTATATTAAGTTTTGTTGAATCTGTTTTATGTTTTGAAATCATAAAATTTTGAATGATGTAAGTTTATATGGGGAATATATATATTACATTAAGTAGTTTTTGGATAAGGATTGTAGTATGTATTAAATACTCTCGTTTATTTATTTTTTATTTACTGTTTAAAAAAATAAAATTACAACACTCCTTCAACAAACAATAAAACAATTTTCTAAAAAGTGTTTTAAATAAGAAAAGTGCAACGTATATAAGTTTCAATTTAATTAATTACTATTTGGAAAACTACAATATTTTCTTTCAAACCTATACATTTAATCTTAATGAGTATCTTTAAGTCATGTACATCTCTTCACCCTCTTCTTCGAGAAAATAATTTTTCAATGTAATTAGTGTATCAACTTTCATATTGAGTTATTACTAATACAATTATTAACTATAAAAAAACCCAGTACAGTTATTACATACATAATTTTGGAGTTATAATTATGACATTAATTGTTTAATCATGTGATTACCACAACTTGTATATTCTTTTATCAAATAACTACAAACTCAAACATAGGGGAATAAACTAAGCCAACAAAATAGATTGAATAACTTCAAAAGTCACGGATGCACATATATATGTATTAAAAAACCATATATACACAGAAAATTAAGATTCGTTCATGATGACAATAAACATTTAAATTATTATCCACAAGATGTATTATTGATTAAAAATAAAATAAAATATGGATCAGTTCTGGAAATTTATTAAGAATGGATTCATCCTTGCAAGCTTGTTCATGGAGTCCAACTTCGAAAGAGAAATCCCAACCAAATCAGTTTTTTTTAATGTGATTAAAAATGCAAGGAAAATAGTAGTTTTATGGAAAATTAAATAGAAATATATATTTTCCATGCATTATACGTCATCGTTTGCGTCACCAATCACAAACAGTTAAATAAACAAATTGATGGGTTGCCAAATTTTGGTACCTCGAGGCTTTATTAAAAGTATGTCAGCATTTATTCCAACTTGGAGCAACAAAATTTCACAATAAAAGTATAACCAAAGGCTTGGGAAGACACATAATATTATATATATATATATATATATATATATATATATATAAAAGGAACTAAATAATTTTTACTAAATAAAAAATAGTAAAAAAAAATGGAAATAATAGATAATGATAAAGTAACAAAAAGATAAAAATCAAAATATATATGAAAGTCAAAGATAAAGAAATCAAACTCCAAGTTAAAATGATTGTTTAAATAGTTATAATGTACTAAACTATCATAAGATGATGTATGCTAAGTTTCACAAAATTTCCTCTTATGTAAATTACTTAAAAATAAATTTATCTTCATACATTAAAAGCTTTAAAAATGTCTAATTAAAATTAATATATTTCATGCATTAATTTTAACTTTGTATTCTTAACCATAATCATTTCCCAATATCAATCAAATCCTAATCACAAAATTAGTGGTTAGTCATGAGGTCATATTCAATGAACTCATATATGAATGAATTCATAGTTTGTTTGTAAACATTAAAGATAAAGTTGCATATATTGCTAGTCTAGGAATTGTTTAATGTGCAAGAAAACATAATGCTTGAATTTCCAACAATAACAAACTATTTCAATCTCAACTGTGGAATTAGTTGAAATATAAAATATTGGAAAGACAATATGCTATTTGTGTAACTGTTGGTTTTCTGGTAAGAAACAAAGTTTACTTCATACTTAGTAATATTAGTAATATTTGTAAAATACTTAGTAATATTTGTAAAAGATACAATATATAATTCAACTTATAATTCAAATATATTAAAGTATAAGGTTGTAGTAATAATATAGGTTTGGCTAGGTTTTTGGCGTGGGATTTAGAACATGAGCCATATTTTTATCATGACAAAAGGTAATGACCAATAAGCCTACACAATAGAACAACATTTGTATTTGTTTTTTTTAAGTGTTAAAGTAACTATTGTATTCCAAATTTATTGATTTTTTTATTAAAAACAATCAAATCCCAATCAATCAAGTAAAAAATAACAAACAAATACAAACATTTAAAATATTAAGGAATAATATAATTAAAATAAATCTTTGATAAAGTTAAAATAAACTCTTTAGATTACATATAACCTAACAAAAAGGTGAAATTAGTCACTCATATTTTCACTAGAGAACAATTTTCTAGTGAGAGTAAGTCTATGTTGGAATTCTAAATCCTAAATCTATTGTGTTTGTTAAACATTGTAGAAGTTCTTCATTAGTCTTTTGTTTATAAGAATATTGATAGGTTCAAATAAAAGATATTTACAAGTTTCTCATCTTTGCAACTCCTAGCTTATGTGCATCTTTGATGTTGTGTTATTTATATCTTGATCAAGTTTTAACTATTTATCACACATTTTCAACAAACCATTAAAATCGCTCCATCTATTAGTGAATATAAAATAAAAATATATAAAATAATTTTAAGAATAATAATCTAAAAATTTAGAATTTATATTTTTTATCAACAAAATAATAAATAAATAAATAAACATTGGTGCTGAAAGGTTAAAACGATGGCTATTTTCAATTTAAAACGGCAACTTTATAGTCACATTTGATGTACACGTATTCTTAAATTCAACATATAATATATAAGAAGGTGGCTATTTAGCCACATTCGTAAATGCGATTTATAAATGTGGTTATGATAAATAACCGCATTCTTATATGTTTCTGAATGATTTTTAAGAGGGATGAGTAATGCATTTACGAATGCAGCTATTTACCAATAGTCACATTTATAAATCTTTGTGTTGGATTTAAGAATGCGACTATGGTATATAGCCGCCGTTGTATATGGTTTTTTTTTAGTACAATCTATTTAATGCTAATTTCCATCTAAATTGACCTCTTCAATTATAACCTAGCCAGAAAAATAAATAAATTCACAAAATCAAATTTTATATTATGTTTTAATTGTTGAGAAGCGATGTCTTCTTCACATATTGGACATGCTTTATGACCCTTAACACTATACCCTGATAAGTTACCATATGTCAGAAAGTCATTGATGGTGTAAAATAACATGGCATGCATCTTGAAAGTTTCATTGCTCAAGCACCTGTGTTTCCGCTAGTTATAATAATATCAATAAGTTAAAAAAAGTTATTATCCATTTCTATATCTAAATGAAATATTTAATATATCAATATTTTTATTAGAAATATGAAATTTAACATAAATAGATAATTTTCTTAAAAAGTAATAAAATAGATACAAGATATGAAGAATTCATTACCACAATTTTAGTATAATCAAATCTCAACTAATATTATATACATTCACACGACTTATCTATTTTATTAGTTTTTTTAAAATTTTACAATTTTCGTAATTATTTCACCATAAAAATCCGTCAATATATCATTTAATAACCTGTTATAGTCAATTCTATCATAGGCTATAAAAAGAGAATGTATGATGATGCAAAAAAGAAATTTTAAGAGTAGATATCATAACTTCGTATAATTGTTCTATTGAAAAGGAAAGTTCTTACAATTGAGGAACATGTAATCTTTCAAAATACAAATCTATTTATGAATTGAATCTAGTTTCCAATTGTATCAGCAAGCTAAGACAAGATTACTTAACAATCACAACAAATGAAAGAAATGAAACCAGTAAAACAATCAACAAATAACAAACACTACTTGTTTAGGGTTTAGACCAGAATCAAGCTTGGCGGGATGGACATAGACCAGGATCAATTGAGATTGTATTTGACTGTGCTAAATTGTAAAATTATGAGTGCCCATTTTAAGTATCTGGGTATGGAGGTGGGAGGTGATCATTAGAGAGTTGGGTTCTGGGATAAAGTGGTCACAAAGATTCGCCATAGATTGGATAGATGGAAGGAGAAGTTATTGTCTATGGCTGGTAGAGTTTTCTTGCTGAGATCAGTCATTTCGTCTATTCCACTCTTTTACATGTCTTTTTTCAAGATGCTAATGTCTGTGGTTCTTTCCATCAAGAAAATTCAGAGGAATTTCCTATGGGATTGGGGGAAGGATGGTAAGAAAATTGCTTGGGTGGCATGGGAGAAAGTTTTCAAGCCCTTAGAGGAAGGTGGTTTGCGTGTAAAATATTTGAGGTTGTTAAACAGTGCGCTGTTAGGGAAATGGATTTGACGATTACAGTTAGTGGAGGGTGGCATGTGGAAAGAGATTATTGAATCTAAGTATGGCGATTGGAGAGTACTTCGTCAAGATGGTAGCAACCATAAGGATTCCATCTAGTGGAAAGATTTGAAGAAGGTTTGGGCGTCGGAGGAATGAGGGTTTCATTTTGAAGATAATGTCACTTGGAGGCTTGGGAATGGGAAACGTATTAAATTTTGGGATAATTTTTGGATTGGGAGTGAGGTGTTGTGTTCAAGGTTTTCAAGGCTTTATTCGTTATCTATGGAAAAAAGTGCCTATGTGTCACATTCTAGTGTTTGGATTAGCGATAAGTGGTCATGGAAGGTGGATTGGAGGTGTGCCCTGTTTGATTAGGAAGATGGTGAGGTTCTTCGTCTCATGTCTTTGGTATAGGGTAAAACTCTTTCAATAGGTTTAGTGGATCAGTGGGTATGGAAGGCGGATGAGGAAAGTGTTTTTACGGTCATCTCGACATACAACTGTTTATGTATGTCAGAAGTGCGCACTTATAGCGCTATGTATGAGGCCTTCTAGAGCATAAAGGTGCTACCATCTTTAATGACTACATCTTGGAGAGTTCTGGTGGATAGGTTACCGACACGTGTGAATTTGGAAAGTCGAGGGATCCCTGTGGAAAGTAACTCGTGTGTCCTGTGCGGGTTAGAAGAAGAATTTGAGAGTCATGTTTTTTTCTCATGTATGGTAGCTTGGAGGGTCTGGTGCTTGTGTAGCAAGTGGATTGGGATGGATTTTGTCTACCATTGGGATGCTAGATCCCATTTCACTAAGTTCTATTTGTGTTGGGCATGTGGACTTTTCTAAAAAAATTTCTTTGGCCCAACTCAATGCGTGGAAATGGATCACGAGTAAAGTACAAGGTACTTCGTTCACTTGCGCCCAATGGTGCTTGGACCCAAAGGCTTCATTGAAGTCAATTACTTAGTTAGGACGTTGCTAGATGGTGCTGGCGAGGGGATTTTTTTCGTGGGTTGGTAGGTAAGCTGATTGTACTATGTTACCTCTTGTTATTGGTTTGGGTACTACTAACACTGGTTTTTGGCCAACCACAGTTTTGTTTTCGGTTGCAGGTGGTGAGTTAGTTTCTAGTGGATTGAAGGTAAGCTTCAACCTTTGTTTTTTGTTCCTTGTGATGGGTATTGAGCAGGTGTTACGACTTTGGAGCTTGTCAGCAGGTAAGTATGGGTCCTTTAGATTCTGAAGAGAGCGATTTCTTTTGGCATGGTTTCATGGGTCTGGATGTGGGAAGGGGATTTTGTTTTGTATTTGTTTTCTGTTTCTTAATCGTGTTTGTAGACTTTTGGTTGTAGTAGGGTTTTTTGTGTGTATTGTTTAGGTTAAAGACTGGTTGTTAGAGTCTGATTATGGTAGTAGGGTTTTATTTTTTTATGTGGGTTGCCATTCCTTTTTTTTAGGTTTGGTTTGGAGGTGGTAGAGTTTGTAGATTGTTTACTGGTCATGTGTTGAGCTGATTGGCTTTGGACAGTTTTTGTATAAGAGTTGGGACAACCCTGAAGTGTCTCATTTTATTTTATTTATTCTTTGTTGATAAAAAAAACTTGTTTAAAGAGGAGAGATAAAAGGAACTATGGTGGAAGGTAACCATGTGTTTCCAGTAATAAAATTAGCAACGATAAACTTTGAAGCCTCGGAAGCCATAGTCATCACACGAAAGACTTTCCATTTAACTCTTCTAGCGGTAGAAGAACCTGGATCAGTGTTCATGTACTCTCCATAATATAATGTGTTCAATGCAAGTCACCACTCCATTCTAACCAACCCGCTGGATTAATCAAGCCATCAAGATAAGTCTTCATGAAAACTGTTCTAGAATATTGCTTCCATGGTCTTCCAAGATAAGTCTTAACTGAGTTTTGGACTGGTTACAAATCTGAGGCAGCTGTACTCTAGAATTGTGAATGGAAATGCCAGTGTTTTGGTTTGGATCGGTTCTTCCTTGAGAAGTGATTGAGTTGACTTTGTTTGGAGGGTTTCTTGCATATAGGTTACAGTTTTGAACACCACAACAACATTGCCAAAGATGAAGTCAATTGTGCCATATATGTCACATTCTCCATAGAAATTTCTATCATAGTGGACGTATAGTGTGTCTTGGTAACCTTCAAAACTACATTTGTAAAACACTGATAAGTCTGATCCAGAACACAGTGCAACAACTTGGTGATTTTCTGCACCAGCAGTATTTCTAAACGTGATGGCTTGAGCTACAAATCCATCTCCAAGAACAACTGAAAAGGTTAAACATGCTATTAAATTCTCAATCCTTGAATAAATCATTTTTTATTTTCTTTTTCATCAATAAGAAATTGGTGAACAAGATGAATAACTAAGGAAAATGGAAAAATGTTGTTTTAGCTTACCAACAGTAGCTGAACGAAAGGTTGTGATGCCCCCTCCAACACTTTTGCTACCTATGATTATGGTCTTTCCAATACCATCTCCCACCAACATTATATTCTTTGCTTTTATCTCAACTTGTTCATTATATACTCCACTCTTCACATATATCACATACATTCCGCTGCTACTCTTTGGTGCAGCATTTATGGCTGCACTCACTATTGTGTACTTTGCAGACCCATCTTTGGCCACCACTACTTAGAAGCTGGAGAAGAAGCTTGCAACAACTTACTGTTGTAAAATAGAATCTATGATATTGCAAAACAGAAAACGTAAAAACAGAGTGTGTGTAGAAACGGAAAACAGAGTGTGTGCACACACCTCCGAAACCTTCGTTCGTAGGGGACCAATGTTCGAAACCCTCGTTCGCAGAGGTTGAACATGGGATAGAGTCCCAACGTTCTGCAACCTAAGAGGACCTCTAACAATGGTTCCTACCTTAAATGAGTCACTCAAAACATGCGTGCTCTCAACAGATCTAGATCTGCTCCACACTCTCCGGGAAGATGCAGTCTTCTTCTCCGCAACAGTTGGGAACCGCCTTAACCGTGGGAAGCAATTTTGCTCATGTAGTGAGATGCGGTTATTTTCTCCATCTATAAATACCGCAACCCTTTGCTTCAGAAATCACATCTCTCAGTTCACCACCTTCTTCCTCTCACCGCGCTCACCGTGCACCATCTTCTTCCTCTCACTTTTATATCTTTTTTCTCTTTCTCTCTCATCATTTAATATTTTACTTTATTATAATATTTTTGGGTTACTGGATTATTACTCTTTTAAGAGTAACTTGCTAGTTTTGATCCTCGAACATTTCTGGGAAGTTCTTGTTATATCCTGGGGGACTTGTGCAATACACCGTGGGTAAGTCCTTACGGACAATGATTACTCACGCCTTGGGAAATCTTAGTAGATTTTCCTAAAGGAGCAAAACTCATTGGTTGTAAGTGGTTCTTTAGGAAGAAGTACCATCCTGATGGATCCATAGAGAAATATAAGGCAAGATTAGTTACTAAAGGTTTTACTCAAAAACATAACATAGATTACTTTGATACTTTTGCCCCTATTACTAGGATTTCCTCTATCCGTGTGTTGCTAGCCCTAGCATCTATCCATAAGTTAGTAATTCACCAAATGGATGTTAAAATAACCTTTTTTGAATGGTGAACTAGAAGAGGAAATTTATATGACTAAATCTGAAGGATGTGTAGCTCCAGATCAAAAAGAAAAAGTATGCAAACTTTTAAAATCTTTGTATGGTTTGAAACAAGCACCAAAAAATTGGGATGCAAAACTTGATAATGTTTTACATTGTGCAAGTTTTTCTACCAATGATGTTGATAAATGTTTGTATTCTAGATCTGAAAATGGTGAATGTGTCATTATATGTTTGTATGTGGATGACATGCTAATTTTTTGTACATGTAATGATATTGTTTTTAAAACAAAATTGTTTCTTGAATCTAAGTTTAAGATGAAAGACATGGGTGAAGCAAGTGTATTATATGAGTTAAAATTATAAGGAAGGGTGGTAGTATATTACTATCCCAAGAAAAATACATCGGGAAACTTAAGAAGTTTGGTTACTATGACTTTAAGTTAGTGAACACCCCTTATGATGCTAACTCTAAATTAAAGAAGAAGATAGAAGAATTTATTTCTCAAACTCGGTATGCCCAGATAATTGGGAGCTTATTGCATTTAATGAGCTTTTCTAGAACAGATATTGCTTATAAAATAGATAGACTGAGTAGACACACTCAATATCCTAGTTAGGATCATTGGGATGCGCTTGCGACACTCATGAAATACTTAAGAGGTACAATGGATTATGTCATTGAATATAGTGGATTTCCCGTTATGTTAGAAAGGTACAGTGATGCAAATTGGATCTTTGATTTAGATGAGACAAAGTCCACTAGTGATTATGTATTTACACTTGGGGATGGTGCAGTTACATGGAGATCATCCAGGCAAACTATTATTGCAAGATCAACAATGGAATTTGAGTTTGTTGCTCTCGAGATGGCTGGTAGTGAAGTTGAGTGGTTAAAAAACTTCTTACCAAACATTATGTTAGGCATGAAACCAACCTCATATGTATCAATGCATTGTGATTGCCAATCGGCAATAGCTATAGCTAAAAATAAAAGTTATAATGGAAAGAATAGACATATACAATTGAGACAAAATGTGGTGAAACAGTTTCTAAAAAGTGGAATGATTTCTATTGACTATGTCAAGTCAGAACGGAATTTGACAGATCCTCTGACAAAACCCCTAGGGAGAAAAATGATTCTAAAAACATCGAGGGCAATGGGACTTAAGCCACTTGCAAATAAACAAGTGATGGAAACTCAACCTTTGTGATTGGAGATCTCATGAATATGGTTCATATGGGTAAAAACAAGTCACTTGTTAGTTATGCTAGCACTAATATTGATTTAAAATCAATTTTGTCCATTCCTATGGTGTGTGAGAAAGTGCTAGATACTGCATTATCGAGAGGATAAACTTTCTAGTTAAAAATCTAAGGTAAAAGAGTTTTAACAATTTACAAAGTTTTAATGTTTTTCATATCCCTCATGGATGGTGTATGATTTGCAACATACACTTGATGAAATCACTTTTATGAGTGTCAAGTGGGGGCCGCTTGCATGAGATATTGGCAAGATCTCTATAGCACTCATGAATATCGGGCACGCGCATGGCCTAGTAAGTGCAACATAACAATAACTACAAGTAATATGGGGGTGTATTGTGATTGATAAACCTCTAACACATACTAAGTGTCTTGATTCATATAGATTGCTATACCAAATACACTATGTGTTAAGTTCATCAATCTAAAACTGGTTCATATAGCTTGTTATACCAGCTCTGATGCATTACATCTTAGATGAACCCAAAATCTTATTTTCTTTCTTTATCTCTATGTTTTATCTTTTGCAATATGTGGGAGATTGTTGTAAAACAGAACCTATGATATTGCAAAATAGAAAACGTAAACACAGAGTGTGTGCAGAAACAGAAAACAGAGTGTGCACACACACCTCCGAAACCCTCGCTCGTAGAGGACCAACGTTTGAAACCCTCGTTCGCAGAGGTTGAACGTGGGATAGAGTCCCAACGTTCTGCAACCTAAGGGGACCTCCAACAACGGTTCCTACCTTGAATGAGTCACTCAGAACGTGCGTGCTCTCAACAGATCTAGATATGCTCTGCAATCTCCGAGAAGATGCAATCTTCTTCTCCGCAACAACTCGGAACCGCCTTGACCCAGGGAAGCAGTTTTGCTCACTTAGTGGGATGCAGTTATTTTATCCATCTATAAATACCACAACCCTTTGCTTCAAAAATCACATCTCTCAGTTCACCATCTTCTTCCTCTCATCAAGCACACCGTGCACCATCTTCTTCCTCTCACTTTTTCATCTTTTTTCTCTTTCTCTCTCATCATTTAATATTTTACTTTTTTATAATATTTCTGGGTTATTGGATTATTACTCTTTTAAGAGTAACTTGCTAGTTCTAATCCTCGGACATTTCCGGGAAGTTTTTGTTGTATTCTTGGGGACTTGCGTAATACACCGCGGATAAGTCCTTACGGACAGTGATTACTCACGCATCGAGAAATCGATTTTGTTCGTAATTTTGAAGCTTCATTGACTACACTTCCTATCACTTGGCTTGACCCATGTTGGAAATCCATCTTTGTAAATTGGTTCTTCATATTGAACTTTGTTTAGAGCCAAAGTGCTGCTCAATAACTTGGTAACATTGTTGGACATGAAAGGAAGAACATAGTCTTGAACCCCAAGGTCGTAGAACCCAGCTTTGCATGCCTCAAGGTTAGTGAGAGTTGTGCTGAGCCAGGCTTGAGCATCAACTTGGGAGTAGTCGGTGTTAGGGTCTAAGGTTTCATTGAGTTTACGAATGGTTTGCTCATAAAGCTCAACACAATTAGCCCAAGTAGTTGTTTCACGAGGGTTTCCGCACTTTGAACCAAGTGAGAGGGTGTTTCCATGGCCTTTGAGATCCCGTTATTGAGCAAGTTTCAACGAAGGCTCGAAGAAATTAGATTTCTATTTGATGGGTATGTATTGATACGTGGGGTCATTGGTCAATAAATACTCACATGGTTGAGGGTTTGGAGTTTGGTGGCACCAAAGTTTAACGAATAACATGAAACGAAAGATAATAGTTGGAAAGCAATGAACAGTGGTAGGAGCAAGCAAAAACATGCCATGGCTTCTGGTTAACCTGCTATGTGTCTAGCAATAACTTTAAAAACTAAATGAATGATTAATATGTGAGAGAAGGATCAATTGATTGAATGGAAGTGGAATGTGTTTTATGTCTTAATCTTGTGTCTTTATATAGAGAAAGGTAAAAAGGGTCATGTTGAAATTATAAGGAACACTCTCTAGCCATCGCATGGTTCAACTTCGATTTCTACATTATACTTATCGCTTTTTGCTTCTCCATGGCCATGCATGCATGTTCTTTTGCTAAAATTAATTAATTAAATATGCAACGCATTGTAGGTTTATGTTAGAATGGGTTCATACACAAGCACAAGATCCAAAAAGCAACCCAATTGTATGAAATATTTTTTAATAGGATAGGCCCATGCTACTACTTGGGAAGTCTGCCATTATTACTATGTATTTTTCAGTTTAAAATGTTTTTGTTTCTTTAAGAATTGTAAGGCCCATGGCCCACTTGTACCCTTAAAAGGGACTAAGCAATATGAATGAAGGAGGAAAGTTTTTTTTTATGGTAATTGTTGAATCAAGTGTGTTCAAGCTTTGAAGAATCCAAACCCTTTGAAGTTTGATGGAAGGCTGGATGTGCTTGTTGTTGCTGATGTGTTTTAGAATAGGATCTGGGGTAGATTATCTGTGTA
>Ga0123342_1007742_pt1 | contig 14017 bp, 12 predicted proteins | sample Turbeawhitnodule_FD_89960 | JGI IMG/M metagenome (GOLD analysis project Ga0123342, IMG submission 89960) | Root nodule microbial communities of legume samples collected from Mexico - Turtle bean Mexico white nodule | ecosystem: Host-associated > Plants > Roots > Nodule | place: Mexico: Nepantla...
AATGACCTTAAATGGCCACAACTTTAGATCGTCCTGGATAATGGGATCACTGTATCTTCTGCCGATTAACCTTTTCACATCTGCAAAACCAGTCATTAATAGAGCAAGAATTTAAGACTATTCCTCAATGATTTTAGTCAAAGTAGTCTTATGAAATCAATTTAAAGTTATAGAACAGATTAGAGAACTGGAAAAAAAAGTACACTTTTTGGCACAAAGTAAATGATGAATGTTAAGGTATCATTTGCGGAACTAAAAGCCAACACAAATAACTAGTCTAAACATTTAAATGTATTCACATGCAATAAAAAGCAATTATTTACCAAAGACAGTGTTAGTTGGGTTAGTGGCAGCCTGATGTTTAGCAGCATCACCGATCAATCTTTGATTCTCTGTGAAAGCCACAGATGAAGGCGTAGTTCTATTGCCCTGGTCATTGTGAATGATCTCCACTCGACACTGTTCCTCTAGCCATACAGCAACACATGAGTATGTTGTGCCAAGGTCAATTCCCACAGCCCATTCCTTCTTTTGTTCTGCCATTTTCTTTCAACTGATTCTAAAATGTGTTCAAACTCAAAACAAGTGAAGTCAGCCATAGAAAGCAACGCGGGATAATGGAAGAACCCACTTTGGCTTTCATAAATCAAACATGAAACATAATAATCGGTACAATAAATGACCAAGTATTCTCTCACAAGTAATTAATGAAACTAAGAAGAAAAGGAAACTCGAACCTTGTGAAGAGAAAAAAAACAGTTTTTTTTGTATTTTTAAACATAAAAAGAGATACTTACTTTGGTCCAGAATCTTATGACTTTGGGTTTGAGTCCTCAATCTCATTAAATCAGTATTTTGAAGTGAAAACTGTTCTTGTTTATCTTTTTCTCGATATTAAATGATCCATAGAAAACAATATAGAGAACATGTACTTGATAGAGAAGAAAGATATATGAGGGTGTTGATTCATAACTTTTACCTTCAAGTAATGATGAATAAAGCTCTGAATGTGAGTTCGGGGCCTTTCCTTCACAAACTTGTCAACCAAGAGTATATGATAAACTAAAACAAGATGTTTCTTTCAAACATTCATAATGGGTAATATAGTTATATAACTTTGTTTCACCAGCAAACAGCAATTATTGACTTAAATTCTTTATGTAACACCATTTATATTTTTATTTCTCTATCTAACACTTTTTTTTAACTATTTTTCTATGTAGTATTCTTTTGTTTTTATTTTCTTATCTAACATCATTTTATTTTTTATTTTTCTATCTAACACAATTTTAAAAATAAATAAATAATAAATTTAATAAAAAAGTGATCATTTTAATTTTTAAATACATTAAAAAATAAATATTTTTAATGTTTAAAATAGTTAGAAATATAATTAATGAATAAAGAAATGATTTTTTATAAAATAAAAATAAAAAGTAATAAATTTAAAATCATAATGGGAAAACTAGATGCTTCTTTGAAAGATTCATAATGGGAAATATAGTAAGATAACTTTTGTTTAGACCCTCAACCTACTTCGCGAGCAAGCTGCCACTGAATTGACTCTAAAGTCTTTCCATTTATTCTTTTTAATTTTAAAGTTTTGTTTTTTTTAGGACATTCTCCTATTAAAGTTAAAGTTGGGTACAACAACTCTAAAGTCTTTCCATTTATTCTTTTTAATTTTAAAGTTTTGTTTTTTTAGGACATTCTCCTATTATAGTTAAAGTTGAGGACAAAACTGGAAAAAATAAAATTAAACAATTAAAGAAAATTTGGTTTAATTTTCTAAATTAACTAAAATCCATAATTATGGAAACTAATTTATTAATATAGTGTTATATTGTAATTTAGATGCAGAACCACATAATTATAGACATGTCTACTTTTCATGGTAGCAAAACTTGGAAGAAAGATGTGAGGAAGGACTGATAATGGAAAGTGAAAAAGATAAATTTAGATTACTACAGTTCATAGAAAGTTAACTACTTAGCATTAATGAATAAATCTCTCTTGTTTACATAAAGCAAACATTAAACACAACAAAAAATGGAGAAACTAAATATCATGACATTGATAACAAATGACATTTAAAAATGAAAAATTTGACCATTTTGAACTAAGATGCGACCATGAAAGATTAACAGTATAAGAGCACAGAAACTTTATCTTTTCAAATTCCTTAGTGACAATGAATTAAACGACCCTTCTTTTCTTAATCAATTAATCGAAACTTAATATTGAAACAAATATTAATTTTATTATTTTTTAGTCGTATTGGTGATGTAGAGTATCAATACTATATGTACTATGTTAAAGGATGTTTTTAATCCTCAAGATACAAACTCTATTACAATAAATATATATATATATATATATATATATATATATTTATTGTTTTCATTGAAACAAATTAGGGTTTCACTAATAGATAAGAGTGTGAGACTGCATAAAAACATTAGAAACTATTCACGTCTTATTCAGAAATTTAGTTCAAGGATTTGGGAATTTCATTTTAGTACATTTTCAGAACTAAATTGCAGAATATTTAGTTAGTAGTAGAAAAATTTCCAGGATTTAGTCTGTGAGAAAAAAGGTGTTGAAAAAGAATTTACAAAAAGTTAACCTTGATCCAGTGGACTGCAAATTCTTATGAGTTATTTTTTAACCTGTTTCGATAAATTTAATCAATAAATCTTATTTAATGAAAAAATATGAAAAAAAGGTATAAACAAAGAAGATCCTTTTTTGGTTAAAAAAAAACTGATACCGAACACAGAATAAGTATAAACGAAGAAGATCCTTTATTGCAAACATAAAAGCATAATAACTTTAGCTTATTGAATATATTAAAACAATTAGTGGGTAAGGTATCCCTGTTTAAGACTTTCAAATTATGCTTTGTTTAAGACACTCCCTGTTTCAAACTAAATGCATCTTGTTTTACACTTTGAACACCCCCTTTGACCAATGCCAATTGCAAATTCAGACCCATTCACTGTCCCAATAGGTTTTCTTTTCAAGAAATTTCTCCATGAAATGTATTTAGAAGAAAAAGAAAAATAAGATTAGGTCGCCTTTGTACTTACCTGTCATAAGATCAGAAATGGAAAAGAGTTTGGACGACTCGGTTGATTCCCTAACCGAGTTTTCATTGTCATCAATGATAATTATGAATAAAACAATCTATTCAATCAGTTTTTTTTTTATTAACGGTTATTTATAAAGCAATAAATAATAATCATACCGCCAATCCAAGGACTACCACATAAATATCTATAAATACCTATTATTCAGGAAGTACAATTCATCTTCTTCTACACTCTTAACTCTCATACTTTAAACATTTTTAAGTAGATCTCCCTCTTTATTGAAGATCAACTGAAAACCCATTCTTAAATAAATATTTGATCCTTATCAAGACACTCTCCGAGTTTACTTTGAGTGAAAAAAAAAACTTAAATATGAATTGAAATATAATATTATATTATTTCATATTGTATACATTACTTCGTAAATGTAATCTGATTTAAATTTATAAAAAATAATTCAATCTTTTATCTTATTTCTCTCTCCTCAGAATACCTATAGATAAATCTCTCTAAACATGCTCTTATTCTAAGTCGTTTTATTTAAAAAAATGACCCCCATATGCCAATTATTTTCCACCGTACAAGTGTGAATTTGTGGAATGAAAACAGTGGAAAATTCCAACAAGCACGACCAAAGGTTGGAAGGAAGCATCCAATATAGTCCGGTAAACAAAAGAATAAACAAACCAAGGTACTAATCAAATGTAGGACACAAAACAGGGGAAGGTTTCGATACCATTTCGTCTTTCGTACGACTTATTGAAGAATATATGCTCTTGGAACCTACCATTAACACTATAAATTACTAGGGAGAAAATCAAACTCTTTTCATCAAAGCACTAGCATTTGCAAACTACCTTCCATTTGACCTCAAGTAGAAGAGAAAAATGAGTGTAGAAATTTTGGATGGTGCCACCATAGTGAAGTTCCTTCAGGATGAGGAAGCATTCAGCGTATCAGTACGTAACCGTTTTGCTCGCCTTGACACAGACAATGATGGGCTTCTCTCCTATGCAGAGATGTTGAAGGAGCTTCAAAGCCTTAGGGTGTTGGAAACCCACTTCGGTATTGATGTGGAGCCAGACCCAGATGAACTTGCTCATGTGTATGAATCCTTGTTCGTGCAATTCGATCACAACTTGAATGGCACCATTGATCTTGAAGAATTCGAGAAGGAAACCAGAAAGATGATGCTTGCCATGGCTGATGGATTGGGTTTCTTGCCAGTTCAGATGGTCCTGGAAGAAGACAGCATCCTCAAAACAGCTGTTGAAAGAGAGTCTAATAAACTAGCTGCTTGAGTGCTACTTTACACAAGCTTCTGATCAACAAAGTTCTTCTACTAGTATTGTAACATTTTAATGCCCTGTTTGTTGCTATTACTGTTTCCAGTAAACCGTTTTAAGCTGGTTTCTTTTTTTCTTACTAATGGAATGAACTAAACTATGACTCTTTCTTCCTACACTTTCATACCTTCTTGTGCCACCCTCATCTGAAAATACCGTTTTATCATTTTTGTGTCATCCCATATTTCAGATTACATAATCTGGAAGTCAATCTCATATTTAGTCTATTTAGACAAGACTTCTAGATTATGTAATCCAGAAGCTTATCACACATCTCACACATCTGGAAAAAAACTTCCGAATTGCATAATCCGGAAGCTAATCGTATATAAAAGTCGACTTCTGGATTATGTAATCCAGAAGCTAATTCCAAAAGACTTCTGGATTACATAATCCGGAAGCTAATTCTGAATCTAGAAAAAAACTTCTGGATAATGTAATCCAGAATATTAAAATACCCATTTATGGGGTTGCACAAGAAGGTATGGAGGTGCAGGAAGAAGCATCCCTAAACTATCTCAATCTGACCCTTTACATGTCCAAGGAAAATTTGCGTCCGAGAATGGCTAAAATTACGACTCTAAGTCCAAAAGCCCCATTAGAACCAATCTTCTTTATTTCACAACTCTTTTACTCCTCTTCCTATCTCTTTTCTTTCTTCCAGTGTATATACGCCCATTTGGTGTACAAATATTATTTTTCCATTATCATTTAAATTTAAGAAATTTGACTGGCTACGCAAACATGAGATTCCCCGTGAGCACAATCCACTAACATCTAAAGAAACCATCAACAGGAACCTCGCATGCCTAGAGGAATTTTAGTTTGTTTTCGAATTAATAGTCAATGGATTATCCATGCTCTATTCATTAAATTACTGTAAAGTTACAAGAACATATACATCTCAGGAGACTGAATGAAGGAAAGAATTCCTTCACCAAACAAGTCAAACAATGATACCAGGATCCGTCCAGAATTAAGCTCGTCCTTCCAAACCTGGGTGAGAGCAGCAGATGTCTTCAATGCCTGAGTATCATCCCTGTTACTTCTAAGTTCGCCATCTAAAGAAGTCTCAATTTTCATCTGTGCAGAAGATGATGAGCCAATTATTGAATCAACTGAAGAAGCTTGAGTCTCTGTCTCCTCTTGCTTGTGAACTGGTGAGGAATTCATTAGGACCACACCATCCTCAACGTCGGTAGCAGCTTTTTTCAAAGGTGGCTGCTGTTCCGATTGGTCAGGGCCTGCCTGGCGTTTACCTTCGTAATCAATCATGCAAAGGAGTAAGCATACAAACAAAGGACGGAAAAGTACAAAGTTGATAATTGATTCTGACTTTGACAAAACTACAGACCAGACATAGGAATCTCGATTGGACCACGGCAAACTTTATTAAATAATAATCATAACATTGATGTATAAGTCAGCACCTCCCAGTACATCAGTTATTAAGAATTTCGTAAGAAAATAACAACCAAGTAACAGAACCGGTAACTTCAGCGACAGAAAATTCAAACACTATTGGTCTGAAAGCATTAAAATGAATATTTAGATGACATCCTAGTAGAGAAACGCGAATACCAGTTTAGTTTACCAGTTCATCACCATATTCCTGGTCATATGGCCAGTTACTTGTAATGGAAAGATTTCCTTATCTTTTCATAAACATAAAAATTTATCATTATTTAATTATTTAGAAATATTAGACTTAAGTGAAGAAAAAATTACTAACATTCAGTAGACCAGCACTTCTAGGTGTATTTATTAAAAGATGTGGACCTTTCACAATTGAAATGTTGAATATTATAAAATGCTATTGAGATTATTGGAATTTAGGCATAGAGGCAGGAAGAGGGCTAAAAGAGAATGAAAAACTAATTAATATAGACTAGGATGCATTAAAATATTTGATACCGTTGTTATGTTCATAAAACAGAGCACTATATATTTATCATTATTAGTTGCGCCTATATGTCTGCAATTTTTATTACACCACCGTCTAATAATTATATATATATATATATATATGTGTGTGTGTGTGTGTGTGTCTTATTATTTTTTATTTTATGTGATTTTGTTTATTCAATGAAAAATAAGATAATTAAATATATTATTTATTGTACATTGTATTTAAGTTATGTTCTAATAAAAAAACTTAATTATATAGAATCAAACATTCTAAACACTTCTTAATTGTACTTAGAACATGGGCAATAACTTTTCTTTTAATCTAGGTCTGTTACTTTCTTTTGCTCCACAATATTTTAACTTCGTTTTTGTTCTTTTCAATTTTTTACATAGGTGTCCTTCATTGTGAAGTTTTTATTGTGGCTTTAAAATATTGTTAAGGGTGACATAGGAAAACAATTTGTATACACCAAATGGAAGAAACCCCATTATATAGTTACTATAGTTCTTGATAGTCCCAGCTAATATACAGAAACAGTTAGGAAAAGAAAAGTAAATATGGTAAACAAACAATCCAAAGAGACAATGAGGAAATAGGAAAAGTAAGTTTTGAGGATAATAATGATAAGATATTTTCATATATTCTAACAAAAATTGATTATTTACCTGATGAAGCAATTCATTTTAAAGTAACAGTTGCATTTCTAAATTTCAATTATAATCCTCCATACATGAATTTATTGAGATTTGAACTTAAATCAAATTTATTATGCCTATACTATGTGCCTGTATGATTTAGTAGAGACAATTATGAGCACAATTAACTATTGCTTCAACCCTGACGTAGTTAGATCTCTTACTTTTGTGGATATTATACATATGTTTTCCTTGTACTAAATGCCCAAACGAAAAAGTGTCTTCCCTCCAATGGGCAGGCTTAAAAAGATTATACTAGATATTTCATGAACTAGTGACCAGTATTTTCTAGGAAAACAAGGAAAATACTCACGAGATGAAGAAGTCAGAACTTTTGCATTAGTCTTCCAGACAGACTGAAGAGAAGGAGTTGGAATAGTTGGGAACATCTTTAGTCGGTCGTATATACACTGACCTGCAGCACGCTGAATGATAAATTACATACAATTATCAGAACAACCACATTATATTGAGACTGACATTTTTCAGTTGTAAAAGCACCTATTTTTTACTAGCAAGTGGCTGTATGTGACAGCATATCTTACCAGCAAGGCTCCATAAACACGCCAAGCTTCATGCCTTTTCATTTCATTTTTCTGCTTCTCAAGAATCATCTCTGAATCAAGAAGTCGCATATATATCTCAAGGTTTGGCAGCAAAAGAAGGCGAACCTATTTCCAAAGCAATGAGGAGAAACATAAAAAACATATCACAGCCTCATATGTAAGCATCAAACCTAACTTGAGTTAAACTAAGAAACGCATTATATACTACTGTTCTGGGTAAAGAATCCAACTAGAATGCTCTTCCCAGATCAATAAGTGTTTTCAGAATTTCGTAGTTAAAAATCTGCTCCTTTTCTTCTAATGATGCCCCTTTTATAGAAGATTCCCGCTTTGCATAGAGTTTGAAGTCCCATCAGTAAATCCCGTGCAAATGAAAACAACCACAAACACCCATGTATTAGGAATCATTTTAGGGTTTCTACGAGAATCTTGATATTGTGCCGCGAACATAGCATGGATTGACAGGGTCTCCAAGAGACCGATCACTTTGAGTAACTACCTACCAATGGGACCGTCCAAGAACCGATCACTTAACTAATAATTATGAAAATCAATCATGTGACCTCCAGGTGGTCCACAGATTGTCCAAGGACCGCCCTACCGTTCAACAGGCATACGTCCAAAGGGTGGCCGAGGGGGTATAATCACCTAACATCCGTTCCTAAGACCTACGACACCGATCACTTAACTAATAATTATAACTTAGGAAATCAATCACGTGACCTCCAGATGATCCACAGATAGTCCAAGGGTCGCCCTACGGTTCAACGGGCATATCATCCAAAGGGTGGCCAAGGGGGTGTGATCGCCTAACATTCGTCCCTGGGACCTAGGACACCACAACTACCATACAAGGTTCTTTTTAAATTAGTCATTTAAACCTTAAAGTTTTAAATCAGTCACTATTGAATTTATAAGGAAATAGCTTGTTCTTTCCACATTAAACTCGGGAACCTAATGATAAGATGATGACAAGCATATATAGTCATTGCATTGGGAAGTTATCATCTTAACCAACAAAAGTATTTTTCCAATTGTTGGCCTTTGACCAACTCCACAATCACCAAGAACATGGGAGAGACACATACCACATTGGGTCCCAGTGCTCCTAACCCCTGAATAGCACCATAGTGTTGCGTCATTGCCTTCTTAGGATCCAAAAATGCATTCAGCAATGTTTTGGTCAACCGAGACTGGAGATTACTGTAGACATGTCCAAACCTGCATGAAACAAGAAGTTAATATTAGAAAAAGGCAATGAAATCAATAAAAGGCCAGCAAATTAGCCACACAACAATTTCAAACAAAGATATGGTACCTAAAACCATCAAGCACAACTAGACTTTCTAGCTTACAATTCAATGACTCAACACTTGGAACCAAATTCTACATCTTCAAAGGCCAATTACTATGCCAGGATGTTGTTTGATAAATCAACAAAAGGCATAAGCTTTGATACACAATAAATTTGAAGTGTGTCCTTGAACTGGTTCTCCAAAAACTTAGGTGAATTTGAAAGGAAATACAGAATAAATTTAGTATTCTTTGTCTTTGCTACTATGAAATAAAAAGACATGAACAAATTGCAACAACCAATAAATAAATGGGATACCATACTGTACTAGCCGAGCATGGAGGTACACATACCAATAAATATAGAAAATTGCTTGTTTCCATATATGCAAAACAAACAACAGAATAGATTGGGTATATCTCACCTTTTGCATATTGAGGCAACCAGGTTAGCCGTAAAGTCTCTAAGTTCCCAGTGGTTGTCTGCCAACCTACTGCCCAACCTTTTAGCAACGAGGCAGGTCACAACCGATGGCATCAACTGGTGTAGCTGAAGCATGCACAAACAGAAAGAAAAGAGGTAAGAGACGATCTCACATTAACCCGTTCAAGTTAACAAAGTAATAAATAAATGGCTTTTCTGAAAACGTGGTGGTGTTTCATCCATGTAGCTAAATCCAGCTACATGGATTCTAGTTATTTATGCTACTTTCATTTCACAACACTCCATAATCATTCAAACAATATATTCTACACATTATAAAATAAACACGGAAACCACCTTATGAGATAATAAAAGCCATGAAGTACTAGCAAATAGCCTGGCCTCCCTACCTAAACCATTGCTATCTGACAAGAAAAAGACCATACTAAAAACCCAAGCCTGACCTTTGAGGCTGATGGAGCAGCCTACATAGCAGGCCACAAGAGAGTACAGAGGCAAACTCATCTTTTTATTTGCTTTCAAATTTTTATGGGGCCAACCAGTCAAGTGTTTTTAGGGCCATCTTTATGGACAAACAACAAATGACAAATCAATTTAAATATCTCAGGATGCTTTCACAGTTCAATGTAGGCAACAGAATTCCAAATAGAAAGAGATGAAACAACCAATATTTATGTAAATATTAATAATACTACGTTGCTTAAACAAAGATCATACTTTGTCAGCAAGAATATAAACAAATATACTAAATCAACAATAGGTGAACTTACATAAGGTTCAATATGGATGTGAGGGTTTAGCAGAAGACTACTAACAACTCGCATCAAGGCAAATAGAAGAGGAAAATTATTCAAACCACGGGAAACCTGACAAGAAATAAGAAGCACGCAGTTGTAATGAGCTACAATAAGGTGAAATTTCTATTTTTATCCACTAACATCATAAAAGGACAATATTATTACCTCATCAGCTATAAAGCATGTGAAATAAGGAACTAGTGGATGAAGTCCTGAATCAGTAGACAAACTTACTAACGCTTCCTTAAAGAGAGCTGAATCAGATTCACTCAAAGTAAGCTCAGCAACTTTGTCAAAATACAGCTGCAAGAAACAGTAAAAATAATGAAAATGAACCACGAGATGTGAAACAGGATAGCTCATGGTGGCTTAAGAATTTTAATACCTGAAGCTCTCTGGATAATACATGCTTAACAGGCAATTTGATGTCAACTGGAAGGTCATCATCTTTGTGCTCATGCTTTTTTATATCAGAAGGAGCTGAAATTACTGCAAATAAAATAATAAGTAAATAAACATTAACTCAAGAAAAAATTCTTGATATCATGAACCAGAGGAAGTCAAAAGGACAAGCTAACATCAAACAAATCATACATCCAAGGATTCCTCATTACATCCAGCTAAATTTTAGTTAAACGTACAAATCATAATACTGGTAGAAGTCAAGGTGAGAGACCTACCTTCTACAGGAGCATTTTCTGGAATAGCAGGTTGCACACCTTCAATGGCAAGCCAGTGGCATGTAACTGCAGTATCAAGAGGTGCTTTTGGTAAAGAAGCTTCAATAACCTATGATTAACAGAAGCTATAATTTTAACGAGGAGATGCACAGGTTTAACTCCAACTGAAGTGAGTCAATGAAAATGATTGAGTATACCCTTACATCTTTTAAATCGACATCCTTGTCATCAATATAAAACAAGTCTCTGTGTCCAACAGCTCTTTTGAACCGCAAAGGACCACCAGATGCAAATCCATATATTGGCTGTCACAAGGGGGAAAACTCACGATAATGAGATCGGAGACAAGAACGATACTTTTTTTCTCACAGTGAAAAAAAGAAATTCACAAAATTTCCACAAGGTAGTTCTAATATGCATCTTCTATTCGTAAATAGCAAGAACCCGTAGAATTATAGTCCTCACTACTCACAATGCACAGCCAAATTCTCAGTTTGACGATAAATGAAGCTAGTCATATTATATCTTTCCGCAACTTTTGATTACACTACTGAACAGTTTGAACAATGAAGATCAAATTGCTATAAACTTATCTTTGCACAGATCAAAATACCCATAATAAAGCATACTTTGTAGTTAATACACACATATATATCTGGAATCATAAACCAATAATCATCTAATCTAATCAATATAAATGAAGAACCATTGAAAACAAAACAAAAACGGAAAACTGATATACTGCGTGTACTTATGGGGCTCTGCAATTAAAGATCACAAAGACATTCGATTCACTTGATCGAAACAAACTTATTTTAATTCGTAAAATGAATAGTGAAAAAGAAAACATTCCTCAAAACTAAAGGAGCCACTCAAACACTTTTCTACTGTCACTCCAAAATTCAATCATTTAAGAAGCACACTTACTTCAACATTCTTCAAGTTCAGTGCAACATCAACATCATCCGCGGTGAGAATGGTTCTCTTAGAGTGCCGCATGCACTTAATTGCCTCCTGAGGTTTGCACAAACAGTGATAAGAGTTAGGAGTTAGGTCAACACAACACTCATTTAATCAGTTAGAATTAACGAAACTACAGATGAAAGCACACTCAAAAGAGTTGATAACTGCAAAAAAGGAAAAGAGCAGAGAAACCTGCATAATCTGGCGCATGCGGTATTCAACATCGGGAGCGACGGCGAGAGCGACATCGGGAGACAAGGTGTTTATCCCAATGCTCTGCGCGATAACTTCGATCGTCTCTTTGGGAACAATGCTCATCTTCAACCGCACGCTACTCTTGCCGCTTCCTCAAACTGAAAGAGTGTTAGGAATTTGAATGCAAAACGCAAACCCTAACGCACATGGTTTTTCATCATCGCATCAATTCACAAACTCCTTCGTTGCTTTCTCTGACTTCAGGTTCGATTTCGGTTACTCCTGGGCGGTGTTGGAGTCCAATTCGCGACACTGGCGCGTGCGGTGCGGTGGGAGGCTCTCTCTCGTGTCAATTATAAGGTGTTTTGCAGAAGACAAACGTCTACCATAGACCCTCTCTTATTATTATTTTTTCTAATCTTCGTTTTATTCTTAATTAAAAAATTAAAATTAATTTCTTCTATTTCTATTTTTTGTTCTTGTAATATTATATTTCTTATTTGCATGATAACCTCTTTCAACTATTCATAATTTTATATTTATAATAAATTTTAATTATTTACCCAACGAGACCAGAAGTCTTATTATAAGGTTTTGATGCATTAAGATGAAGAGGAAATTAACAAGTCTAAAATTTAAAAAAAAAATTAAATACCATGTTTTTATTTACGATCCAAAAGTTAATCCGCTTAATAATAAGAGGTTTATAATAAGTGTATAAGTATTCACAATTTTTAAGAAAAAAAAGTTATTATTGTGCTAATTGCATCTAACACTAATATCGAATATTTACTTTAACGTCGGAACATCTTTTCTAAATGTCTTTCGACTGAAAGCATACGAAAAAAAGTTTAAATGGAGTAGAGGAACGAGATCAGAGAAAGAAAAAATTAGTCAAAAACTAGTTCGAAAACAGCAAGGACCAACCAATAATTGTTTAACCGTAGAAATTCTCTCTGTTACATTTTTACTAAAACAACTTCATATTATTGCTATTCTTTCAACATATTATTTTTAATTCATAAATTTATTTTTATTTGCATACGTATATTTTTAACATACTCGTACCTATATCTAAATTAAAGTTTAAACAGTATTAATATAAAATTATAAATAACTATAAAGAACCTTGTATCATAATATAAGTTATAATAAAGAGAATACAAGAAACAAAGCAACAAAAACTAAAGAAGAAAAGCACATTCTATATATTCTGGAGAATCAAAACAAGTACAAATTCTGCTTCATATTTTGGGAAGGAAAAAAGTACAGAAAAGAGATAAACAAGGTACAAACTAATCCATGACAATTAGGTCACAATTATTTTGCTACAAAAAGGAATTGAATTGAACTGGGGAACAAGAAAGAATTGCAAACTTATAATACATGAAGATTATCATTAAATTTGTGGATCAATTAGCCTTCTTTGGCAAAGCAAAGGAAGTGAAAGTTGAAGCAATGGCAGTGAACAAAAATCCAATGAGAAGAAGACTTGCAGAAGCGTTTGCCTTGTCAGTGAACGAGTTGGAGGGTACACCTCTACCCAACTCTACGGTCAAACCAAATCCAGCAGCTGAACCCGAAATCATAAAGTATGATATAATCTGATACAAATTAACAACGCAAACTTGTTTAATTGTGATCACAATTAATGTATTATTAATCTCTACTAATTATTGCAAAAGCTTGATTAAAGATACCTTGTCACCAAAGAAATCAAACAAACGGCCACCATCACCACTTAGTACACCGTTTCCTGATACCACAGTGAAGATTGAGAACGCCATTTGCAGCAGGTTATACGCAAATCCAATGATTATTGTCGATATCATGTATCTGCATTTACAAAACAGTATCGTTTTTTTCACTTTCATTCAGACAAGCACAAAAACAACTCACTTTCTCTAGTTTTTACTTTTATATATATATATATATATATATATATATATATATATATATATATATATATATATATATATATATATATATATAAACTATATATAATATATATATATATATATATGTAAAAGAAAATA
>Ga0123342_1007743_pt1 | contig 14014 bp, 7 predicted proteins | sample Turbeawhitnodule_FD_89960 | JGI IMG/M metagenome (GOLD analysis project Ga0123342, IMG submission 89960) | Root nodule microbial communities of legume samples collected from Mexico - Turtle bean Mexico white nodule | ecosystem: Host-associated > Plants > Roots > Nodule | place: Mexico: Nepantla...
AATAACTGGCGACTTCACGAGCCCCCCGACTTCCTTCCCTTCTGCCAACCTGGCGCCTTGTCAACACGCCTATACTGTAGCTGGATGCCACGTCATCACTTCCGACTTCCAGGGCGGTACAGTAAACATAGTTTATTAGAAGGTCATCTGATGACTTATCATTTTGTTGTCTAGTGAACCGATAGTCATTTGTAAATGTTTATTTAGTTATTTAGATTTTAATTTATACATATTACTAACTTGTAACCATTTTTTAGCCCTTAATGTGTTACTCATATAATACACTGACATAGAGACGCATATACTACATATCTAATAACACTTATTACTAAATATTTGAAATGATCAATTCATTTTTGTGATTTTTTTTCTTTGTTTTTCATATCTAGTTGGTGTGATTCATTTATTAGTTTATCAAGTTCTTTCATATTTTGTTTCTCCTTTGTTGACACTATAACCATAACAAACTGGTATTAGAGTAAGTGATTTGCCTTGGTGATTGGTTCATATGAGTATGATTTGTTATGGGTGATGGTCCTATGTTTATGGATTTGGTCACACTGAGGGACTAATGTGATTTCTTTGGAGGATGTGCATGCACCAATATGGAAGGGAGTCACACTTAAAAGGAAATTTGTTTGAGTTAAGTCTCACATTGAGTAGAAATGAATAAGATAAAATAAGAAACTTTGTGAATTAGAAATTGTTCTATTAAACATAATTGTTTCTAGCTTGGAGTTTATTTCTATTTGGTAACAAATTTTAATTGATATTATGTGAATTTGTGTTGATTATATGTTTAGTTCAATAACGAATAAATTAAACAATTCAATCTGTGAAAATAAAATCAATGATATTGATGGAAAGTGTAAGGGTTAGTTTCGGTATTCAAGAACAAATAAGTTCTTAGAATCTTTCGACTAAACGTAAAATTAATTAACTGATTATTCAACTGTGAAAGTTTGATTTTAAAATAAACAAAAGACGAAAGAGACAGAAGAGGAAGAATAATTATTACCTTTATTTTTGCTCTCTTATTCAAAAAGCACTATAACTAATTTTCTGCTGATTAAATAATTGTACAGCAACAAACATCTGCCATATAGTCATTTAATAGTGTATATTGTTTATATTTTTTTTATAATTTTTTTCTTCTGGGTTTGGTAGTTTTCTAAATTTTTTCACATTTTATAAATTATTTAATTACTTAACTTTTTAATTTAACAAAAATTGAATTAAATAGATTTTATTTATTTATTCATTTTATCTTATCTAATTTCATATTTTTGTAATTATAATTTAATTACTCCAGAATAGTTTTATCCATAAAATAAATTTAAAATTTATATAAAAACATCGCATGAACATTTTTATTTGTCATTTGATATCTATAGGGATCCCTCTTAATTGTTTTTTTTATATATAAATTACTTTTCCATTTTATCTCATTTTAATATTTATTTTATTATTTTATTTTGAATATTTTAATCATTTTGCAAAGGTTCTTTCGTTGTTTCCTTTTTATTTTCTTTCTTTTCTTCTTTTTTGGGCAATTCATTATCTATTATGACTTTAAATTATATGCATACATATTGCAGTATGTGGATGTACACTACATTTTTCTCTTCTAGAGAGAAGGATAGTGATGCAATTTTGAGATAAAGTTGGTTGCGAAAGAGTCCTATTTCAATGGATATCAAAACAGTGCAACAAATCTAATACATATACTTCAAATTTCTATATCTTAATTATAAAGCATTAAAGTTAAACACATATTAATTATTGTTTCTATGATCATTTGATATTTCTTATTTGTTTTTAAAACTAATATATGTTGTGATTTTCTTCTGCATATCTAGATTTTTTGGTTTTTTTTTTGTCTTCTCAATGGATTTTTTCCTCTCTCGTCGGATTCTCTCTCTTATTTACCGTCTTTGTAATTTGATAACATAGAATTTGTATTTTCTCAATATTGCACTATATTATAATTCATTCCACCTCCGCAATCATAGAATAATGTTTTCTCATCATCACTCTAATTCAAATTTTAACAGTAACATTAGTATGTAAAATGTTTCAATTTTTTTATTTTATGCATTATCTTATTTTGGTTTATAATTTTATTTATGAAGATCTGATTTTTTTTTATATGTTGTGAAACATAATTTAATGAGAGGTCTTTTAAAATTATTGTGTAAACAGAATAAACATAATTTTACTAAATTTAATGAGTTTTAATAATTTTCAATCAATATGCATTTAAAAAAAATATTTTTATGACATAATTTTCACAATCTATGTTAAAACAAAATGATTATATATGACCATCTATATATTTGATTTAAAAGGTTAAATATTACTATAATCACTAAAAAAATGTATTAATTAGGACCTAAGTTTCTTTTATTTTGAAAATACTAATTAAGATAAATAAAGTAATAAAATATTTAAATTAAAATGAATTTTTTTTAGTTGCAAAATTCATTCAAGTAATTTATCTAATATTAATTAAGATAAACATATTTGTTTTTTTTTACGATATCACAATAGAAAAGTAAAAAAAATAGATATAAAATTAAAAAATCATTAAAAATGAGCAAAATATGTGATAAGAATATTTTAGTAGATTAATACTTCTTAACAATTTTAAAGTTTAAAAAAAATCATTCTAAAACGTTTGAAGTAACATCCAATATAAAAACCCCACTAAGTTAGGTTTATTTGAATAACTAAATTTAGAGAGTAAAATTGTCCTTACATTTGATAAAAAAAAGTAAAAAATATTCAAATAAATATAAATAGAATCATATCATATATGAAAGTTTTTATTTAAAAAAATATGATTTTTTTATTGAAGACTGGGCGTTAATCCCCAAAGATACCCTTCTTAATCTCCTTTATCTTTCTCTACTCTTTTAATAATCAATTCTACTCTTAATTAACCAAAGTAAATCACTCACAATATATTGTTACATTCATTTTTCTTATACTATTAGGTAATCATTTCATTAAAAAGATACATTAAAAAAATCAAAATAAAATTTAAAAAAAATTATTATTTATGGTCCAAGATTATCCATATTTAAAAATCAAACTACTCTAGAATTGATGAATAGAGAAATCCATAAAAGTAAAAAATATCGATACAAAATAATAATAATAACATTAATAGCAAAACTAAAAAATGAAAATACACAATAATTATAAAAATAAAATACATAATAATAAAAATAAAATACAGATATACATTAAAAATAAAAATAAAAAATAGGGATACCGTTAATTTATATTACTTCAATAGATAATTTGGTGAAGCATTCATAATTTAATTATATTTAGTTATAAGCTAATTTTCTTAACTTGCAAGTAATTATTCAGTCATCAACAAACTGTTTAAGTAGTTTTACCACGCATGACCTAACGCGAATTCGCTAACGAATATAGTTTAAAGGTGAAAAGTGTGCTGTTTTTCAGGTGAAGAAAGTGGGACTATATCTACTGCTGTTTGTCCATCGACGTAAAGCCAATTATGATGTTAGCATTCAGAAAATTAGCCTTGCGAATAATTAACTAATCATTTGCAGCGTCAGCAAAATCTCAATCACATATTAAAATATTTAAACAAAATGGTAAACCCAAAAAGGTTGAGAATAATTTGTGTTTTGACTCTTACCTGACGGAATGAAATTCATAACTTTATTTTGTAAAGCTATGGAGACCCCAAAACAACTTCAACTGAAAATCTTGGATTTTTTCCAAAATGATATAATTCCATTTAATATTTTCTAAAATAGATAAAAATAAATTTTATTCTAAAATTAGATAAATCGAATACGACTTCAATTTAATTCAAGTCGTACTTGATGATTACGGTTTCATTTATATCAAATTCGATTCGACTGAAATTGTACATGTACGATTTATTCAATTTTAGAATAAATAAAAAATTATCGATTTCAGAAAATATTAGATGAAATTATCGAAAATCTTGATTTGTAAGACGCCTAAAAGGAAATTGTTATCTAATAGAATATACGGTCATTACACTAAAGTCTGAAAATTTTGAACCTTTTTAAAAAGGATGCAGTGATAAATAGGTCGCTAGTGTACTGCATTCCTTCTTCAAAAGTTTGGTCAGTTTGGTGCCTTACGGTTTCATTCCCTCAATAATCCTTGCATAACGCAACAGGTGTATGGCACTTCTAGGTACCACAAGTCTTTCCCTGTCCTCTTGAAAACGAAAAGAACAGATTCGGATATGTATAAAGAAGACCTATGCGTAGTGAAATTATTTACTATACTCGTCAATTATACACTCAGGTTAAGCACCAAGGCTTTCTGTTCTGTGAACATTTTTTCATTTCAGACTCGGCTCTCCTTACATTCTCAATAACGAGTTGAATTTTTGTGGACAGTTCCTCTGTCTCCTCCTCAACATTGTTTATAAAGCTCAGCAGTTTTTCTCGATATGCAGCACATAGTTGATCTTGGCGTTCCAACTCCATTGTAAGTTCTGAAATTTTCTTATCTTTATCACCCTACAAGCAAAGGAAAAATATATTTTTTTTTTGAAATGGTGTTGATCCAAATATCTAGTAGCACTGGAATAGGACAATGAAGATAAAATAAAAAACCACCTAACAAAACAAAACTAGGAAAACCACAAAATATTGTGTTCATATGTTTTTCACCCAAATACAGGAGATGTTTGATAATTATATGTACTTAGCATATTATGTATTGCAATAAAGCACCAAATGTCACCTATAACTCCTTAACTACATTCATTACTTCGCAATAGAATTATTCAATCCTCGGCTTTTTAAATAATGAAATTTGGAGAGAGCAGCAGTTTAGCTTTGTGAACTTTCTTGTTTGATCATTTTCATTCCATTATTTTTATGTTCACTAGATAGATGAGCAATCTCTGCCTTCTTGCACATGTAATGAACATTAACTACACATACAAAGAACACGGTGTTTCAACTCAATAAAACAACAGGAACAAGGCCTTTCTAAATTATCTTTTAGCTCACATGGTACTGGCAGCCTAGCTTCAACTGAGAACAGCTGGTTGTCCGTAGTCATTGGTTAGAACCAACTCGGATTAGGGTAAGAACTCAAGAAAGGATTGAAAACAAATCTTTTTATTGCTAACCGTAGCCAATGTGATGAAAACCTTACACTTTAGAGCTATATTAAGAGTACCTCAGTATCACAAGTACATGCCAATAAATCCCAACTCCCTCTCTCCTCATTCATACTACTTATTCTGTTAGGTAGCTAGCCACCCCTGTACAAACAGTTATTCAGTTATTAGTCAGACAGCATCATTTTCCCCTTTTACCATTTTCTTATACCTCACAAAATAAAACCTTTTAATAAGTGATCTGCTATTATCACCTTGCTCATGTCCGACACTTTATTTTCCCAAATAAACAACAAAAAATAACCTAAAAACCAAACACCAAAATGTAAAGAGGAAGCAAGCAGATATAGACATCAACTTTTCATTATCTGTCGATATCTAGCAGAAAAATCCAATAAATATTATAGATGACCGACCGCCGTTGCCGTTACAAGTTGTCGTGTTTTATAGCATAGGAAGTTAGTGTTCAGTCCGGACAATTAAAGCCACGCAAGATCATAATTTACCCATAACCAAGTAATGGAATACTAATTCCAGTAAAACTTCATGGTGAATGAAGTTTACACTCGGCAAACTGAATTTTAAGAGAGGAGGGGAAACAATACTCAAAAGTATGATCTGGAGAAGGAAAAAAGAATAATACTACAGAAGAGTGGGAAAGTAAGAGAGCACTGTAGTTCAAGAACAACAACCTCATTGCTCATGAAGATTTCCAAGGAATCAATTGGTAACAATCAAGAACCAATGCAACATAAACTAAATGTCCAATAACTTGGTCAAGGAGGCTGACCGACCATATCAAGAACTTTTAAAGCTTAAATTGTTGGGAGGAAGCACATAATTGGCAAGATTTCCATTACTGATCAATAAGCCTAGGAACTGAACATGACATCTTAAATAATTAATTTAAAAACTTGGTATCAAACAACAATTGTTATTGAAACATAATCTCCTTTTCAAGTGCATAAACTATATTAGATTTTAGAAGAAATGCTACTGTCATGATACAATTGTCTATATTTGATTAAAACCAACAAATAATGCATCTAGTTAAGCATGTTTGTAGACAAATCAGTAACCTATATATCCTTAATGGTTTTGACCTATAGTTTTTGACAGTCTCCTCTACCCTCTAGTGATAAGACTACCCTCGCTATCTAGCATCTGCTCTACTCTCCTTTATCAGTTTCTACATGTCTTCTTCACACATGCCCAAACCACTTAAGACAACATTCTACTATTTCTTCTATAATAGATGCTACCTGCTCTTTCTCTAACGTCTTCATTCCTAATACTATCATGTCTATGATTAGGAATAAAAGCATTACAAAGAAAAAATGGACTAAATATTCCCTAAATCTGACTATCAATAAAATTTCATAAATATTCCCCACCAACATAATATAAAATCAGCCGTAGTTATGAATAAAAGGCACCAGGAAAATTACTCCTGATAAATGTCATTATTTTTCATCTCATTTTAGAATTTAGCAATCCTGCAAAACACTTGTGACTCCATTTATGCAAAATCCAAATAAACAGAGTCTTACAAACTAGTGAATACCTATGTGTCAGATTGTGACAGGTATAAACAAAATATATTGAGATAAGATGACTATATTCAGCAATTAATGTTATCAGCAGTTACCACAGGTCTTACATGCACAATTCACAAACCCACCAGCAAACCATATCCCAAAAGGTAAAAAAAAAAGAATACTATCACTTAAAATTGTATGAAATAAGTTGTTACCTAATGCACAATGAATAATACAGCATAATTTAAACAAGCAGAAAGCTCACCACTGTACCAAACCCATTAGCCGTAGCAATTAGAGGATGGTTGTGATCCTTTATAAATCTGGTGACAACCCATTTTCCAGATTTTTCCAACTTTACCAAGATAGTTGCCTTGCAACCTTCACGAGCACTAGGTCTTGGTTTTTTCTCTGGTCCCAATGCCCCCTTGTTATTTGGTGAGAATCCTTGTTTGTTACATCCAAGCCGACGAGCAAGAGTCCTCCCATCAATTCCAGAACGCCGCCTTTGCATTATGCGTACAACAAATCCTACCCGTCTGGCGTAATCAATATAAAATTTCCGAGCAGCTACTTCAGAATCAAATTCCATGCCCACATATGGCTCTTGAATTTCAACTCCTTCATATATACTTGTACTCTCTTCTAGACAGCTACACTCGGCTTCATTTGCCTTGTCCGAATCCACCACCACAAAATCCATAAAAGTCTGCCTATTGTGTCATTAAGATAAACAATTTCAAATATTCATGGAACAAATATATAAAATTCAGTGTTTTTGAGTTAGCAGATGCATTATCAATTCCCCCAAAAGTGTGTCCAACAAGTTCAGAGAAAAAAATAGAGAATAAGCCTCAGCATGGACATATTTAATGTTTATTTAGTTTAGAAAAGGATATGACTGAAGTATCTCAGGGCTTTTGAGAAAACTACATTAGGCTGGACCAGAGTGACAGCTTTGAAGGACCAAAGCAAATGAGAAAGCGAAGGGAGAAAGTGAGGAACAGTAAAATGAATTACATTTTAAGGAAATTGAGTCAATTTCATATATAATGTGTCTAGAGTGTATGTATTATACAGGCATGGGTTTGGCTGGGTATTGCAATTATTTTGAGAAAACAACCACTTTATTTTTTAGGAAACTCTCAAGAAGATGGAAAAGAAAAAATAAAAATGATTTATTTCTATAAAATAAGTACAACCAAACAAACACTATATAACAATTGTGCCACAGCAAGATTAAACGGCTAAAACTATTGTATCATAATTTATCCAATCTTAACTCTTATCCAAGTCCATCCATCACTCCATTTCCTTTTGGGGGTGAAAAAAAGACCATGGAACATTTTACAATCAACTAAAAGATTTACATGAACTGCCAGTGCATGGTTTTTGTGATATATTAAATGAAAGAAAGAATAAAAATTAAGCTTCTATCCTAGGAACCACACAATCAAAAGGACAGCAAAGCAAGTTGTTTTCATTAGGTTTGTTATCTAACCAGAAGTCTGATAAATTTGATGGTCTTCTTCATTTTCTTTCTCATCTCTTCGAAAGTTTAGGGAATTTTTGTTATGTTTCAGCTTACATGCTTTTTATTCTATCGATACTGCCACCTTAGGTTTAAGAAACCAGGAAATTAACTGGTCAGTGGACAAATTGCATCATAAATGTTGTCATCTAAGCTGTGACTTGACTACGCATTTTCCAAGTTGAACGGTTACTAATAGGTAGTCATGGCTCATGTCAAGGTTAGACAAGATCACACACCTGGCTATATTCCTTCTCCGCCTAAAATCTAAACCCTGCATTTGTCAGCTCAGTCATGATTAAATGCTACAAATTTGAAGAAAATAACACACTTCTTCTCCTGCAACCACCTTAGGCTATGATTCTTTTTTAGCGAACGCACCAACAAAAAGGATACTATTATTTGAAACTATGGTTATCAAAATCTAGGGCCAACTCATAAAGAGTTTATGAGTTTACTCACCTGATCCGAGTTGAGTCATGTCCAAACTCATTTTTTGGTGGACTCAAATTAAACTTAGATCAGACTCAGATTAATTTGGAGTAGACTTGTGAGACTAAGTTCAAGTGAACAAGTCATCTCATTTGGCAGAAAAGTGACATGTTGCATTTGAAATGCAACATTTCAAAATACCATGGCTAATTTTGATCCTTTTTTGGGTTGTGCATCCGACTCTCACGCTCGCGATCTCCTTCTTACGTTTCTGATCTCTTTATGTGCAACTCCCATTTCTCCAACAATTGTATCACATTTTCTCATGCGATCACGTACATCTTCTAAGGCCATTATGTGTCTTCTCTGAATGCCACTGTCTAACAATCTTTGGCCTCTGTCTCGCAATCTTTGATCAACCACTGTGTCTTCTCCATTAACACGTAACGTGATTTTCATTGTAAACTTTTGTTCCTTCAATTGGTGGATTCAGATATAAAACCCACAATGGTCCATTAAATTAATATCAAGAAGAGGAGAAAGATCACCACTTACATTTATGGTAGAATAGTGCAAATTAGCATGTTGAAAATGTCTATAAAGGGAAGAGACTTTATAAGGTTTGGTATGACTAGATTTTCCACGACTTATTTTACTTTAGCTTGCCTTTATGAATTGAAAGCATCATTGATGAGCAATTTTAGCTCTAAAGAGTGGGACACAAGCAAGTTTGGAACTTCATAAAATGGGAGTAAAGTTGAGAATATTGTATTAGATAGCCAATTTTGGAAGAATGTAACCATATACCCCAAAGTTGCTACCTCTCTTATGGTGGTCCTTCCATTAGTGCATTGAGATATAAAACCCACAATGAGGTTCATATACAAGGAGAAGGATTGTGCAAGTGCAACTTTAATAATATTAAGAAAACGTAAAATTTATAAACCTTCTACCATTAAAAATTAAACTATTTATTCTGTAATTATTTCTAATATAGCATAATTGGTGGTATTTTCATAGCTATGAACATGTTTGGAAAATCATTGAGGTGGATAATCAACTTCACAAGTCTTAGCATGCAAATGCCTATTGCCTTAACCCCTACATGCACTATGAATCTAATTTTAGAAATAATGATCTTGCGGTGAAAGAGGGGTTAAGTATTCGTTTGACAAGACTCTCACGAGTCTATGAGTAAGGTCCACGACTCGAGTCTACAAACTCACCACAAGTCTATGTAGACTCTCGGGTCTACAAACTCATCACAAGTCTATGTAGACTCTCGGGTCTACAAACTCACCACAAGTCTATGCAGACTCTCGAGTCTACAAACTCACCACAAGTCTATGTAGACTCTCGAGTCTACAAACTCACCACAAGTCTACGTAGACTCTCGAGTTTGATAACCTTGTTTGAAACACTTAAATCCATAATTGATTTTGGATCCATATGTCCAGAAAAATAGCAAAACATTCTCCAAGCCTTATATCGATATGCCAAAAAATGTTACTATTGTAGATACTAGCCAAACTATGGGAGATCAAACTTGGAGATCTAATTAGGAACAGTTTTAATACTTTATATGAATGTGGATTTCCGATTTAAAATGCTTGATTGAGTATCTTGCTCTTTCTTATAAGTGAGTAAATGAAAAGGGATGAAATCACTCTATTTTGCAACTTCATGGAGTTGACATTGAAATGATACAGGTAGCGTAAGGTGGATGAATTAGAAATGTTCAGAGTATATTTGTGTCAAGTTTCCTTTGGAAAAGATATGACATAGTTATCCTGGAAACATCATTTTGCTGATCAGCACTTAAATGAAGAAAGTTAATAAAACAGTGTCCACATCTGCATTCGTGCAGTTCAAGGCTGAAAGTTTGACCTGACCCAATGCATTTATGTATTTAAATCTGTACTGGACAGTAAAAAAAGGAGAGCTCGTTGTTGCAGTCCTGTACTTAGTGATAAACCCCAGCAGAATAGCAATGGAATAAAAAAAATTGATGCTGAGGAGAGATTTTAATGTATACTTTTTAGCCTAGAATAATTTCATTCAAACAAAGATAACACAAGGAAATTGGAGGATAAAGGATCTTCCAATCCCTCTCGATATCTATTGTAAAATTCAACTAGAAAAGGAAATTACCAAAATCCTAAACATCAACCTCATACAATAACCAAGCCCAGCTTAACCATTAAATCCCTTGGTTTAGCTCTGCTAAAAACCAAACTATTCAATTTTATTTCACTTTCTAGACTTGTATTACCACCAATTACCAAATCCACAAACCCCATACTCATTTTGTTCAAGTATGGACCTTAGCATCTAAACACCGCTACACTCATACGCCATAATCTTCCAAGATACACTCTCACTCTGCCTCAATTAGAAGACTACCACAGCCTCATGTTCTTTAACCCAATTCTAAAATATCAAGAGACCGTGAGAAAAATCACTTTGACCAAGAAAACTTATAAAACTCTCCGTCTCTCTCTCGCTCTCACACACAAGAATATATATACATATACATATACATATATATATATATATAAAGGTTTCCTCATTGAGAGACCGTAGTTGCCGAAGTGTAGAAGGTGCATTAAAAAGATCTGAACAAGTACTTGTTTGCGTTCTCGAAAGAGAAAAACATTTCTGGGAAGAAAACAAAAAGAAAAAAGCAAGCATGGGTTAACTTACTGCGAAACGGCAGAGGGTGCAAAACCAAGATCTTTTCACCGTGTCACTTTTTGTCGATTGTATGGAAGTTAGGTAAGATATTGAAGAAATCTGACTAATACGAAGGATCTTAGGTGTTGTATTGTGTGTGTAAGGTGGAAGAATGAAACGAGGTTTTGGGTACTCTCTTTTACTGTTTTCACGAGTAACCCTCGTCATGCGGGTTTGGTATAGGTGCTCCACTTTCAGTTTTGCACCGCCATTTCCACCCAATTTGGCTTCTACACTTAGATTTAAATATAAATAAATAAACGTATTAAAAAATATTAATGATGGTTTCATTTTTTTACTTTTAAAATTTAATTTATATTTTTTTATATTTTAAATTTGGTTTAATTCAGTTTTTTCCTTGCTTTGAATCAACTTGCTAACAATTTTAAGATAATAGTAGTTAAATATTACTCTAAAACAGTATTTAAAACATTTTCGATTAGAGTTATGTATGAACAAAAATATTATTTTAACGAGTATATATAGATTGTATAAAATTACTTTTAACATCATATATTTCTCATATTTATTAGTCTTTATATGACTTAAAGGTTTGTAACCTGTGACATGAATACTTGTAACTCTTCAACTTTCCTACCCATAAACAAGATTTTTTGTTTAGAGAAAATACATAAATTTTATTCTAAGAAAAAAAATTCATTTTACATTGTGCTCTAAATAATTCCTTTTGTTTTATTAGTTTCATATATAATGTTGTCATTATTAACTTAATATTCTAATTTATTGTGTTAGATATGAGAAAAACTTTAAATTTTTTGCAAAATTTTAACTTGTAGCACTTTTTATTGTGGAAAATAATTATTTATTTTAAATAATGTATCGGTTGGCACCGGACAAGTCATGTCATTCAATGACCGGTTGAAAACACATTTAGGTTTTGTTTGTTTCTGGTTGTTCATTGTATAAAAAAAAGAAAGACACATATTCTGGTCGTTTGTTTCCATTGATTCCCGTGTATTTGTGAAAAAAAAAAGGTGTTGAAATAACATTTTTTCATCTTCACTGGTGCCCAAAGATTTGCCAAGAAAGACACATAAATTATGTGAATTAACCATATTACCCTTGATGTTATAAAATATTTAATAATATTAATAATAATAATTAATTATTTATAACAAAGGATAATTTATATAATAATAGTATTAAATATAAAAAATAATATTATTATCTAATATAGAAATAATTTTAAATACATTTATATTTTTTTAAATGAAATATTTGATCAATAATATTTTAAAATATGTTTATATATATATATATATATTATAATAATAAATTATAAACAATAATATTAAAATAAATTACATATTTAATAATAGTTAAAATAAATTTATTAAATAATAATATTAATAAAACAAATTAATTTGATTTGAAGAAAATATTTTTTTTAATGTATTTATAATAAAAATAAATTATTCAATAAAAATAAATATTTTTTACATCAAATATTTTAATTAACTTAAATCTATAAAAAAAATATCTCATATTTTATTATTCAAATATTTTTAAAGATAAGGGTAAATTTGTAAACTTACATTTTAAAAAGATTAAAAATCCTCTCGCAACTATCATATCACTCACAAATTTCAATAAACTTTTCTCACAAATCTACTCTAACACACCTTAATCCAAACAACCCCACTTTCTTCACACTTTTCCTTCAAATCCACTCTCTAATCCAAACAAAGCATTAAAGCAACTACAATAAATAACAGTTAAAGCAGTTGTAAGAACTCTCTGAAAATACGGGACACGTCGCACCAAATTTGGGTAACGCCTCAAGAAATCAGGGAACCTCTCTAAAAATAAGCTAACAATGATATATGATAGATTTGGTCCATTACAACAGATGGTTCATGACTAAACATTATAAATAAACTCTCTACCAAGGGATAAGGGACGCTTTTAATCAATTCTTAATATACACTTCATAAACTAAGTACTTACTTGATTATTAAAGTACCTTTTGCAGGTCAACCCCGACCAAGCACCAACAAATTAAAGAAGAAGACTTAGAGTGGGAAGCAAGGAAGCAATCGAACGACCGACACATCAGCAATTGTACAACGAGTTCCAAGTACTATTTAGGCTCACTTTGTCTATACAAGTACAATTGGTCTTTACAAGTACAATAGGCGCCCCCGTGGGGCCGAGATAGAATACAACAAACAACAATGGTTTCAACAAGGCAACATCGAGTGAACAATGACTGAATGCCTGAAGACCTCGCTATGCTCCAAATACTTCAAAAACAAATGGAAGAGATGTGTCAGAAAGGCATTGAAGATCGACAAAAGAATGAAGAAGAGGTGTGTCTCCTCAAGGAGCAGAATAAAGAATTGAAATGACGAATCGCCAGATCTGAGCATAGAGAGCAATCTCTTTCAAATGAGCCTACCTAAAGTCAAGAAAAAACTGCAATCGTTCGGACTCATACCCATCAGGCATCCAGACAACATACCGAACGAACACGGATTATTGAGGAGGAGGATGACCCAAAAGGAAATCCTTTTACTGATGAAATCATGGAGGCTCAATACGCACCCCCCCCCCCCCCAACCAATACTGAACCACCACCACCCACCTCTAAAACACACAAGCCAGAGACAA
>Ga0123342_1007744_pt1 | contig 14011 bp, 5 predicted proteins | sample Turbeawhitnodule_FD_89960 | JGI IMG/M metagenome (GOLD analysis project Ga0123342, IMG submission 89960) | Root nodule microbial communities of legume samples collected from Mexico - Turtle bean Mexico white nodule | ecosystem: Host-associated > Plants > Roots > Nodule | place: Mexico: Nepantla...
AAATAAAAAAAAATAAATTGGGTATGTATAATATATTTTTTCTTTTTTTTTTATTTTTTTTAATTTTAAAAAATATTTTACTTCTCTTTTTTTTTTTTTTTTTTTTTTTCTTTTCAGAAAGTGATATAAATAATTATAAACCAAATAAATAATTATTGATATGATATATTTCAAAAAATTTGTTCTATAGTAACAATTCATTCTAATTGTTAAAACGTATTTGAATCTGTTGTGGTGAATTTAAGGTCGTCCTCAACATGAAATAATGAAAAACAAGTGTATTATAATTTAAAAAATAAGGTTTTTTTAGAATATATTGCTAACAGCAGAGAACCTAAGTTTACTATTTCACTCAGTTCCTTTTTCTGAGAAGACTTTGAAACTTAGAATAAAGTGTGGTCCAGAAATTCCTAAAATGAAAGACATGTATACTCAAAATGCCATCAGAACTTGCCGAAAGTGGAAAATCTATTATCTCCATTACTATTAGATGAGATGTTATAATCAATTGTTCCAAAATCACGCCCTAATTGCATGACCCAGATAAATATTAAACTCATAATAATAGAAATAAACAATGTATTTACTTCATAAAAAAAAAAAAAAAAAATATTTCTCCTCTCAATTATTTCTATCAGTAAAAAATAAAAAGAATAAGTAATTTCTGTGAGGCATTTAAAGAGACTCAAATTCTTATAAAAAATAACAAATTACTAATATAACCTATAACTCACCCTACAAGAAAATCATGAAATAGAAACTAATTTTAGGAGACAAAAAATAATTAGTTGTTATAGTGACTAAATTAGAGACTATTTTAAAAACTAAAAAAAATGTTTTCTAAATTACTTTTTATTATTGTTAAATAGTTTTTAAATTAGTATATAATTAACTACCAATTATTTAGATTCTAAATTTGGTAGCAAAAACCTTAGTTGCTAATTAGATACCAATTTAGAAACCATTTAACAATAATAGAAACTAATTTAGAAACCAATTTTTTTTAATCTCTAGAATGATCTCTAATTTAGTCACTATGGTAACTAATTTTTTTTTTTTTAAAATTGGTTTCTATTTCATGATTTTCTGACAATGTCAATCACCAGTTATAATATTTAATTGAAGTTAGTTAAGATTCATTACCCTACCCTATTATAAACCACATGCTCTTTATCTACTCTTCTGGATCCCTTCAACATCAATTTATATTATAATTAACTCATTTTTTTAAAATAATGTTAATCTATGTGTACTGTCTATTCTCCTCGCAATTTACGATATAACGAAAAAGATAACGAATTTGTCTTCAATATTATTTAAATCATGCATGTTAGTAGGTATTATAAAAAAGTTTTCACCACTTTTTGAATTTTTTTCATGAAACAATTAAAAAGTTTAGTATCGATCTTAACAAAGTTATTTCCTTCTTAGATGTGTGCTTAGAATCCTTAGTATTTATGTTATCGATTAAAAAATTATGATGTTTTTAGGTTGGCCGATGGTTTTTGGTATCTTTGAGGAGTGCTAGCTTTAGAGTGGTAGGATGTTTTAATGGGTGTTGTTAGTGTAAGGAGTTGGAGGTACAAATGTGAGGTTCGTTGTGTTTGAAGAGAGGCGTGTACGTTTCTATATGTTTTGTATAAGGTTGGATCACATCTTAAGTGAATCACATTTATTTGTTTTTTCTTGTTGATAAAAAAAAAAAAGACATTATACAATAATCGATCTGATAACTGATACTATTTCATCTGAAAACATATTATTTTGAATATTCTCTGTACATCATTTAAGATCTTCTCATTAAGTCATTTTCTTATAAAACTTATTATTAAATTAATTTTCTTCACTTAAATCTATATACACAAAATTTACAGTTTATAGAAATAAAAATAGATGTAATTAATATACATTTTTCAGATGTTTCAAAATATAATCATTTAATTATATAATTATTATTGTTATTTAATTTTAACAAAATGTAACAGTAATAATCATAACTATATTATTAACAACATTTTGCATTTTATTGCTACAAGACTTAATTATATCGTGTACGTGACATTCAAATTTGCTAAAAACGTGTACTCTTTTATGTCAATGAATGTATTTATGATCTCTAAACATGACCTACATTTGGTCCAGCAACGATGAGTCTGTTATAGGATCTTCAATCTTTAGTACAAATTAATTAAAGGAGAATGAGCAAGTTCCTGATCTTTATTCAGCTAAAACGTGAAAGAAAGTGAGATGGTGTTTTTCAGTCAAATACTTTATAAATATGTCCTCTTCATTCATATCATCAACATTATCTTAACAATCAAAAAAATATTATTATACTACAATCAAATCACTAATTTAGAGATAAAAAAAATAATTAATCATTATATTGACTAAATTAGATACTATTTTGGACGCTACAAAATTATTGGTATCTAAAGTGGTTTCTATTATTAATAAAAATTCATAAAATGATTTTTAAATTTGTTTTAATTACTAATATTTTAATTTTTAAATTAATCTATAAAAAAAATAACAGACTAATTCTTAATAGTTAGATACCAATTTAAAAATTATTTTTATTAATAATAAAAACTACTTTAGATATCAATATTTTTTAGTTTATAAAATGATATCTATTTTAATTAAATAATAAGTAATTATTTTAATATATAAAATTAATTTTTATTTAGTGATTTTCTTATATTGTTTGTTTAACCTAAAATATTTTTTTATCAACAATAAAAATGAAATAAATGAGAGTCTGTCTATAACAAATATATATATATGCGTACACTACATGTTTTACCTAAACAAATGAGAGCCTATGTCTATGTCTTCATTTGTATCTATGTTAAGCTTAAAATAACTGTCGTTTTTTACCTTGATACACTAGTGTGTTAAAATCGCTTCTGCATCCATCATTGTACCTCTACAAATAACACATGATGTTTAGGTAAGTTTTTTGATAAATAAAAGTGTTGTAGATGTTGTCTCCCAAAGGTGAGAATCTTTAACCTTAAAATAGTTGACATAATTGTGATTTCTACGGGACTTAGGACTTTTTAATAAGTTTTGTGGGTACGTCCCCAAGTGTTCCCTAGAGTTAGGAATAGTTAAGTTTGACTCAGGATTAGCTGTGATCCTTGTGAATCCAGAGAGAATTGGGTAGGGTCCTACAAATATATATATATATACTTGACTCTTTCATTATTATGCTCCCTACATCATCACCATCATGTTTCTCACAAATCACACGCATTACTATGCCTTTGCATTGGTCATCATCATCTGATTTTTCTCCCTATACACACAATAATTAGATGAAACATGTAATTATATATGTTCTCACCCATACACATATATCTCTCATTAATTATATTTCATATCCAATGTAACAAAAATAAACCTCTAGACTAAATTCTCTCTTAATTTTAATAATGTTAAGTAATTTTTTTATCAGCAGAAAATAAATAAAATAAAATGAGACATCTCAGGAGTGTCTCAATCCTTATACAGCAAATGGCCAGGACCAACCTGCTCAACACCTAACCTACAAAAATTCAACCGACTCTACAAACCAACAAACCAATTTTTAAGAAAACATAAAATAGGCTACATCAAAAGAATTCTGCATCCCTCAAATTATCCTATCAGAACCTTTATAATCAATCTTCAGTCAAAAGAGGACAAAACACAATACAAGCAAAACATCCCCTAAAACAACTGAATGATGTTAAGTAATTATTTTTTTGGGTAGGTTTTAGAGTTCTTTATTTGATTTTCTGTTAGCTGACTGTGTTTTTTATAAATTATATAAGGATTAGTTCACTCTTTAAGTGTTCTATATTTATTTATTCATTATTGCTGATAAAAAAATAATTATTTATACTTACTTTTCTTGGTTTTTGAAAAAACTCAATTATCAAAAAAAATATTCATTTGAATAACATATACACTCTTATAAAAGTATTTTATTTCAGTTAAGTATAATGAGAAATTTTCAACTCTTTATAAAGTAAAATAAAAATAAAAATAAATGATTATTTTCTTTTTATTGTCAAAATATATAAAATATTTTTTTTGTGAAAAAAAGTTATATGATGATTTTGTAAGAATTGTAATTTAAATTAATAATAAAATTATACTACAAGATTTTCATTTAATTTTAATCATTATTCATGCTTTTCTTTATCAGAAAAAAGTATACATGCTTTATTATTTTATCCTTTTTAATTTGATAAATGAACACGTACACGAAAATATTACAGAGTATTACGTTTGTGCCTTTATATATAAAACCTTTTCACAGATTTACTTATGATACATCATATCAGTTGTCTCTTATTTCAATATTCTTTATAATAAAGTATCCTTAATTATTTTAAATTTTTCATACCTTTAATTCCAATAATTTCAATAAATTTTAGTTTTAGTTTTTCCTTCTTAATATATTCGGGTTGCTTTTCATATAAATATAAGGGTGTATAAAAGAATAATTTTATATCAACTGAAAATTTTATTATTATGAAAAAAATATCTAGATGAAAAGTTTACTTAAAAAATGGTGCGCGCTTTTTATTTTTAATTTTGACTATTCTAACATTTTTATTTTTAGATATTTACGATTTTTATTTTTTTAATAAGATTTATTATTATTTGATACGTTATTTAAATTGAATTTTATTAGTATACTACTCAAAACTACTCGTCATTTGATTAAAACATTTTTTTATGTAGATTATATATATAAAACTCATATTACTTTAAAATTAATTACGTTAAGTCTTGTTAATGTAAATTATAATTTTAAAATATATGAATCATTATTCTATTATTATGAGAGAGTGAGATGAATGAACCTTGTCCATTACATAAAATCATGAAAAATTGTGATTTAAAGATAAAGTCATGTAAATATTTTTGTGGCCATTCAATTATTAAATCAATTTTCATGTATTCAAATGTGTGGTTTCTTTTATGTTTTTAATCCAAAATTAATACGATACTTTTGAAAGTATATGGAAAGGTAATCATTTGACACCAATTTTTTTACTTTAACGTTAAAAAATTATTATTTTATTAAAATAATATTTTATACTAAAACAATTGTTTGAATGATTGTTTTTTTTACTTTTAAAGTGTAAAAGAAATCTTATTGGTAAAAGATAATTATGATGTATATATATGTACAAAAATATTACTTTATAACTCTCACAAAAAAATACTTCCACCTAACTATAATATTATATATTATGATTTTATATAAAAAAAAGAAATGAATGGTTTTGTGTTTAATGATGTTAAATAAATATACTTTTTTTTGTGATAGTAAAATATTATATATATATATATATAAAATAAACATAATTTTTTCATATCAACAAAAAAAAATGAAATATTTTAAGAGTGTTTCAACCTTTATACATCTTGAAAACCTAGCACTCAACTCAACAAAACTAAAACTATATCCTCATAAACAGCAAAACACATAACACATATTTAACCAACCTAAAACAAATAATTTGTTTTTAATCGAAAACATGTAAATTATGAGATTAAGACAACAAAAACAAGTTGAAGAAACTATGAAGATTACCCAAGACTATATCTTCAATTCAGTGATGAAAAAGATTTTGAAATGATCAATCATTTCTTATTTAAAAATGTGTTTATTTCAATACCGCAAAATCTAACTTAACACAACAATGACATTTTCTAAAACTAAAATTAAGATTTGTAGGAGATGACAATGCTACACTCAATCCATAGTATTCATAGTATTCATAGAGTACTCATCACCATCTCACACTCTCATTATAATTAAAAAATTGTAATGTGATAGGTTTGAATGTGCATGGTGAAAGTAAAATTTTGATAGATGATAAAACATGAGACATAAATGATTTGAAAGAGGATAGAAGAGTGAAGGAAATGGTCACATGGGTTGTTCCGAGTGAGGAGATGAGACGAGGAGGATGAAATGAGAAGGATATATGTCCCCATGCCTTCTTCTCCAACTTATGGTGCTGCCCTGTAATGGTTTTTGCAGGGAGACACTTCGTCCCCACACTTGTTTCTCATGTGACCGACCACCTCCTACTTCACCCTGTCATTGCTCCCACATTCCATTCACCTTTTTATATATATACACACTCTTAACAACCTCTTTTCTTCATTCTCTCTCAATAACCCACTCCACCCCTTTTCTTTAATTTCTCCCACCAACACTTCATCACTTTGCCTTTTCATCATAAAAATGGAGAAAGAAGATCTTGGTCTTGAGATCACTGAGCTCAGGCTGGGGCTTCCCGGCGGGGAAAAGACGGAGAAGGAGACGAAGAAGAAGAGGGTCTTCTCCGACATTGAAGGGGAGAACAGCTCCTCTGAAGAAGATCGTAAAAAGGAAACCAAGAATCAAGTTGTGGGGTGGCCTCCGGTGTGCTCCTACCGGAAGAAGAACAGCGTCAATGAAGCTAAAATGTACGTGAAAGTCAGCATGGACGGTGCTCCTTTCTTGCGTAAAATCGATCTAGCTATGCACAAGGGATACTCCGACTTCGCCTTTGCCTTGGACAACTTCTTCGGTTGCTATGGAATCGGTAAGTTATACCTAACTCAATCTCATAAAATCAGTTTATAAGATGCAATTTACATTCACTTATACCCAATAAAATAACTTTTCTTCGAGAGAATGACAACTCCAATGGGATAATATTGCAATCTGATAAGTTTATACAAGTTAAGATTATGTTATGTGGGTATGTATCCGTACGAAATAAGCGTTAATTAAGTGGAAAATATGTAGTTTATGGCTAGCTACGAGGCAAGATAGGGTTATGAACAGAAACTCAGAAGAAGGATTTGGAACTCAATAATAGAACGCCTTGAAAAGCATGTAAAATTAAGTATATGTGAAGTGCATAAAAAGGTACTCTGAAGAGAATTAAAGAAGTTGAGCTAAATGAAGAATGTTATTAACGATGAGATTGTGATTAAAAAATTTGTTGACAGGCGAAGCGTTGAAGGATGCGGAGAATGCTGAACACGTTCCCATATACGAGGACAAAGATGGTGACTGGATGCTGGTTGGAGATGTTCCCTGGGAGTAAGTCCTTTTCACTTCACCTTTTCTATAATTTATTATCTCTTCAATTTGCATACTCTTTTCCCGGTATAAAGAATCTCATAAAATCAATTTATAAGATAAAATCTGCATACAATTATATACTATGAAAACATATTATTTATATCGAGAGTGAAAACTCGTACGTAAAATAATATATTTATGGACAATTCGATAATGGATGACACGATAAACTTAACAAACTCTTGTTAGATAGAGTCAAAATGGTTTTGAGTGAGAGCATGAATTCATGTTTGAAGAGAGAAAAGTGATAAGAAATATATAGGAGTGAAGAAATTGGGTGTGTCTTCCACTAAGTTTTCTTCAATGCCGGTGTTTGCTTAGCAAAGCCACACCAAACACTTAATGGTGCAATGCATTGCGAATACCACCAACTTTGATTCCGTGTCTGAAAACTGGGTGCTCCCTAATTTCTTTTTCTCGGTATTTTTTACAATAATCACTGATCATTGTTACGTGCTAATTACAATTTTGTGTCAAGATACATGCATGCATTACTTTCTAATCTAATCATGAGTCAAATAAACAAAGTAGTCCCACAAAACTTAAATTAATGCTACCCAAATTGGTCCCTGATTTGAACGCCAACAAGTTTGGCAGAATCATTTTTGCAGTGCCCCAACACAACACTTGATTAGACATGTGCCCATAAAGTTGTCCATTGACCTAATTAATTAGTTCTTTCTACTTAAATTGTATGCTAAATATGATTATCTCAAACAATTACAGAAAATGATCTTGGATCATATGTTGCCGACATGCGTGAATCCTTCATTATAATGTTGTGCACATCAACACGGGAAGGGTGGGGAATAGATAATAATCAATTGTGGCCTCACCAAAAAAAGGCAAACCTTTAGTGGTGGATACCCCAAAAAAAAGTCCTCATATTTTAATAGTAATATTTATTATTATATTAGATTGTAAAATGGGTATATTTTTAAGAGGGTCAAAGTATTATTTTTTTTATATAAAATGTTCTAAATTTCAATTAGTATAAAAATTATTTCTTTTTTTTAAGTATAAGTAGAATTTTCAACACACCTCTCACATCATACTTGTAAACTCATGCGTGTGACTGTATATTTATGAATAACATTAATTAAGATAAATCTGAAATGTCTCTGATACTATATTAAAAAAAATATTTTAAATCTAACTTAACTTTATAAAATCGATTTATAAGATAAGATTTGCACCCACTTATAATGTATCGGTTGGTTGAAATTTTTTTAAAAGGTTTGTCTCTTGTATACGGGTTGTAACACTACAAGAAAATTATGAAATAGAAACCAATTTGTAGAAACCAAAATAATTAGTTGCAATAGTAACTAAATTAGAGACCATTTTATAAACTAAAAAAAAATTGGTTTCTAAATTAGTTTCTATTATTTTCTATTATTGTTAAATAGTTTCTAAATTGGTATCTAATTAGCAACCAAGGTTTTTGCTACCAAATTTAGAAACCAAATAATTGGTAGTTAAAACCTTAATTGCTAATTACCAATTTAGAAACTATTTAACAATAATAGAAAATAATATAAACTAATTTAGAAACCAATTTTTTGTTTAGTTTCTAAAATGGTCTCTATTTTAGTTTTTATTGTAACTAATTATTTTGGTCTCTAAAAATTGGTTTCTATTTCATGATTTTCTTGTAGTGTAATATATATGAAATTCTCTGCTTTTATTTTATTCATTCTTTATCGATAAAAAATACTATATAATATAAAATATTTTTATTTTTAGTTTGATGTGAAATTTTTATTATAGTTAAAAGGGTTTATACTCTTTTTTTTCTTTTAAAATTTGTAGAATTATATATGCATAGGTGCTGATATAGAAAGTGGGGATTTTTGCAGGATGTTTACTGAGTCATGCAAGAGATTGAGGATTATGAAGAGATCAGATGCAAAGGGGTTCGATCTGCAACCAAAAGGGTCTTTAAAGGGATTCATAGAAGGCGTGGAAAAATGAAAAAGTATAGATAAGAAGCAAAGAAGATAGGGTTCTAATTCATGTCGTACACGTTTTGAAGACAAACCAAGTTTCATGTTGTCGTTTTATTATATTTGAGGAAGCAACATTTTAAAGTATGGTGCATGAACCACACTTGTGTCTATGATAAGACCTAAGAGTGAATGTTATATATATGCAGAAGCCTGTTTAATGAAATAGGGAATTCAAAACTCATCGTTTTAGTGTATGTCTTCTCATATTTGTTAATATGCTGCAAATTACACCAAACTTATTGTCCCTCTTTTTTTGCTTGCAATTTCCTTTTTATTTCCCATCCTTGTCTTTCATGCTTATCTTTTTTAATCATTTCAAAATTTCATATCTATATATTAAAACCATTTAAAGTAACTAGATTTTGAAATACAACTTATTAAGAAAAGTTTTTTTTTTCATTTTTTTAATCAACCAAAAATAATGAATAAATAAGAGATATTTCAAAAATATCTTAATCTTATACAAACTAGTGACTCAAGACACCAATTAAAATAAGACAAAGTTTATCTATCTGATTTTGGTTTTTACCCATGATCAAGCCTTCGACTTTCGATATGGTCTATCCTACCGCTTTTAAAAATCTTACCCGTTATCGCAATTACTTGCAAAGAGGCACTTAATTAAATTTTGGCTAATTAATTTGGTGGAATACTTATAATTAAGTAAGTAATTGTGTGAGCTATTAATGATAATAGGGGTAGTTTGGGAGAAGGGATTAATTCACGTGAACACAACATGACAGAAGCGCAAAAATCGAACACTACCTTAATCCTTGCATAGGTACAGAATCTTACTTGAATCTGAACTTCCAAAATATACAATTCATCTACCAATTCTGTGCCTTTTTTTCACTGCATTACCCACTTTTAATTTAATCAATATTCCTTTATTTATTATTTTATTCTATTTTTCCACACTGTAAAAAAATCGTTTTTTTTCTTATTACTAAATATAAATAAATTTTAATATTTTATTTAATAATACTTCTTTAAAGTCATATTAAAAATAATATTAGAGTTAAATTAATATATTTAATTATTATTTATATATACAGGACATAAATAGTTGTTTAAATGAATGGTTAATTATTATTAGTGAGTTGTGGAGTGGTGCACACAAATTAAGATTCCTTGGCTTTTAGAATACAGTAAAAGACAGTTATAAACTAACTAATCAATTCATATCGGTCTTATCTTTACCTGTTATTTCTTTCTCTCTTTTTTCTTAATTTTTTTTCACAACTTATTATTATTATTATTATTATTACGTATTTTTGTTACGGTGATGAAGCTTTGTGTTAAAGTAATGGGTAACGAGAGATTCATAACCCACATTTTTTATATAATCATCTTATAATCTCAATATTATTATTTTAACATTTTATTATATCATTTAATTATAAATTTTCTTATAATTTCAATATTATTATTTTTATATTATTTAATCACAAATTTATTCTTTTAGATTGTGAAAATATTTCCTCTAAAATAATAATACATTTGGTGCTGGTAGGAGAGAGAGAGAAAAGGACATAGAGACGCATGCATCGCTATCAATGTTCCTTTGGGATCTTAATTGTCTACCTGCAACTAATTGAGTTTACCAATATTATGCAGTTAAAGGAACTGTTTCTTTCTTATTTCTATTCAATTCATTGCATTAACTAAACGCATGCATGTAACAATTCTTGGGACCCCCACTTTCAACCATGCATGCATCACCATTCATTTCATGCATCTTCTTCCTCTCTAACATGCAACTTCACACCTCCTAATGTTCAAAACAAAGGAACATATATATATATATAATATTCAAGTCTTAGTAAATTAAGGCAATGAAGGTAACAAATTCTTTTCACCTATTGGTAAGAAACAATATATACACATTAACAGTTTAAGAGTAATTCAATTCTTATACAAAATACTAAAACAATCATATTACGCAACACCTTCCTGACATTTACACAACTAACCTTGCCAAAAATCACAACTGCAAACAAACTAAAACAAAATTGTGCGTGATGTTTTTTTCTATCAGCAAATAAATAAATAAATAATACAAGTATTTCAAGAATACCTCAACCTTTATATAAAAAACTCAAACCACTCACAAGTCATAAAGAACATGAACTTAGTTAACCTGAGTTTTGAGTAACGGAACTCATGCAAACTAGTGGTTCGAGATACCAATCAGAATAAGAAAAACGTGTTAGTTTAACTTTTGCAGTTATCCACGACAAAATCTTCGACTGAACCATCGTGATGGTAACAAGCACAATGACATTACGACCAAACTTTTGACTGAACCATCGTGATGGTAACAAGCGCAATGACATTGTAGGAAGAGAAAAGAAAGATTCTAAAGGATGTGTGGGGTATGAGATGAAGTGAGGAAGAAGATAGAAAAGATAGGGCCATAGGTAGCTAGGGTTGAAGAAGGGAAGAAGTAATGGGTGGTGTCTTTTTTAGGTAATTGGAGAGACAAGATTGTGTTGATGTTAGGGTATGGGCATAGTGTGTCTATGGTAAATTAGGGTAACCATAAAGGGTATGCAGCCACCCCATGTGAAGCAGGGAAGCAGAAATAGTAGTAGTGTTACTATTACACTATAAGAAGAAGAAAAGGGTCCACAATGGCATCAATTGGCACCCCTTTTGGAAAGAACACGGGATCAGACTGTGACTTCTGCTTCACCCCGAATCAATATCATCATCATTCATCTCTCTTCTTTTCTCTTTCAATTCATTGCCAAAGGATCAAATTAAACTCTTTCAGATACTTTCTCCAATTCCACACGCCATTAACCAAATTAAAACCTCAATCATTCAATACAGATGCTGTAAACAAACTATTAAGCCTTTACTTTATGCAAAACATTACTCTTCTTGTGTGAGTAGCGAGATCACCGACTCAATCTTTTCCTTCATTCGGTCGTTTTCGTCTTACATTCTTCAATCCTTCGGACTTCGATTTTTTATTCGGAAGATATTTATAAAAAGTTTTCCAATATTTGTGTCTGATAAATATTGTAATATTCTCTGGTTGATGTACGTTCTTCGTAGGATCGGTTTGTTGATGTTAGCAGTTATTTGGTACAATTCAGTCTGCTACAAAGATATGACTTAATTTTTGGATGTTGTGTCTTGTATTGGTTTGTTGAGTTTGACACTTGATTATGGTACTTGAGTCTGATGGCAAAGACCCTTTTTAGTTGTTGGATGTATGTCCTTGATTGAGGGTGTAACCTCTTTGGGGGTTGATGTAACTGTATTTGTTGGGTTTTTATATCTTGTACTGGGTTTTTATCTTGATCTGTAGTGCAATGTTGTTGGATCCTTAGTTGATAGGGTGCTAGAAAACTTGTTTTTTGAGTTTTGTATAAGGATTGGGACACCCCTGAAGTGTCTTATTTTATTTTATTTATTTTTTGTTGATAAAAAATAAATAAATATTGTAATATTAACATAATTTTGTCTTATTGTTGTGTGTATTTATAATATTTGATGGACTTTTTCATTCTTGAACTACTTTTAATAAACGCTTTAATTAATACGTTTAACTTATATCATTCGGTCGATATCAGATACCGACATATTATTGGGATTGTTCAGTCTTAACGGTGTAACATAGTGAAATTTTGAAATTGTTTCATCTTTTCTAATATGTTTGAGATATAAGAGTCTTTAAGTGAATTCCTTCTCTACCACCTCAATGGACATTTCATTTCAAACTTCAATGATTTTTTTGTACAAATTAATTCTTCACTCCGCCTAATTATGCACCTACTTTCTCTTCCTAAATCATTCATTTCTTCGTTTCTTTTTTCTTTTCACATCTAAAGGTGTGATATTTGTTAAAGTATTTTGACCATTGTGAAAAAAAATCTATCTATGTAATAAAGTTTTTTTAATTAACCATGCCAAACAAAACTTCGTTCTCATGGTAACCATATTAACATCAATTAAATTTCTTTGACAGCTTACAAGGTAATTTGGTGTTTAAGATAGGATAAACATAGAGCATATAAAAGTATATTATATTAGTTAAAAGCAAAATATAACAATACAAATATGATGTTAACATCAACTATGACAGTAGGCACAGTAAAAAAATATATGTTACTGAGAGTAAAGTAATGGTATTCATTAACATCAAAATTATTATATTGTAGCAATAATAATATAATACTATATCTAAACAATTTTGGCCCTGTGCAAAGACCAAGGTGTAGAAGGAATATTAGAGAAAAATAACGAGGCATAATTTTTTTGAAAAAATATTGAAGTTCAAGTTTCGTAATAAATATGGACAAATAAATGTTCAGGGAACTTTTAAAAATGGCGAATACAAGTAATAAAGGAAGATGGAGTTGTCCTTAATTTTATGTCCAAATCGCATTTTTTCTCTGTTCTTTTTTTAAGTTTTGTATCTTTGAAATATTTTTTATTTTTTAAAATATTTATTTAAAATGTTAAAAACATTAGTTTCTTTGCCATTTATAAATTTACGCCTCTACCTAATATTTGTATTCATTTACGCCACAATAATTGATGAAATACATGTTTATTGATGCAACAACATGTGTTTCACTTTATTTGTGCGAATATAAGGTTCTAGAAAAGTTAAGTGGAAAAAAATCAGTTTAATTGAAATATAAATATATGCAGAGAATTAAATAATTATTCAATATTATAATATTGAATAATTTAAAGTGAAATGTTGAATAACGAGATGTACCTGTATGGATATTGGGGACTGAGTAATGTTGGTCCACGTCGATACAAGGTGTCTGCTTCAGTCTTAGTTGTCCTGTCCTTCGAGTTTCCTTCTTCCTCGCGTGCCTCGGTCGGCCGG
>Ga0123342_1007745_pt1 | contig 14011 bp, 9 predicted proteins | sample Turbeawhitnodule_FD_89960 | JGI IMG/M metagenome (GOLD analysis project Ga0123342, IMG submission 89960) | Root nodule microbial communities of legume samples collected from Mexico - Turtle bean Mexico white nodule | ecosystem: Host-associated > Plants > Roots > Nodule | place: Mexico: Nepantla...
GTAATGAGAGAGTAAACTCTATTCAATGATGAATTATCTGATAAACTAACATGGTAAGGTGAACAAAGATCTTGTGAGGGATCAACAATTTCACCCATAGATAAATGTAGCAACCAGAGCTCTGATACCATATTACAAAATAGAACAGAGATGAACAAAAAAAGTAAACTGAAGACAAAGGATATGAAAATGAATATCTCTTCTTTCTTGTTATTCAAATCAAAACAAATGGTCTGGATACTAGAATCAATAACTAAAGAGGAAAATAATCAATAATTAAATACTAGAATCATAACACACACAAGACATAACAACTGATAATTAGAAAAGACACCAAATTAATATTAGAATCCTTTAATATAAAAAAATTTCTCAAGTTAAAAAACAAAGTATTGTGACTTTGAAGACAATTATAATTTGATTTTTATGTGTGACTCAACAATTAACTAATATAAAAATTATTTTCAAATTTATAAACTATGAAGGAAAAATATTAATGTGACTTAAGAGGTTAAGACCATGATATGTGCGTGGAATCTAACCCACCACAATACTTTTTTAAGGACAATATCATTCTCCAAAACAAAACAAGTAATACATTATGGGTAATAACTGAAGCCAAAAGCTTTATTTTAAAAATATTAATATTATTGGTGGGAACACAAGAAAAAATCTCACATCCTATATAAAATTATTCTTTTTTTATTTTCACAAAATTTTATGCTAACATTATAAAAAAGTTGTGTTGTATTCACTACAATTATTGAAATAGACCAAGATACAAGTCTATCAAAGTTAATTTGTAATCAACTATATTTGTATTATTTGATAAAATTATAGCATAATATTTTACAAACAAAATTGCAATTTTTTTATTGGATTCAATTGTCATTAAAGATTCTTATAATTATTTTTATTTTTATATTTTTTTTCATTCTCATATCTTCAATAAATTATAATTATAATATGATTCAAATAATTTGTGATGAAAACAACTAGTTCATTATAGAAAAATATTAACTTTGATGGGAAACAACATAAATTGTCATTTTTTTAAAAACCTATGCAAAAATATTCCCATTAACCTACATTAGAATCACTTTTTTTTAACCAGTGTAAAAAAATTTGACTCATTCACGTAAAAATAATAGTGATATATACTTTCCATAAAACCAATATTCCTTATTTTTCTTTCTATTTCTTTTATTACATATCATATGTATTCCACTCACACTCATCTATATTCTTAATCGCATACTAGAATTGAATGAGATTAAATTAAATTTGTATATGAATATTTTTTTTCAAAGCAATAAACAAATAAAACATCCTAAGACTCGCTCATTCACATATAAAACAAAATAAAACAAAACACAATTTACTTTCCCATATCAGTTTGTTTTAACGTCCGTTTGAAGATTTCTGACGGACGTAGGGCTCCATACGAACATTTGTTGCCAAATCTCCATGAAAACTCTAACAATGACTGAATGGTAACTCCGCGAGTTCAACGCCAAGAAACACTGCAAAAGCTGTTCCAGGTCTTCCGCCTCAGACATCTCCATCTCCGTTATCATCTCCATCATCGATTTCTTAAAGTCTTGGTAAGGATCCTTCGACTTCTTCACCACCGCAAAGCTCTCCCTCACCTTCCCCTCAACACTGCTCCGCGTCACCGTCGTCGACATCTTCTTCACTTTCTCCCTCGTTTCCGCTCCTCCCCGATTCTCCAAAGAGCTCCGAAACCTCACGCTCTGAACCTTCTTCACGCTGCTCGTCTTCCTTCCATGCCGACTGCTTCTCAAATCTCTCACCTCGTCCTGACAAATCTCGTCGGAGAAACTCGTCAAGCAAGAAATCAGAGTCGCGCTTTCCTCTTCCTCGATGTTGTCGATTAGAAAATCGCTTCGCCTCGACGGAACGCTCGACGTGCCTTTCCCGCGTCTGGATTTGACTTTGGTGGGGTCCTTGTCACGGCACATTTTGCACCCCTGCGCAATGGACGACGTTATCTTGGACGGTGAAGGAGAAGGAAGGTTGGGATAACCGGTGTCACGTGCGTTGTGGTTAACGGGAGAGAGACGGTATATGGCAGGAACGGGGTTTCCTGGGAAAGAAGAAAGGTCTTTTGAGCGACATATTTGAAACGAAGGGACACTGAATTTGAGTTTGAATCGTTTGGCCATGGTGTGGTAATAGTCGGAAACTAGAGAAAAGATGGCACGTATTAAACACTTTAGGGTTAAGAATATATTTATAATAAAGAGAAATAAAATAGAATAAGAATGGCCGGCATTTGTGTTAAGTATTAGGGAGAAAGGAAAGTTTGATTGTGTGAGAATATTATGACTGAATCCAAGTGAGAGTGTGGTTCCGTTCGTACTGGAAATGGCCGTAGAGTTGGAAAGCTGTTCGAAAATGACAGTGAGTTAGGGTCCAGTTACGTAATGAAGACACGCACATAATTGCAAGAACCTCACGTTCGCAGAAGAAAGGGGTTAGCACCATGCTATAGATTAAACACTTAATGTCGACAATTGAAAACTAAGTATGCAAAAAGTTATGCGAAAGGTGTTGGTACCTGGACTAATCAACGCCGAACACCCACTGAATTTAACATTTTAAATGAATCCAGGTTTAATCAACTTTTCCGTTAATTTTTTATTTATTTTGTATTATGGAAAAGGTAAAAAAATAAATAGTCTTTTTTTTATCAGGAAAACGAATTTATATATATGTCTAAGCCAGTTATGTAAAAGCTTTCTTCATTAATTAAAATTAGAGAATATAGTTGCTTTGACTCATGAATGCATGGTAGAATTTAATTATTTGCTTTCTTTTCTTTGTATAAATATTTATTTATGCTATAATTTTATCTAAATGTGACTTAATTGTCCGCAAATCCTTGTTTTCCTCCAATGTTGATGGAAAGCAATGTGTTGACGAGTTCAACACAGCATATCCCCAAAAGAATGATCCATCTTTTCCAACTTTTCTGAAAAAGTTAAACCCCACATACGTTTTTAGACGCACTGGGTGATCGCCTTTTTTTTCTCTAATTTAATCAATTTTCACATTATTTAATTATAAATTGTTGAAAGTAAGTGATCAATTGTAAAATACTCTCTTAGGTTTAAATCATTAGAAGTTTTAGAATAAGTGAGTGAAAAGTATTAAGAGTTAGTACTAATGGTCTCTAAAATAATATTTATTGACTTTTTAACCTATAAATTATTTCAGTAATCACTTACCTTTATCATATAGTAAACCGATTTTAATAAAGACATAATAAAAGGGTTACTTTTCAAATTAAGGTTGATAAATGGAGTTCATGATTTTCCACAATGTGGTAGTACAATTTGGTAAGCACAGCTCCAAACACAGATGCAGATGGGACAACAGAGACTTGGTAACGAGATACGTGGGACGTATCACAGTTCTTAAGTGCACAAATGGACAACCATTTCCAAACAACATTAAACTTTCATGCCTTTCTACACTCTTGCCTATTTTGACTCAGCCCACACACCTGTTTTTGCGTCACCACACACGTTATGTTTTTGGTTTATTTTTTAAAAACATATAGATAGAAATGCTCTTGATAAATTATATTCTGACATTAACATATTTTTTAAAACTAGCAATTGAAAAAAATAAATAAAAAATATTTATCGTGATATCCTCTCACACCCAACTGCCACTCACTTCCAAACAAGCGCAAACAATCCACCTGACGTAGCCTTCGGCGTTTGCACTGCATGTTCTTATCCACATCTTGTATTTTGAATATTTCTTATACACTTTTTCTTTTATCAATTAATACAAATCAACAATAATATGGTATACTTTGCTTCATTTTAAACTTCACATCCACTTCACCTCCTCATAAATTAATTATGTACTGCTTATACGTGATATTTTTTTAGTGTAATGGTCAAGTCTGATATTGCATAGATCATAATAGAATAGTTTTCAGTTTTTTGGCTTACGTCCGAAACGAGGAAGATATAGTGTTATGAGTCGGGTTTGATAATGTGTAAACGAATTTTCTATCGATATTTAAATACATTAATACCGTATTATAACAAATCAATGAATCTTCAATAATTAGTCTTTTTTATCGAATCAACCCATATCAAGACTTGATACATAAAAAAGAAAACAAAGACTTTCCGTACATATAAGATAACACATAAGAAAGAAAAACGTACGTATTACATACTAGTAAAAAATTTTTTACTACTCTAAATATTCTAGATGTAATATAATTCAAACTCTTGTCTAAAATAGTTTTTTTTATTTATCAACAACTAAATAATAAAATAATAAAATAATAGAGGATATTTTAGATATCTCAATCCTATTACACAAGAATACGTTATCATAATCTCTAAAATAAAAAAATATAAAACTATCAAAACTTATATATATATATATATATAAACTTAAACTTCAGTCATCACAAAATCCGTGCTTACATCCCTTCTGCGAGAGCTTTTCAACCACGACCAAGGTCTTCAACCAAAAACCCTGCATTCCAGTACCAAATCAAAGATTCAAGTCATAAATGATAACATTCCATATGTTTAATCCAATGTTTTCCACCCAGCTAATAAAAATAACAGAGAGGATTTTATTTCCTTTCACAAGGTTATTAAGATCCATTTCTTTTATTGTTATTCTACCTACTATCTTCAATATACTTAAATTTAGAGTATACATGTCAGTGGTTGGGGTTAAATCTAGTACTTCAATGCTTAATGATGTCGTCAGTTGAGAATTATATTTAAAATTAAAAGACATTATTAACGTATTTATTTGCCAAAAATACAACTAAATATATCTTTTCTTCTAGATTTACTTAAAAACCTATAAATACACAATAAATGCAGTAGATATTGAATTCTTTTATACTAATTATTATTATTGATTTTAGCAGTCTTTTCTATGAAAACCTTTATTCGATACTCAAAAAGCTCAAGAACCTTGGGAGTCCAGTAGCTCGAAAAGAAAACATTGTTCTTTTCACAACCTTCTGATGAAAACATTTGGTTATGACGTAGTATGATATTGGCTGATAAAAGAAATAAAAAAATGACGTGGTGTGATCATGGGATTCCCCAACAAAAGAACTGTCAACGTTAATTTTGTTCTTGAAGAGCCAATGAAAATCCATTACTGGAATTGAATGCTTGAGCCCCGATCTTCACACAAAGCTACATATTATCACAGTCTTTTCCCATCATACATGTACAAGATACTATAGAAAAAAGTATAAGGAACTCTTTTTTTTATCTTAGTTATTACTTTAGTTGAGTTAAAGGAGGGAAAAATAATATAAATAATAAATAGTAAAATAAATGTGAATTTGAGGAAAAGTTTAAACATATATATTTTAATTCATATATATATATATATATATATATATAAAGGGTAGATAAAAAACTACAATTATGTTAACATCATTACTACCATAATCCTTATTATTGAATCTTTTTCTAGTAGTCTACTAGTTGTGAGAAATGATCCTCTCTTTTTTTCCTTCCAATTTTCTTTTTCTTAAACTTAAAAAAAAAAAAATATTTTATAGGCTTAACAACGTGATAACCCATAAATGGAGATAATAAGAAATGGAGAGGGATTTGTCCTCACTCGAGTACTTGAATGAATGCAAAGCAAGCATTACATTTTTTAACTAAGAAAATAGATCGTATTGAAATATTCACGTGAGGTTTGGTCATCAATTACGTTTAAAGTAGGAGATGCAAGTTTTTTTTTACTTGTGGTTGGACCCTTTGATTTGTATACAATGAATAAGAAAGTTGAGGTAAGATTGTGGCAGAGGGAAAGAATCTGGGTGGTGCTATACAAACAAGAGGTACATGAGAGGGTTAAGGGCAAAGTAAATTTGTCTCATCTAACTGGTTGTGTTTAAGGGACCACTGCTGGGGAAGGTATGTTTTGTTTTGCAGGTTTGAAGCCAGGCCTTGCAGCTGCTGTATGGCGATTAAGGAGAGCATTGCAGAGGGATTTAAAGGCAGCGGATAAAGAATGACAGCAGAGGAAAAGTAAAGGGAATGAACATGGGGTTTAAGAAGAAACTGCAGAATTCAGAATGGTAGAGGGATTGGGCTTGGGGAGTACTAGGCTTGGTTGATCAATGAAAAAGGTGAATAGCAAGTAAGAAAAATGTACCGGCATAATCGACGGATATGCTCATGTGATCGGTCTCCCTTACCGAGCTGACCGAAACACCCATGGTCTAGCTGACAGACACATATAACTATTAATGTTCAAATCAAAGTCAGTGAAACTAAACCATCATTGAGAATTAAATAATGCAACAATAGGTGTGATCCATTCCATAATAGATACAATGAGATAAGCCCATTAAAATAATATAAATAACCCACACACTCTTTATTGACTTGAGCGTCGGAGTGCCTTGTGCAGTACTTCCACCACATCCACCGAAGACCAAGAGCCGAAAAAGTAACACAAAGATGAGAAAAGTCCCAGTGGAACTCTAGCAACCTGTTCAAAAGAAGGAGAAAGACGAAAACTGCAATAGCTTTTAGGTCTCATCTCCCTAACAGAAAATAAAAATAAAAATAAGGAGGTAGAGGGTGCAGGCATTATACACAAGACAATTCACCTCAGTGGGCACAAAAGAAGCTTGTTGCTATGCTCAAGCTTGAATGACAGCACCCAGTGTGATATCCTGTGCTGCATAATTTGGATTTGCTAAATCTGTGCTGCATATTCTGCATAATTTAAGCTGCATAATCTGGATTTTTTTGCATATGCTATAAGCCTGATCTTGGCATAGTGCATGGCTCGGGTGTCTCTGAACTCTTGAATTAATGTGTATAGGGAGATGATAATGTGCAGGAAGAAACAGTCCAGCGGATTGACCTTGCTCAGAACGATGGACGAACAAACGAGCCCAACTCGTCATTTTGTCCAAAAAAGAAAAGAGAATTTAGAAAATACTACTAAAACCAAGGTAATATTTATTAATGTCATTCTAACACATGATATTCTAGATTCCTCCACATGCTCTACGCAATGTTTCAGATTACTCCATATAAATGTTATGCGCAATATATATTTCAGATTATATTTGTATTAATATTTTATTATACACTTTTAATTATATTTAAGTTCTATTTTAAAAAAATTATTTGAATTTATATTTTAAAATTTTATTTTTAATTAATTTAATTTAAAATTAAAAAAAAAACTACAACTATCTATATATACCGATATCCATTAATTAAGTAACATAAGAGATAATAAGACAATTTTTTTTTTAAAATAAAACAAATAATGAATACAAATCACAATCATTTATACTCTGTTACTATTTATTGTTATCCATTATTTGTCATTGATGTTTTTTTAAACCTCAACAACCTTTTTATTTATGGTTATAAATTTATTATTACTACAAATTAGCACCACCATTATTCATATTTGCTATTTTCTTTTTCATCATGATCATTAATTTATTGCCATTAATGGTTATGCTATAATTAACTGACTCCAGGGGTGACTCTCATCACCATTTTTGCCAAACAAGTAGGAATTAAGAAACAGGAGAGCAGCACTTGGTTGTTAAATTTAAAATTTATAAAGTGGATATACAATTTGAACCCTTACATATTTTTGAACCCTAAATTCAAAACATTAAAAATCAATTTGAACCCTTACATATTATTTTGAATTTAAAACATTGTTTTAATCCTGAAATATATTAGAAAATTGTAGTACTTATCATATTATGTTTCAGAATATACAAATAAATAGAGAAATAGTGTAAAGAAAGAAGACAGATCCTTTTTTGGTGTATGCTAACTTTGCGTAGAGAAGAAGGAAGAAGAGAAGAACAAGAAAAGAGAGGTAGAGATTGGCACCGTAGCTAACCCTACGGGCATGGAACGGCGTAGGACAGAAAACGGAAGATCTGGTCCTGTGTTGCGTTTTGGTTCTCCTTTCACATTTCAGTAGGGCACAAGCAAAGCCTCCCCAGGCACAGGGGTTACCCTCTACCCAGAAAGAGGAAGGGTGCTCTTAAAATTAAGGATTCCTGTCCCTCTTTCTTGATCATCATGAGGAAGTTGTGTCCTAATCTTGACAAGGAAGATGGGTTGGAGACGATCCTTGAGGTGCCAATTCCCGATGAGATGTTGAGCAGCATGGGCACCACCGGCTTCAATCGGTGGCAGAACCTCCGAACTCTGATGAATACTCAATTTGCTGATAAGTCATCATTGAACAATGAATTCTTGGTGCTGCTCAAGCTTGTGGGTGCTCCCGTTATCCCTGTTCAGCTTTCATCAGACCATGCTTTGACTCGCCCCCTCAAAGATTGTTCCATTGTAAGACCTAATTACCAATTATCTATTCAATTTCCCACTCCTATTATCTCATTAGACACCAATTATCATATGCAGAATATCGTGAGTACAACTTTTTTTTAACTCATACACAAACATTTTTTTAATGATATATAATAAATAAGAAAGATACCCAATCCTATTAAAAAATTATGAACATTAGAAAATCAAAAGCCAATAAAAACTTGCAAACAGTCACCCCACAAAAACTCCATCCTCGCCACAAAACCATATTATATAATGTGACATTTTGCATTACCTTGTCCAATAATTAATTTTTCAGTTTTTTTTTTCAAGATGGTACCATTCTACTTTAAATTTATACAACATGATAGATTTTTTTTTTTTATATCAATGTAGGTAAAATTTACACTGTGTTTAGAAGTAAAGCTTGAAAATGAAAAAGTCTAGCTTTTTACCCCAGTTTTAATGTGATTTTTTTTCTTTCTTTTTTAAATTGTGTTTGGTAACATGATTTTCAAAACATGTTTTAGGATTTTTTTTTTTAATGTGTTCATAAGTATGTTTTTTTATAAAAAATTCTTAAGGATCACATTTTTAGTTTTTCAAATTTTAATTTTATTTTATTCTTTTAGAATTGTGCACATTTCTGGGTGTGTTTTTTTTTTAATTTTATTTATTTGATTTTTTTAAAAGGACTTGAATATAATGTTGCATTTATTTATTTCATAATAACATTTTTAGATTATTTTGTTAATTATTGAAAATAATTATGTTAATTGAATGCAATTTAGAAATATTAATGAATAATACTAAATTCAAGTATTCATGGTAATGAGATAAATTCAAAAAATTGGGGAAACAAATATTACTAAAAATGATTTATCCTTTTCATTATAAATACGAGTAGTATTTGAACTTCTTGAGTGTTTTAAAAATCAAGAATTAAATTTAATATAACTAAATCAATAATCTTCATCTTGAATTGAATAAACTAAAATTCGCAAGTCTGAGTAAATTTTAGTAGTTGTGAGTGGCAAGAGGAATATAAGACAATGATTTGAGGATAAAATACTCGAATAGTTTAAAACTCCTTATGATCACATTATTGATAATTTAATTTAACTGTGTACGACATTATTATTGACCAAGTTGGATAGTCGTTATCTCTTAAACATTAAACTTGTAATTTTTTCGATTCTACCATTGAACATGACACATGATTAATCTTTGTTTTTCCTGGATATTGATGTGTATATGCACTTTATCTTGATCCATCTTTCATCAAATTGAGATTTTGTTCTTTCAAATGTTGTCTTAACAAGAGCATAATGGGTAAGTCCTTTCAAAACAAAGTTTGTGCATTCTTGCATCATATATTTGAGTTTACTTCTCTAATAATATTTGATCTATCCATGAAATGGTTTGACAAAATGTTCATCTCCTAATTGAGTTAGCTTGAATAGGAGATTGTTTCATTTCATAACTTTAAATACTATAGTAAATGACACATTGACTCTAAAGAGTCTTTCCCATGTATAAGTTTGGTTAACATGTGATTTATTGGCACAACAATTGAAAAATCCAAACAAAAAACTTATTTTATCTCACATTCAACATTTGCAAATGTTAGAAACAATATGTTTTGATTTCCATCATGGACAACTGCAATTAATAAAGTGGAATGATATTTTTCGGTTAAAAAAAGATGTTATGAACTTGAACAACTAGTTTACAACAATTTAATCATTAATTTATTACTTAAAAGACCATAACACACATTTTAAGATATAACATAAATGAGAAGCAAATATATTGTATAATAGTTCGAGTAATATTTTCTTGTATAACTTGCGATCATCATGTATGAGTCTTTTAGTTACCAAACTTCATGACCGAATTTTTTTGGTTTAGAAATTCATATTTTCTTTATAATTGAGTAAATTGTCCGTATAAAAAATATTATTGATAATATTTGTGTCCCCATTTTATTGAATTTAGTTTATTAGAATAAAGACTTAAATTATTACAATCATTTTAAATTTTTTCCAAATTACATTCCTCTAACATAATTAATTAGGCAAATAATCTAAAATTATAAAAATATTGTTATGAAATAAATAAAAATAAAAACTACAATATCACATTCAATAAATTTTAATAAAAAAATTAAAGTAAATAAAATTAAAAAACACACCCAAGTACAAAACAAAATTCCCCAAATAAACAAAAGAATATGTTAAAAGTCATGATTTTAGAAGAAGAAAAAACAAAATGTGCACAATTCTAAAGAAATAAAATACAAAAGTGTTCCTAAACATAATTTAAAAAAACTATAAAACATACTTTTAAGCACCACCTCTTAAAAGAAATTTTAAAAAGACATAAAACGTTTACTTAGAATTGCATGATTGATGTAAATAAACCTAATTTGTGATGCATATTGGTTTATATAATAAACGTAATTTGAGACGGGGATGCATGCATGGATGATGGATGCAGCAAGATTCGAATGCTAAGTACATAGTTCAGCAGTACGTGGCAGCGACGGGAGGAGTGAGTGCATTGAATTCACTGGAAAGTATGTATGCAATTGGACGAGTGAGAATATGTGGATCGGAAATGCGTCAAGGTGAGTTTGATGAGGAAGCTGAAGCAAGAGGAAAACCTGAAGTGGGAGGCTTTGTGTTATGGCAGAAGAACCCAGATTTGTGGTGCTTGGAATTGGTTGTTTCCGGTTACAAGGTCAGTGCAGGATGCGACGGTAAGATAGCTTGGAACCACACTTCTTCTCAACCCTTTCATCCAAACAAAGGCCCTCCCAGACCACTTCGCCGCTTCTTTCAGGTAATAGAAACCACGCTTTCATCCAAACCACGCTTTTTTTTTTCATGGGAGCAGACTCATCACGTGTTGTTATGATCAGGGACTGGACCCAAGGTGCACGGCAAACTTGTTCCAAGAGGCAGAATGTGTGGGAGAGAACATCATCAACAACGAGGTTTGTTTCATGCTGAAGTTGCACACGGCTCAACAAGTTCTTCAAGTGCAGAGCACGTCCAACACTGAGATTGTGATGCACACGATAGTGGGCTACTTTAGCCAACGCACGGGGCTGCTCGTGAAATTCGAGGACACCAAGTTGGTGAAAATGAAGACCATGAAAGGCAAAGAGTACGTCTTCTGGGAAACTAACATCCAGTCATTGATCGAAGATTATAGATACATCGATGGCATTAACATAGCGCACGGTGGGACCACCATTGCCACGCTTAATAGGTACGGCGCAGAGCAAAATCACAAACGTATGATCGAGGAAACGTGGACGATTGAAGAGGTTGACTTTAATATTGTTGGGTTGTCCATGAATAGCTTTCTCCCTCCCTCTGATGGAGAGAAAGAACAACACGAAGGTACAGAGGGAATGGGATAGGATTTTGCTTCGGTCATCGTCGTTATCTCTGCTCCATCGACTCAACTAGGAACTGTAAATACTGCAACATATGTAGACAAACATATGGCGGAATGGGTATCCTGCACTTGAAAGTAATTCAATCCTTTTTTAACTGGGATCTTTTGGGTGACAGATAGATGCATATTGTTTGGAAAATGTTCAGTTGGATTCACAGTTTTTGTTTAGAAATTGTTATTTGATTACTCTATTGAGGGTTTATATTCGATCAAAGAACGAACTGATGATTTATTCAGATGAAAAAGACAAAGTTTATAAACAGCTATGGAAAATAGCAATTATAATAGTATAATCTCAATCTGCATATCTAAAACTTTATTTAAGAGAACGTTCAGACCAATGAGAATTGACAACGAAAATCATTCGTAAGTCTATTGAGAAAATCTTATAAAAAAAATTATCTTTGAATTAGAGTCTAGAATTTTAACCTAGATGCCATATCTTTGGAAAACTAAATCATTGCAATGCTAGAGTGCTCATGGGTGATTGTCAGATTGTCTAAGTTTACATATTAATTCTGGAAACTGGCATCTTTGTTGTCACTTTTTTTGTCATATTCATTATAGTTCCTTTATATATGTGTCTGGACCTTTTCTATGATTTGAACATTTGCTACTTCTGAGCAGTAACATCAATGCTTTGAGGTATATGCTTCTAGTTTTTACCGGATAGTTATTGTATGGCTGTGGTGTTAAGGTCACTATTCAGTGATTCTAGTAATTGGTGATGAAGTTTGCATGTTCTTTTGTTTCTAGAGTTTGCATGTTCCCCAGTTTTCACAACAAACTGGGGAAAGTCCTTGTAATCCGACTATCTTGTATATATTCATTTCTAGTTTGAACCGCGTAAACTTGAAAAACAATATAGAACTTGACATTTAATTGTTTATCTTTGTCTATTATAACGTGTAAGATTTTATCCTATGAAATATTTTCATTGGGCTAATTAAAGGCATGGTACTGCATCACAGAGAAGGAAAAATTAGCTTCCTTTACTTATGTTGGATGGTTAGATTCTCTGACCTGTTTGAACTCTATAAGAACCTAAATTATGCAGCAGGATTAAGGGGTGGGCACATAACATATAGTTGTCTTAGATGTGATCATGTGATAGCTATGCTCACGGTTGCTTTTTTGTGTCCAATGCAGGACAGTGGTGGGTGTTTTCTGTGTCCAAAGCAGGAAATAATACAGGGAGGAGAACCAAACCGTGGACATACCAAGAGACAATTGCAGTTCTAGATTATACTATAATGCTTGCAGTTCAGTTAATGTTTTCTGAAAAAGTTTTATGTGTTCTGCTGTTGTTTGTGGTTTTCACCAAAATGGTGCATTTTTTTTCCATATTTACGAGCAAAAACAGAAAAAATTAGAGTGGGAAATTCTTGGTCAAAGTTGTCAATGGTGTAGGCAACATCAATTAAATTTGTTAATCTATCTGTTTTTTATTTTTTAATTAAAGTTTCTAATTGGGTTGACAACTTCAGTTTAAATAAAATTGAATACTGGATTGTCAATTTCACTCCATTGAAGTTGCTAATTCAGTTGGCAAATTCAGTTCATTTTTCTAAATAATTATTTTTTTTTAAATTAATTTTTTATATAATAATAAATTTTTTAATTAAAACTATTAAAACTAAAAAAAATTAAAACTAAATTTTTGTTTTCACAAGAAACAAAGTTACCCAAAATTAAGTTGGATTAAAAATAGGTTGTGTAATAAATATAAAATATTCAGTATTTTTTAAATAATGTTAAAATTAAAAATACTTTTGTTGTTTTTAAAAAATTGAAATTATGTTCGTGAAGTAACGTTTATCTTGATATAATTATAAATAAATAAGGTAACGTTTAAACAATATTTATAAAATGATAAATAAGTACAATTCATACATGATTATAAAATAAAGAGGTAGGAAAAGTTGTCATCTATGTGAAGATGTGACGCATGGTGGTCTTGTTGGTCGATAATATTACATGGAAGACATTGGATTGTAGGCAGATGGGGGTCATGGTAGAAGTTGCAAATATTTTAATATCATCTTCTTTTAATGACTTTCTATTCAATAATTTCATTTATTTTTTAATACATTTATTTTACATAAATACATGTATATTATTACTTTTTACATATTATATAATTTATACTTTCATATATTATATAGTCTAAAAATTTATAC
>Ga0123342_1007746_pt1 | contig 14011 bp, 4 predicted proteins | sample Turbeawhitnodule_FD_89960 | JGI IMG/M metagenome (GOLD analysis project Ga0123342, IMG submission 89960) | Root nodule microbial communities of legume samples collected from Mexico - Turtle bean Mexico white nodule | ecosystem: Host-associated > Plants > Roots > Nodule | place: Mexico: Nepantla...
TAAATATTATAAACATTATAAATATTATAAACATTATAAATATTATTAAGTATTTTTAATATTATTAAGTATTTTTAATATTATTAAATATTATAAATACTATTATTTATTAATATTAATAAAAATATTAATATCAATATTATCACTAATATCAATATTATTATTATTACAATTATTAAAATATTATGTATTTAATACTTTATATACAAATTAAATTTGTATGTAACTTTTTTTTATAATTTTAATATTATAATTTTTTCTTTAATTAAATTTGTATCTAAAAATTTGTACACAAATCTGTATGTAAAAATCCGTATATAATACTTTTTCTACATACAGATCTATCCGTATGTAACACTTACTTTACATACGGATCCGAATCCGTATGTAAAAATTCGTACGTAATGTCACTTTACATACGAATTCAAATTCGTATGTAAAATCCGTATATAATGCTCAATTTACATACAAATTTGAATTCGTATGTAATAATCGGTATGTAAATAGCAAATTTCTTGTAGTGAAAATTCATAACATTCAAGAACCTTTCCAATATTAAAAATAATATTTAACTTCAAAAATATCAAAATCTAATAGTTATACATGTTCACACAACATAAAATCAAACAATTTTATCAAATAACATCCCTACAAAAGAAATTGAAACTTGGGACCACGTCCCCTCCACATGTCCTCTTCTCTAGTCGATGTGGCTCTCCAACATCAACACACCCCCTCACGCCGAGAGTGACAGCTCGTGCGTGGGATAACATATGATGGGTGGTCCGATAACGACCCGATAAGCCCAACAAATATTCGCTAGAATAGGCTCAAAATGGCTCTGATACCATATTACAAAGTGGACTTTAAGTCTAACTCAACCCCATAAAACCGACTCATGAGGTTGAGGTTTGCACCCACCTATATACTGTGGAATGTCCTCATCTCTAGTTGATGTGGGATCTCCAACATGCAAGTTATCCAAACATAACAGAAATTCATAGTAGAATAAGTTGAAAGGATTATTCTTCTGAACTTACCATGCCAAAATTAATGACTAAATATTGAGGAAAAAACAGAGAATAAAGTATATCTTTACAGCAAAAATGAACTTATTTTGTTTAAACATCTGATCATGTAGAAATGTTCCTTAACTCTTTAGCCACAACATGGTGCGATCAGATTATAAACTATATGAAAATTGAGAAAAAAAATTAAGAAATAAGAGAGAGAAGAGAAGTTGGAAGAGATGAAGAGAGAGAAAAAAAAAGGAAAAAAAATATGATAGTGTGTGGAGAGGGAAGTATGTGACTTTTTTTTACGTTGTTACAATACAAATTGTAAAAATAAATTTAATAGAATAGTAGTTTAAATTGAGAAATAAAAAATGATTTTTTTAAAAATAGATATAAAATTTGATTAATACCAACTCATTTAAATAAAACCACCTATACAAATAAAATATATATACAATTTTTTAAAATAAATAGAAGCACTAAAATATTAATTATTTAAAAAATTTAAAATTATATTTCTATAATATTTTTTCTAACAAATAAAAATCATTTATATAAAATAATTTATATAGTTATATTCTTTTATATTATATTTATAATGAATTTATCAACTAATATAATGAAATACTTTTATGAAATTGAATCTTATGAGTGGCTTATAAGTTAGTTCTGTGATACAGTACACAATTGAAGATGTGGTTTACATGCATTGTAGAAACAATAATGACTTCCACGTTAGCATACACGGAAATGAAAATTTGTACGAATGTCGCTTTGGTAGGCGGAAAGAAGAAAAAATAGTAAGGATGCTGATATCTACCCATTACTTCTAAGAGAGAATCTTCGAGAATCGTTGAGTTTGTGGAAGATCATGAACGAAATTTACTTGGAAAAGATTTTTTGATGCTACAGAGGCGGAATGAAATTGTTTGGTTAAGTTTGATTTGATTCGCAAAGAAATTGTCTGGTTAAGTAAGTAATCTGTGAAAACAATGAAGCAGATGAAAAGTTGAAAGGTATTGTTTTATGTCTATCACATGGAATCGAAACCTTTCTTGCATGACATGAGGGGTTGTTAGTTTTAATGGGACCATGCAACTTAACACCAAAATCTCTAAAAAGAGTGAAGCCCATATTGGAATGTAGGAGCCACTTCCAGAGGATAGAAAAGGAAGTTGCCACATCTAAAATGCATCAATATTCGTGAACTTTCGCTGTTGTGCTTCTAAAATCTTCTATAGCATATATTCTGTAGCATTATCGTCCCCTCATTTCAGCATGGTGGAATACTAGTTTTATCATTTCTACGGTTTTTGTGGGATTTAAATTTCAGCTGTCACTCAAGTTTATCTTGTAATATTCTTATGAAGATTCATAAAAATATTATAAATTTCATTTTATAAACCAGTTTTATAGTTCTATAGACTGTCTAAGACTTTAGTTGTCCTGTTTTACTTCTGCTAAAGATTTGTGGCTGAAAACATTGAACAATGTATTCATTTAGTAACATTCAAGTAACCTGCAATGGCACCTCAATTAAACAGTGAAACAAGAGAATGACTTATGTTGGCAATAATAAATGTTTTTTGGTACGTGTCATATTAGATGCTATGCCGTTTGAGGAAAGAGACCAACCAGATGGCATTAATTAGTAGGGCGTTGACATTGATGGAGCCTTATCACACTACCAATTCATCTTCATCTTCATCATCCATGTTTTTTTTTTGCATCATCCATGTGTCTTGTTCTTAAAATAAGAGGCATTGAGAGACTGTATGTTGGAAAAAAAAAATCTTTTGTCTTTTAATATCTTAATCTCCCTTCAAAGATATACTTAAATTACATTATCATTAAGCTCCCGAGGATTAGATTGTTAATCAATATATGTGAGTCGGATAATAATAAGCACGAAGAAATAATCTCTTAGATATATACTAGTAGTATATATGTTATCTATTTATGTTTGAAGTTAATTAAATAGTATCAAAATATAATAATATATACATGATTTCCGACAAGATTACTATTTTATTATAATCTCAAATCATTTTCTTAAAACAACTTTTAATATGGTTTTCTAACTTTTATAACTATTTCTAAATTATAAAATTTATCTTTAATACCTGTTCTTGAATTTTATACATTATTTCCTTTTAAACTGTAAAAGGTGTATACAAATTAGCTAAAATATCAATCAACTAATTAGTATTCAATTTTTTGATAAATTATAATATTACTAAAACACGTTTTAAATAATTGGTATATTTTTTTTTATCATATGATATACATTTATGAAATAGTTCATATTTAAAATCTTTTACAATTTTTTTTAAAAAAAACTTCAATAGTAGTACTTATTTTGTTCAAATTAATAATATATGTTCAATTTACATGTAAAATTTATTTATGAATATATATATATATATATATATATATATATATACACGTTAGTCTTCTTAAAAAAATTCATAGAGACACTAAATATAATTAAAGTAAATTTAGTGTCCTTTTAGTCTCTGTGAATTTCTTTTTGTTATGTATATAATGTTTATGTATGCATAATAATAATAGTTTTTTTTTCTTAACAATAAATTAATTAAATAAAATAGAATACTTTATAGGTGTATCAATTCTTATACAAACTTTCATCCTACTTAGCCGATTCTGGCCATGACCAATATTAATAGTATTATTAGTAATAATATTATTATATACAAATTATGCTTATCAATATATTATATTTATTATACATTATTTTGTGTATATATACATATATACATATATTATGTATATGTTGAATATTAAATCTTTTATTATATGTATATTATGCATATATTAAAAAAATATTTTATATTATATGTATGTATAGAGGTTTTTTCTTATCACTATTGTTTGCGAACTTCCTTCCTGCTCCCCGAGTATATTAGAACAACTAAATAAGATAATTTAATCAAAATAAGAATAAATATCTAAATAAAATACATTTATGAGAAAAGAATTATCTTTTACAATATGAAGGCATAGAGATGCGAGTTAACTAGTATCCAGATATAGTTGACTAAAATTTCTTCCACTCATTTATTTGTTTAAATATATACTAGTCTTCTAATTAAGAAGTGTTTTTTCAAGAGTCATAATTAACATGTTTTACTTATTTTCTTTTAGATTGATATCATTTTGACAACGGAATAGTTAAAGACATTCGTTTACTTTTTAAAAATTTCTATCTTTTTAAATGAACCACAAATTAATAAAATATTATTTCTTTTTTTTTATTTTTAGTGGTTATAATATGAAATAATTTACGTTTAGGTTGGTAAAGACTCTCTCTTTTATACTCTATAGTTTGACATTCTCATATTTGTGGCAGATGTTAGGTAGTGGCGAGAGTACATCCATTTATTATAGAAGGAAAATATTGAAAATAAGGTACTGCACTACATAGCAGAAAACACGTTTTAAGGCTATGGATAAATTTTAACACACGCACTAAAATTTAAAACTAAATAAAAAATTCTACACATTCACACTAAACAAATATGATAAGGAATTATATGCAAGTATGTGTTAATTTTTTGTTCATATTAATTATATTTTATTTAAGAATTATTTTAGTTATTTCCCTACTACACGTATTCAAAGGAGTATTGCACAAGAATGTGCCAGATCAGAATGATGAAGTCTTGCCTTTAGATGGGTTGCATCAGGTTAGGTTATTATGGATGTATAATATATCTGTAAGGATAAATTATATTTGGTTTTGCATAAGAAATAAACTATAAGAAAGACATATATGACTAGTCTTCTATGAATAATAATGATATAATTCATTTGTGATCATCTTCAAGGCATTCACCATTTCATCCATTAAGTGCTAATTTATTTTTAAGTTAATACATAAGATTTTTTATAAAATTTGTGGTTAAATATATTTTTTATGTGTACTTTTATTCAAATTTGATTTTTGTCTTTAGTATAAATTTTAAATCTTTTGAATAATTATATTAAAATTTGTCATTGTCTTTTTTATAATAAATAAATTTTAAATTTACATGATAAAATATTTATTTGATGCTAACTTAAGTGAATGTTATAGTTGAAAATTTGTTTGTTATGTAAAAAACTGTTGAAAATTTAATTATATCATTTTTTAATACAAATATCAGATATTAAGATAAAAAAAATTAATTTTATTATAAATTACTTTAAGTTTAATTCAACTCCATAAAATCAATTTATGAGCTGAGATTTACATCCACTTATATACAATGAAATATTTTCATCTCTAGTCGATGTGAGATCAAATTGTATTTCATAAAAAAAAAATTTAACCATACAATTTAATATAGTTTGATTATAAGGTAAAGCAATATTGAGACATAGTTAAAAATATGAACTAATAATTTACAATGAAAAGCAATACCGAGTAAATATTTTTCCAAAATAATGAAGAAACTTATCAATTATTCAGAGTCTTTTATTTATAATTTAGAGCCCTTTTAAACATTTATTTTTCACATGAAATGGAATGGAATATGGCGATGGAGTTGACAAAATAAGCCAAAATGCTAATTTAGTTAATTTATTTATTCCCTAATTTATAAATTTGGTGTTGATATATTAACCAAGTGTTTGTTGCGTTTTTCTCTCAGCAAATCAACTTTCATACTTATTTCAAAGTAATGCAACTGATTGAGAAAGTCTCCACCTCCCCTCCCTTTTTTCTAAACATTACAAACTAGCCTTGATTGTAACATTAATGGTATTATGAACGTGCCATTATTTTAATAGTTCCATTCAGTTTTATATTGATTTTCAACTAATTGAATTCATCATTAACCATAAACATTTTACTCGTGTTGTGCATTTCTTACCCTGCAAACTGCCATTAGGCTGTCATCACCACGTACAAATTAGTACCCTTCGGTTGAAATATTCCTATCTTTCACAGAAATTGGTGTTTCTTGTCAGATTCAAAGAAAATTAGGTTTGATTACGGAAGAAAAAACATTGTCAATGAAAAAAACTAAGTCGTGTCAGGTTTGCATTTACCATATAAGTACTAATAGTGCATGAACCTTCATAATTCTAACCCTAATGTGGTATCTCAGTTACTTAATTAATGATCTAATTAGTTATACATGTAACATGTATCACCCAAGTCAATTACCATTTATTCTTTACTAATGTATCATTAAAGATGGTGAATCTTTTGAAATGAAACCTGAATAACTCAATTTTTTATTTATATGTTCTCTTCATTTTAATAATAAAATATTCAAATATCATTTAAAATGTATCACTTTTACTCTAAGGTAATTTTCTAAATCCTTACACTCGATACTAGTTAAATAATTATAATTAGATAAGAATGTTGAGTTAATTTTTTTAACTATTGTTTAGTAATTATATATATATATATATATAATGTCATTTTTAAAATCAAAGATTCTAAATTTTCTTTAATTTTTTTAATATAGAAAATAACTTATATGATTCTTATAGTATACATTTTGATTATGTTCAAACTTTTAGTATTATTCCTGTAAAAATTGAAATTAGGGGTTTAAAGATTAAAAATCCATAACACAAATTGAAAACATGAACAAGTTGCAAAAATAAATTTGATAAAGAAGAAAATCTCAATTCATAGGAAACAAACTATTTCTCTTATCGCAATTCTCTAAGGATTTATATTTAAGTTTGAACAATTAACCGTTTCAATCAATCGATTAAACTAATTATAAAAGATAATTAAATTATCATTCAATCTAATCCTTACCTAATTTTGAAATAAAGATGCAATCGGTTCCTAATTTAATTTATAAAATTAATAACACAAATTTTAATCATAAAGTGCAAAATCGAATTTAGAGAAGAACAAGTTCAAAATATTTAACGATAGGTGGAGAATTCAAAAAGTGTTTAACGATAGTTGGAAAACTCAATTTGAATTATTTGATCTTGATTTCGTGAACTGATTCTCAAGAGTTATTAAGTTTTTGTTGATGAAGAACAAAAACTGAATTGAGAGAATAAGAGGAAAAGTCAACTTGAAATTTTAGAAAAAAAGAAAAGGAAAGGAGATGAATAGACAAATTCTAAAAATTAAACAAATTATTTACGTGTACATCTTTAGAACACATTTATATTATATAAATGCTTTGAAATTTAAAGTAAACATAAACCTAGATGTGAACTCTAATTAGGTCTAAGTCCAAATACAAAAACTTAAACTAAATTAAGGAAAATTGAATCCACATATATCATTTTACATACATTCAACAAATCTATCACAATTTTTAAAATTCTCAAACTAGCCTTGGCCTTTTATTTGAAAAGGGCATCGTGGCTTTGCCACCATTTTTCTTCTTCATTCATCGGTGGCGCTGGTTGAGGCTCATTTTAGCTGCATGGAGCAAGGTGGAGGAATGAGTTGCGTTGCCAAAATGTTGGTTAGCTTTTATAGGTAAAAACTAAGTCTTTTTAAGATGTTGAGTAGTTATGGTGTTTTTAGGTTCCTGAAAATCAGAATCCAGGATTGTGCTACAAATGGATCAATCTGGAAGTGAAAATATGATCTACGGATTGGTCGTTCTGTAAGTAAAGCTTTATGTTTCCGTTATTCAGAAGCAATTTTTCAGTTATGGATTGGTGGATCCATAATGGATTTTTTTAGCTTGTGGATTGGTGGATATGGAATGCATTTCAATATGGATAGGTTTCAGACACACTTTTTTGGGAAATTTTTTGATCACTCAATTTGGGACTATGTTGTGGAATCGGGATTCTGGAAAACAAAAATAATAGGGATAAGATGAAGAGACACCAACACCACCAAACCACTACCAAGTCGGTGGAGAAACCACCGAACCACCACCAAGCGAAAACGCCTCAGTTCCCTGTGCAATGAGATGAAGTTGTTGTATGCAAAGAAAGACAAATAAATGTAGGTTTTTGGTGTTCGTAAGGAATAATAAGAAAAAGTGTGGATAGTGTAATTTAAGGTTTTTAGGAAGTAATAAGGATAATTTTATCTTTGTATAATATTATGGGCGGAGCAGAAGAAAAACGTAGAGGTGCATAACTTTTTTTTATACGAAAATTTGACTACCCTAAAATATAGCCGTACAGCATTCAAATCAAGTTTGCAAGGCTGAATAGCCCAAACGAGAAGATGGGTCGGTCTGAGGCTGAATTTTGCAAGGCCTCAGTTTCATAAATCTAACAGCCCATTCAAAAAATTGGCAATAAAGGGAAGGTAGTTTCTTCCTGAACCCATACATTTTTCTTTCTGCACCCCCACAATGTTATGCAAAGACCAAATTGTCCCAATTATTTTTTAAAAACTCTAAAATGCAGTTAAACTGTATTTTTTTTTTCATATGGATTATGGAATCCGGAAAAAATTTCGGATTGACACTTTCGGTAAAATTTCGGATCCACCAATCCATAATTCAAAATATGCATTTCACATTCAAAAATTCATCATTAAAAAGAAAAGCATTCCGGATCCATCAATCCATAACAGAAATATGCATTCTGGATTCAGAAATCCGTAATTAAAAAAAAAAACATTCCAGATTCACAAATTCGTAACAGAATTATGCTTCCAGATTCAGCAATCCAGAAATCAATAATTTATGCAAAACTTGCTTCTGGAACACTCCCTCATTTGGAAAAAAAATATTCAGTTCCAGATTGATGAATCCGTAGCACACTCCCAGAATCTTATTTCTGATAACCACGGTGTCCTTTTTCAAATAAAAGATTAAGGTCAATTGCGAGATTTAGAAAATTGTGGGGGTCCATGAAAAAAAATGTAGGGGTGCAGGAAGAAGAAGCCTAAAGAGAATACGAACCTGAACTTCTAAATCTACTAAAAATTGGAGACTGTTTTTCTTACTCCTTTTTTTAATACTCTTTTCGGCCCTACTTTTACAAAAAAAAATCTATAGCCAATTATAATAATAATAATAAGAAGAAGAAAATTAATGTCATAATATGAATAATTAAAATTAAAGATGCTTAAATATTATTATTTCTTTTAATTTCTCTCTCTCTCTCTTCCTTTTTAGTTTATACTAATGAATGCTTTTAAAATGACAAGAATCACTACAAAAATATTATTAAATAAAACATAATTTTAGAGAAAAAATAATTAGTTATTATATTAATCAAAATAGATAATATTTTAGAGTTTAAAAAAATATTGGTATTTAAATTAATTTTTATTATTGATAAATAATCTTTTAATTAATATTTAATTAACTACAAAGGTTTTAACTACCAACTTTAGAATATAATTATTAATAATAAAAATTAATTTAAATACCTGTAATTTTTTTAATCTCTAATTTACTCAAGATAACAACTTTTTTGTTTATAAAATTGATTTATATTTAACAATTTTTAAATAATGAATACTTTAAGAAAACACATGGTTTCTTTGTTTTGTTTTATTTGATTTGTTAAACATGGTTGGAGATCCCACATCGTCTAAAGATTATAAGTGCAAATCTTACCTCATAAATTAGTGTTATAAAGTTGAGTTACACTTAAAATTCACTTATTAACCAACACAATATATCTATTCTTTAAAAACTTTTCAGTAGTAAGGGTCATTATTGGCTAAGCATTTGTTTTGTGATGTAAAAATACATGTCTCACTTTATATATTTATTAGTTTTTTTTTTTAATATAGTACTGTAAAAAAAGAAAGTACAACTTGAAAATGAATTTGGATTGGGAAATTTGATTTAAAAGAGGAGTAAAAGTGTCCATAAATAGAGACTGAATTGCATGCAGATAAAAAAAATAAAAAATACACTAAATTTAAATAAATTAATTAATTAAATGTGTTTATCAACAAATTTTTTGTGCTCTTTTGCTTAATCTCCATCTTCGGTATTCTTTTGCCAAACTCAAAAGCACTTATTTTTCTAGACAGAAATGACAAGTTAGTGAAAAATAATAAAAAGAAAGGAAATGTTCCCTCGTGATTGTGCAAAAGGATATATAATCTCATATTTACACTATCAGTATTCAATCACTCTGCTTCAAATCGATACTTAATTTTTCTTAATTGGTGTTGCAAATTACTAAACATTGCTATTACTACAATCCCATGGCTGCTGTTACAAGTTCATTGATGGAAGAATTTAAATCCAAATTAATTATTAAATTTTTATTATTTCATTTCATTTTAATATATGTTAGGTTAGTTAGATATTATGATAAAAACAATCTAGAATTTTTTAATTTAATTAATATGAGTTATTAAAACATTTATTATTTAATTTTATTATAAATTATGTTAGTTAGAGACTATTACAATAATGTTGTTTAATTATGAAATAGTAAGAAATTTTCTCCCTTCATTAGGCTGGATTAAAATTAACACTGATGGGCTGCTAAGGATATCTTAGTCTTGCTACTTGTGAAAGTATTTGTCATAGGAGTATGAAAAAGTTTATTGATGTTTTCTCTACGTTTCTTGAAGTTCATATTGCTATGGTTGCTGGATTTTATGGAGTTATATGGAAGAAACTCAAAAGATGGGGCTTACTAATGTATGACTTGAATGTGATTCTTCCTTTGTGTTGCGTTTACTGTTAGGACTAATGTTCTGTGGATATTTCATAGAATACTTGTCTTAATTAGGATTTATTCATAGAAAATCATTTCATTGGTATAATAGACTTCTATCTAGTCTGTTTTTAGAATTTTGTATGAACATATATAATCTACCTATGTATCACTTTTGTTAATATATGAGTTTTGGTTTAGTCCCCTCATTTTTTTGTGTTTTGTTTTTTTCTTATTTTTTAATAATATTTTTTTCATGTAATGAAAAATGATTATTGTTACTTGAGGTATCAGTCTAGTTAAGATGTCAAGTTGCATGCTTAACATAAAAGTTTTTTTAAAAAAATATATGAAATTTTAGTTCATTTAAAATATTATAAATTATTAATAATTTTTTCACTAAATTAATAATAAATAATTTTCGTGGTCACATAATATATATTTGATTTATTCCAAGGTATTTAGTTAATTATTAAAGTTGTTACAATTATTTTTATAAATTCTTTTAAATTAGTTAAATTTATATATTAATGCAATAAGCAATAATAAAATTTTGAGTGTGGATGAGATGCATAGTAAATGATGGTATTTTTATAGGTTTCAAATAATCAATAATTTTTATTTCCATGAATAAAAAATTTATAGTTTCAAATAAATACAGATTTAACATTTAAGTTGTGCAGTTCCGACGAGATCGAAAGTGAGGGAGGCGTGGATTACCTAGGGTAGGGGTAGAGGGTAACACGTGGCGGGAGGGGGAGAGGATAGGGGTGGTAAAGTGGGGTGGGTTGGTCCGTGGTCCGCTGAAAAAAACGCAAGGTAGGTTGTTTATTTCAACCCACTAGCCCGTTTTGAATAATCCGCAGTCCGTGTGGGCCAAGTGCGGGGTGAGACGGGTTGACCCGCATAACCCACATAGTCTACATAACTTAAAAATGTAGATTTTTTTTCCGCACCTCCATATTTTCTTCATGTATTCTCATATTTCACATTTCAAAATTTTTAATAACATCATACTACACATGTCTCATAAAAATAATATTATAAGACCATTTACCTAAAACATCTAAATAATAAAAATTCAAAATTTTATTTAATAAAATATTTTAAAAATAAATATTTTTTATGCAAGCTAATCCTAGGAGCAACTCTTATACGCGATAGACTACAAAAATCAACCTACAAATTTTATGTGAAATGGGCCAATCTGACCCAGTTTTTGCGAGCCAATTGCAGCCTTATGCCAGCGAGCCAACCTGGATTGACACCTCTAGAAAATGGTGGTCTACTAGGAGGAAAATATTTTTTGACCACACTTTTAACGACGGCTCGTAAAGTCTGCCATTGTTTTTTTTTTTTTAATATTTTTTACATACTCTTAACGACTGCTCGTAAAGAAACTGTCAGCGTTTCTTCTTAAATGCACTTTTTATGACATTTAAGGCACAATCGTCAATAAAAGTTCTCATATATTTATAAAAATACTACTACCTACGACAGTTGCTTATAAGATATTGTTATTTACAGTTGTTTTTCTGGACATTTTTTACTAGTATATGTAATAGGTCCGCTTCTCCTTAATATTAAGAATTGGGAATATAATCTTTAACTGAGTATTAAAAAAGTTAAAAGAAAAAGGCAAATGGATCTCGTGAGATAATAGTTATAATACATAGTAATTGATTTAAGTATTTAATATTTTTTTATAAATCAATATTATATATCCTACCTTATATTAATATAAAACATTTTTAATAAAATTGCATACTAAAAAATAGTTAATTTTGTTAATATTTTAAAATAATATTATCAATGTATGAAAATTATTTTCATTATAAATAACTTTTAGAATTGTCTTTTCATAATCTATTAAAAAAATACGCATAATATTTAGTTTAAAGATAAAAAAATTAATATTTAATACAAGGTATAAAATAACTTATAAAATGATTATAATTCTTTTTAAAAATACATCATCAATGATAGAATTAAATTATGATATATAATTTATGAGTATTTTGAGGAGGAATTTATATGCAACAATCAATAATATTGTTAGAAATATGGTAACAAAATGCTTTATAGTTGTGGATCCTATGCAACCCTTCCAAGTGCGAGGCATGAACCAAAGTTTAGGCAAATGGATCTCTCAAGTGCTATTTGAGAGTCAAGTATTGTAAGTATCAGCTTTGTGAAAGACACCATCCTTTTGTACAAACAACTAGTACGTTGACCGTGTAACACACAGGAATTTTTCTAATATTTTATATTTCAATATTAATATTAAAAATAATAAAATTATTTAGATATATATAAATTATTAAGTCGATGAAATGAAATTAAATATATTACAATAGTATAAGTTTACATACTTTTAGTATATTAATGAATTTAATATAATATAACATAAATAATTAAAAATTCATGAATATACTTTTGCCATAATAAATACATTACAATACAATAAAATAATTTGAAAAAATACATTATTATATAACCAATTATCTAATATTATGTATCCATTACGTATTTATGGTGAAGTCCTCTTCACCAACCTCATGTTATCTTCATACAGTAGTTTAATCTGCAAAAAAAACTCTCCAAAAAATTATTGCAATTAAAAAAAAGAATTCAGTAGATTATACCAAGTATAATTATTACAAAAAATTATTAGTAAATGTGTGTTTCTTCCAGAAACAGATTGTAGGCAAAATCATATTAAATTATGAATTCACCTTTTATGATATAAATTAAATTAAAATGTAATGTAATATAATACAAATAAAACATAATGGAATATAAGTACAATGAAATAGTATTATATAAATAACTAAAGATCTTAAAAACCATACAACAATAATAAACATATATACATCATCAGGTTTCTAGATAAAAAAAGCAACAATTAATACTTGAATGACTAATTAATAATAAACAATATACAAAGAATAAAACGAATATAAGCATTCTCTAATATTAACACAAAATATATATAATAAAAAATATGATCAAAGATTTTTATGACTTTAATATACTGACAATTGTTATAGCGTTAAGCATATGTAATAATGCCAACCTATTATAAATATACCATATAATGAAACAAAATTGTAATAATTAATAATTTATGTATTCACATTGCAAGAAATGGATGAACAAATAGAATATGAACACTACTAAACAGAAACATATAGTGAATATAATATAAACATAAAGAATACCTAACAGTTCAATTTTCCAAAAAAGTCCAAGCAGAAACATAAATATGTCTAAGCTTTCTAATCACTGGTAACTATTATGCTATGAGAATAATAAAAGAAATTATGCAGGATAGCTTAAACTGTGAATAGAAGTAAGTAACAAAACCCTGATATGAGAAGAAGGATTTCTCGTATCACATTCAAAGA
>Ga0123342_1007747_pt1 | contig 14009 bp, 7 predicted proteins | sample Turbeawhitnodule_FD_89960 | JGI IMG/M metagenome (GOLD analysis project Ga0123342, IMG submission 89960) | Root nodule microbial communities of legume samples collected from Mexico - Turtle bean Mexico white nodule | ecosystem: Host-associated > Plants > Roots > Nodule | place: Mexico: Nepantla...
AAAAAAAAAAAAAAAAAAAAAAAAAAAAAAAAAAAAAAAAAAAAAAAAAAAAAAAAAAAAAAAAAAAAAAATATATATATATATATATATATATATATATATATATATATATATATATATATAAATATAAACGGTAGCCTGAACATTGAAAGTGAAGGCCAAGATATAATTTTATGAAAAAGTAGGAGAGACATATTAATTAACAAGAAAACGACAAAACACAATAATTAGCTTGTTATTATGTGTATATATACATTGACTATAAATTTAGTACCTTTTTCATTTTTATAATCTCACTTGATTAGTTTTTAATTAACCTCGCATTTCATTACCCCACTTTAATTTTTAAATGGAGACACTTTAGAAGAATAAAGATTAATTGTAAGATTTATGACATTGACATATGGATATAGCAAATCTGAAATTTTCCGCTTTTCTATTTTCCTACCCTAGTTAAATCTAATATGGTGTTCAGATGATTTTATAATTTTTAGAAAATTTAAATATATTGAAGTTAAATTAATACAAATTTAATTTATTTAATTTTTTTCAATATTTTATTATAATAAAAAATAAATTTATTAATTTTTGTTTGTTTGGATACTGTTGTTTTGTTAACATGTAAAAAAATAGTGTTGTTGAGAAAACACCGAAAAACTTCAACTTATAAATAGTTTTGACTTTCATGAGCGTAGTAATCTTCACATTACTTAGAAAATTACTTATATTATTGTTGACTAAAAACCTCTGAATTACATTAATCGAAAAATATTTTTATTAACATCAATACAAAAATTAGTTGACTTTGACAAAAAATAATAATTCTACTAATAGTGATGGAAAAATAATCTTGAAGTAAGTTTTCATCAACCATTGTAAAAAAATCCAACTAAAAATAATATTTATTGATCTTAATACATAAAAAATATATTTATTATCATTCAAAAAATGTTATTAATATTGACAAAAGAAACTCTAATTAACATCAGTTGAAAAATAATAATAGTTTATATAAAAAATTTCATGATAGTAACCAAAAAATAATAAGTAATCAAGTTAATTTTATAATATTTTTTAAGATTTCAATTTCTTTTAAAAAATGTTATACAAATACTATATTTTATCATGCAATATTTTTATTTATTTTAAAAACAAGGCTATCTTCTAAATCTTTTACGATAAATCTTTGTAGGAATAGAAGTATAATATACATTAATTAAACTTCAGTTTTATATTTTTGTAAGGTATAATGCGTTTACATATGTTGGAGAAAAATATAGTAGAATAGTGAAAGGGCAAAAGCAGCATATAGACTTGAATTACTATAAGAAAATAAGTATATAGAGTAGGTTAGTAACGATTCAAAGGGTAAAAGCATACTCTAATTGTACATTTATGTCGGTTTTGCATAAATTTTAAAACAAATATTTTATATGTAAAAACTAATTTTGTTGTGTTAGTATGTGACTAATCAAATAAGTTTAGTTCTAACTAAGACAAACGCTAATAAAGTGGTCTGCGTCCATGTTGACTGGAAGCTAACAATGTAGGTTAGACTCTCATTAATAGTGAGCTAAATCTTCGCTAAGTGGAAACTAATAGTTAAAGTTAAATCATTGCTAAGTTAAACATATTTATCTTTGTAACTAGAGAGAGTGTAATCAATACTACACAATAAAATGAAAAAGCCTAGAGTGGGTTAGGTCCTCGCTAAGCTTGATATGTTCTACCCTATCTTCGGTCTAGCCTACGCATAATACGAGTGAAAAAATTTTGCTATTTGTTTGGAATCTAGAACTGTTTACTTGATTATACAGTTTCGAATTGCAATGAAAATAAAACATATTTTATCAAGCAATATCAGTGAATTCTCAATATTCCAAGAACAATTTGATGTAGATCCAAGATAGAATATATGATGAAATCATGTTCAATTTAGGGTTCCAATAATTTTAACTGCCTTAACTAATTAAGCCACACTGAACATTTTTACACAATCCAAACTTAAATTTTCCAAACTTATTACAATCAATTATCAACTCTTAAAACTAACTTTTCAGGGTCTACCAAAATCGGCTTCAAGCTTCATGAATCCTAACCAATGAAGCAGCTCAATCCAAAAGTTTATAACCATGAAAAAGCAACACGAGCTCAACAATCAAGAACCAACTTAATCATAGCCAAAATGAAAACAAAAACACACATACGGTTAAGCTCCAAACTATCCAACAACTCACTACCTCACCCCACAACCACCATTGCAAGATTGGATTCCACAAACAGAGTTAAGTCTGCCAAGTTCTCCTTGCCACCACACATAATAATGAACAAATGGAGACCAACCAATGTGAGCAAGAACAAATCTAAGCAACAAGCAATGGAAGGAACAACCAATGGAGAAACACAGTTTTGACCCACGAACGAGTAGCGAAGGATTTCAACACAAAAGGTAAAAAAATGAGGAATAGGTGGGATAGAGAAAAGGGGTGCAGGTGACACTATATCACTTAACTATCAAGAGTCAAACCTTAGCTTCCTCCTACCTTTATGTGATTGCCCAACCCTAACTTAGCCCTAACAAAAGGACAAATGGAGCGTTGATTAGACTTTAACTTCTCATACCTAAAAGCTAGCATCGGCTTGACCTTAACTTGTCCTCTTCACATGCAACATTCGTTAGGCCCTAGCTAGCCTCTACTACCTTCTTGTGTCCTCTCAACCCTAACAAGCCTCAACTACCTTCTTGCGTCCTCCTAGTCCTAGCAAACTCTATTTTTCGTTTTATTTATGTCCTCACATACACATTTTATGTTCCATTTATGTGTGTATGACTGACTCTAATCTTTATGAATTTAGTAGTTTCCAATTACAGTCGTGTTAACCTACTCCAAGAACATCTGATATTTGTTCGACACTTTATTTTGGTCTCCAATTCAATGTATTATGGTAGTAAATGTGTGTTTTTAAAACCAATTTTTTAGATTTATATGTAAAAATATGACACTTACATTATTGATAAGTTTTGTGGAAAAATATTTTCCTAAATCACATATTTATTTTTATTCTTTACATGGAGAACAAATAAAAAATCTCGTTCATCCAAGTATTTTAATTATGTAGTTGATTATTTATAAAAAAAATAAGAAAAAGATAATTAGTATATATTCTTTTTATTTATTTCTGGTGCAGTCAAAAGTCTTGATCAAACTTTAAATTTTGTTAAACTCAAAAGTATTTGTGTAAATGTAGATCAAAACATTAACATGTGTGAGTATGTTTGGTATTTATAAAGACGAGATTATTATTCTTTAACGATTTATCCGGTTTTGGAAGTCTCCATCTATTTGAAATTCTTAAGATGTATTATAAATGACTTGTGTACATGTGAACTTGTTGATGGAATTCCGAAGACGTACGTTAGGAATGATTTGTCAACATATATATCATGATATGCGACTTCTAGCTTGCATGCATGGTTGTGGATCTTTTCCTATTCGTTATCAAGTGCAATCGTTAGAGTAGAACAAACCAATGAATTGCCATTTCCATATCTGAACTGCAATCGATTTTCACCAATAGGAGCAAACATAATTATTTGGACATCAATTTTTGAAATTGAAATCGACTCAACTTTAAATTGTTTATTTTGATTGGATGTATACGTAAATCAATCTTAACCATAAAAAATATTATTCAGCGAAAGATACAAAAATGAATTTCCCAAAACAAATAAAGACAGACTGAATATAACACTAGTTTCCAGTATTGGATATGATATCTGTAATAGTTCACAAAAAGATACAATTGTGACTTATCAGTTGGCGGGAATGGATGTGGGTGGAAACGAAGGGACAAGAAAAATATCAAAGGAAAAACAAAAGAGATGTGGTTTTTGTGGTATCCTCGTACGTTTGGACTTGTGAAAGAGAGAAAGTCACTGAAAAAATCCCATGTATATTTTTTAGATGCAAATCTGCGAATTTTTTTGGAAGTTGCGAGAGTATATATTTGCTATATGATAAGTTGAAATACGATGTAATACAGTAAATTTTAAAATTGTTCTATGTCTTAAAGTGAGATCTACATTTCAGAAAAATATATTTTTTAAGGTTTAGGATTGTGAAAATATCTACAGTCTTAATATATTTAGTGTTTTTATTAATATTAATTTGTGAGGCAGTGATATTGAAGAAGTGCAGGTGAATATGGTTTGGATTTTGGATGATAGTAAGATTGAATGAAAGGGGTGTTTATCTATATGGCTGAGATGAGATGCATGTAAAAGTGGGTGACAGAATGAGAGAGAGTGACAGAGAGAGCCACCACAAACACAAGGTGACTCCACACCTCATCAAAGAGCCAACCCGACCTCCCACATTACCCCTCTCTCTTTCCAAGCAGACGCCCCCTCCTTCCGCACTTTTTTTTTTTTCATTTTCTTCTCCAAAATCATATATTTAACACTTTCTACCTCTTAAATGATTTGTCGTGTCCGATACTTATATCAGACACCGACACTCGTATGACACCCATCAGACACATATCCGTGAAGTATCCAATTCAAAAAGTATTTGTTAGATTTTTGACATTTATAGTACGATTCTAACACAATTTTAAAAAAAAAAAATTAATTTTCTAAAATTCAAATTTTAATGTATAAATTGTTATTATGATTATAAAAATAAGAAACAAATAATTGTGAACCAGTCATGAAAAACATTTCTCTATTCCAAAAAATAATCTGAAACATACTTGTGCATATAAATCTTTATTGTCAATTTATATAATTCATAATTATATAATATATAGATTCTTGTCCCGATATCTTATATTTTAGAGATTTTACGTATCTCTGTGTCTGTGTTGTATCAATGTCCGTGTCAGTGTACGTGTAGATAACTTTCTAATGCCACTGGATTTTCTTAAATAAATTATACATTAATATTTTCTTAAAGTTTGTATCGATTTGAGTGAAGAAAACTCAATTATTTGGAGACATGATTCATCCCACATTAGAAGTACAAGAGTGGGTTGATTTTGGTAGAATTGCGAAAGTTGTTACTAGGGAGGGCTTATTGAATTTGCGTGTTTTGGTTTGGTACGTAAAGCAGCCCCATGTTTTGTTTGGGTGGTTCCTTGGCTGTTGGGAGAGACGATGCGCCACTTCGCACTTGCAAACTTGTCCCTCCGATATTTTTATGCTCACTCTTTAGACTTTTACCATTGGTTGGGCATTAGGGTTTATAAATTATATCTTTGAACGCTGTTCAATCATGGGAATCTTGGAGACACTTGACCCCAACTTCCTTGCTTCTTATTAAACAATAACTAAGGCTACTGGATGTACCACTCACTTTAAATCCATTGCCCACGACAACACTACCTTTTTGCCTCTTCCTATTCATTGGCTGCAAACTCCTACAGTTTTAAAAATCTATGCTCCAATCTCATCCTTCATCTGCATCTCTTAAGATTCACCAAAATATCCTCAGCTGTTGAAAACAAAAAGTGTAACACTTGTTTCCTTTTTCAATTAACAACTCTATAACGTGGATTCTTTCTAATCACAACACTCATAGTAAATCTTAACCATCAAAAGTGTAAAGGTCAAAGATTCAAAACCCAAACAATATCATTTTTTCAAACTCTTTTCACCTAACCCCTCTTAAGGTTCTGTGTTGTATTCTTTAGTTAGTATGATTTTATTAAAAGAGGATTTCAAAGAGAATATAATTTAACTAATTCTTTGGTTGTAAGGCCTCCTAATCACTAATACATGATTTAATAAAACTAATCAGAATCTGATTTTGTATAAGAATCTTTGAGTTTATAGGTCAGTCTCTAATAGTATCGTCTACTTTATGCGGTTCTTTTATCTTTTTTATACTGTCATTTTTTTTCGATTTTTAAATGTGTATTCACCTTTTTTTTTCTATTTTTAAGTGTGTATTTACCTCTATTATATTTTGGATAACTTTTTGTCAACTACATAAATCATTGATAATATTACTTAACGCTCAAATCATATAGATAGTAATGCAATCATTTTTCATCAATAATTAAGAATAATGAAAATATTCATAAATAAGATATATTATTAATTCATACTTTTTTGCCATTAGATACACTCATATTGAAGTTCTATTCACATGATTTGGTTTATGGTTGGGATTAAAGATGGTCGGTTCAACCACGTATCAATAATTAAGAATAATGAAAATATTCATAAATAAGATATATTATTAATTCATACTTTTTTGCCATTAGATACACTCATTGAAGTTCTATTCACATGATTTGGTTTATGGTTGGGATTAAAGATGATCGGTTCAACCACGTATCCGAACAACTATGTAAGGGCGTAAAAAAAATCCAAATTACAAAATCTAATCCATAATTATCCAAATTCATATTAGTTTTGATCCATTTAAATGGATTTATCTCAAATCCAAATCCATATTTTTGGATTTTAAATCCAATCCATTTAATTGGATATGGATTAGATATGAATTGGATCCATTTTTGGATTATCCAAATTGTATTTTGGGTTTGATTTTGACTTGGCCCGATCCAGGTTGAGCCAAGACAATTCACGCGCAGGTTGAGCAAAGTCGACCCAAGTCCACGTCGAGCCGAGCAGGCCTGAGCCGATGTCGAGCCGAGCGGGCCCAGGCCGATGTCAAGCCGAGCGGGCCCGGACCGATGTCAAGCCGAGCGGGCCCGAACCGATGTCAAGCCGAGCGGGCCCAGACCGATGTCAAGCCGAGCGAGCCCGGACTGATGTCGAACCAAGTGGGTCCGAGCCGATGTCGAACCGAGCAGGCCAGGGCCGATATCTAGTCATTAGAGCTCGGGTCGATGTTGAGTCGTGTGGGTCGGGGCCGATGTCGAGTCGTGCAAGCTCGGGCCAATGTCTAGTCATGCGGCCCGGACCGATTTTGAGTCGTTAAGGCCCGGGTTGATGTCGAGACGAGCGGACCCAAATCGATGTCGAGGCAAGCGGGCCCGGTCGATGTCAAGACGATCGAGCCCGGGCCGATGTCGAGCCGAGCGGGCCCGGGCCGATGTCGAGCTGACCAGACCCGAGCCCATGTCGAGCCGACCGGGCCCGACCCATATCGAGCAGAGTGGGATCGGGCCCATGTCGAGCCTACCGGGCCCATGCCGATTTCGAGTCGAGCGAGCCCGGGCCGATGTCGAGTTGAGCAGGCCCAGGCCGATGTCAAGTCGAGCGAACCCGGGCCGATGTCGAGTCGAGCGCGCCCGGACCGATGTCGAGTCGAGCGCGCCCGGACCGATGTCGAGTCGAGCGCGCCCGGGCCGATGTCGAGCCGACCGGGCCATGCTGATTTCAAGCTGACCGGGCCCGGGTCGATGTCGAGTCGAGCGGGCCCGTGCCGATGTCGAGCCGAGCGGGCCCGAGTCAATGTCGAGCTGAGCGGGCCCAGGCCGATGTCGGGCCCGAGTCGGGCGGGCCGAGGTCGAGTCGTTTGGCCCAGGTTGATGTCGAGTCGTTCGGGCCCATGCCGATGTCGAGTCGTTCAGGCCCGAGCCGATGTAAAGTCGTTCGGGCCCGAGCTGATGTATAGTCATTCGAGCCTGAGCCGATGTATAGTCGTTCGGGCCCGAGCCGATGTATGGTCAAAACTTGAATCTATGATTCAAAAGAAAACTCCAAGAAATAAAGCATCTCTTGTCAGAAGACAGGTAAAACTTGACTACACGGATGGTCAAAGTATGATGGAGCACTTAAATTCATATTCAAGGGTCTTGTCAATCAATTTACAAAGATAGATATGAAGATTGATGATGAGTCGTAGGCACTTTTGCTACTCAGTTCATTACCTGATAGTTGGGACACACAGTCACACTCAACCACTCAATCCTTGATGGGAAGATCTTAATGGACACGGTTTCAAACATTATGTTGAATGAAGAATCCAGAAGGAAAGAAAGAGGTATAAATTTTCAATATGAAGCAAATGTTATTGAGAAGCGAGGAAGAGGTGAAACCCGTGGGAAAAAATGAGTCCCGTGGAAGAAACAAAAGCAAAGCCAAAGGTCGTTCTCAATCTCTCACAAGAACAATATGATATTATTGTAGCAAAGAAGGTCATAAGAGATATGAATGCAAATCTTTGAAGAGAGATCAGAAAGCCTGAATTTTCCATCCAAACATAGTTGATCCAAATAAGAAGGATTGTACTCCAACCACAATCGTCGTTGTTAACAATGATGTTTTTTTTTATTGGAGAAGACAATTACCTAAATGTTGCATATGGTGATTGCTCTTGGATCGTTGATTCTAGTGCCTCTTTCCATGTAAGTCCACATGAAGATTTCTTTTCAAATTACAATAAATGTGACTATGGTACTGTGAAAATGGGAAACCATGTTACAAGCAAGATTGTAGGTATTGGTGATATTGTGTTACTAATAGACACAAGAAACAAGCTTGAATTAAATGAAGTGAGGCATGTTCTAGAAATGAGTCTCGACCTTATCTCAACGGGTAAGTTTGATGATGTTGGTTTTATAAGCCACTTTGGCACTGGAAAGTGGAAACTAGAAAAAGGAAACTTTGTCATTGTCATAGGTTCAAAGGAAGGATCCCTTTAAATTATGCAAGGAAGAATTTGTTCTAGAATAGCAAATGTTGCTACAGAGTCCAAAGATGTTTGGCACAGACGATTGGGGCATATGAGTGAGAAAACACTCCAGATGCTCGCCAAAAACCACTTGCCAAATATAAAGGGTCAAACCTTAGAATCTTGTACTGATTGCATTTATGATAAACAATGCAAAGTCAATTTTCAGAGATCAGACGATCCCTTTAGGAGACAAGAGGTACTTGAACTTGTACATACAAATGTTTGTGCACCATCTGAAAAATCTCTTGGTGGAGCTTACTACTTTGTCACATTTATTGATGATCACTCAAGAAGAGTATGGGTGTACTTGATGAAAACCAAAGATTAGGTACTATCAGCATTTAAAGAATTTCATGCTCTAGTGGAGCGTGAAATTGGGAAAAAGCTTAAGTGTGTGAAAGCTAACAATGGTGGAGAGTATTGTGATCCTTTTGAATCCTATTCCAAGATGTATGACATTAGAATGATAAAGACACCACCAAAGACTCCTCAATTGAATGGAGTGGCCGAAAGGATGAATCATACTATTGAAGAGAAAGTCAGATGCATGTTACAAGGTGCAAGCCTCCCCAAGTCTTTCGAGGGTGGAGCAATAAAGACTGCAGTTGATCTCATAAACTTGACACCTTTAAGACCTCTAGATGGAGAGATTCCAGAGGAAGTATGGTACAAGAAAAAGACATTTTTCAACCATCTGAGAGTATTTGGATGCAGAACCTTAGTTCATATTGCAAAGGATGAAAGAAAAAAAGCTAGATGCGAAGGCCAAGGAGTGCATATACCTTGGGTTCTTAAAGGATGAATATGGGTACAGATTGTGGGATCCTATAAAGAAGAAAATTGTTATAAGTAGAGATGTTGTGTTATTTGAGGATCAAACTGTTAAAATTGTACTCCTTAAACAATAGGGGGATGAATTGTTTATGAAAGATTTTTGCAAATATTGAAGGTAAATTGAAAGACAGTGAAGAATCAATCAATTAGAAATCAATTCAGCCAATTAGAAAACTGTTTTTAGTTTGATTGTAGAAAATCAACCTATTGTTTTTACAAAACAACCGGTTGTTTATACCAGCAGTTTATAAAATCAAAGCTAAAGTAGTTTTCAAGAGAGTAAGCATAGAGATTAACACAAAATGTTTATAATGGTTCACTCTTTACCAAGAGTTACATCCAATCCTCAACTAACCACTGAGAATTCACTAAGTAATCAAACCTTGATTACAAACAACACACCAAAGTGATGATCTTGAACCCTTCAAGAACACACACCACCTTTGGCAATCAACACACGGTTTTAAGAACAACCTTTGAAACTGTACAACACCAAGTCACACAAAATTACAGTGATTAAGAAAGAAATGAATAAAATACACCTACGTACAATCAAATATTAAAGTACAAAGAATACAGTGAATCTTATTCCAGACTTGATGATGATACAAAAGCTCTTTGAATTCTTGAAAAATGATTTTGATTGATCTTTCTTAGTTAGTTAATGACCAGGAGCATAAAACAACATTTTTATAATCCAACCAGTTGGTCAAAGCATTTAATACAAGAGCCAAAATCAGTTTAAATAATTTAAAACAGATTTGCACAAATTAACAGAATTCTGTTAAGATTTTCAGAAAATCAATCGATTGAAATCACAAATCAACCGGTTGAATTGGCTTGACAACAAAGTCAAAAAAGTCAAGATTTTCAAATCCTTTTAAAAAACCACTAAGTGTAAAACAACTGATTGAATCGATATTTCAACAGGTTGAATTTTCACTTTCTTTAGAAAACATATATTTTTCAAAAGGATTAAGATTCATTTAACCTTGGATCTTCACAATGAGTGGATTAAAAAATTCAACTACTTCTAGACAAACATACAACCAACAGCAAGGATCTTCATGCATTCCACTTGGATTTTCCAGAAGATACCTGATTTTTATTGTTTTGCAAAGATACCCCTCTTCCCTGAACGTGGTGTATAGATCATTGAATCCTCGTGTGTCCACTCGCTCACCAGAGAATCCAACAATCTGGTCATCATAGGAATGAATTTCTGACTTTGGAATTCTCATCCTTTTAAAAGTCTTCAAGTATGAAATATAAATCAGGCTCACCTGATCCACCAGAACTTTGGTAATGGTGAAATTATCTATTTCCCCTATGATGACCATGGGATCGTCTTGGTTGGGTCAATGGCAGTAACGTTGTCATCAGTGAAGGTCATTGGTGACATCCTCGGTCGACTTTTGGTGGATACTGAGTGGATCGACTGAATGGCTCAAATATGCCTTTTCCGAGTGGAACTTGAACATCCGCCTCCAAAAAATCCTTCGACGATTGTATTTACTTGTCATGTTGTGTACTGGGGGTCTCAACCTTTTAGGGAAGTCTGCGAACTCGTTCTTCCCTTCGACTGGCGTTTCTGAATGAAATCAGAACGACTATGGTGTTAGTGACCTCCCAGACACCGTGTTTTGTCCGATTAGTCCTCCGCGGACTCTCGATTTGTGGTTGAGTTCTTCGCACTGGGCCATCACTCCTTCTTCTTTGCTTAGCCGGTTAGGAGCTATCGTCAAAACGACATGACCTTCTTGTCCACGTCAATCATATTGTTCTCTTCGGTTCCTAGGTTGGTACCTCTCCCTTTGCGGAGATCGGTATGAGTTAGTGTCGGTCCAAACAAATTTGTGCCAGTGGCCAGCTTGGATGAGTTTTTTTTTTCTATCCTTCAGTGCCTGGCATGTCTCGGTCGATTTCCCGAAGTTGCGATGATATTGACATTATTTAGACGTGTCAACATTCCTCAAGCTTTGCGACTACCTCAGAGTCAGGATTAGTTCGACTTGTAGTGTTTCGACAAGAATTTTACCCCGTTAAGCGTTCGACAGGGTGTAATTAAAAAATCGAGGTCCTCGATTTTCTCTATTCCTCTCTAACATACCAGAGATAGGTCAATTTCCTTTATTCTTCTATCTCCCCTTATCGCCCTCGTTCTCTAATCATACGCTTCTGTGGAAATTCGCCAATTCTTCTATTTACATGAATTTGGTTGCTCGGTAACTCAATTCGTCAAGGTCATTAACAAGCCTCTTGATCAAACTCTCGGTTAACCAGCCCGGTCGGATCGTGAAACCAGGTGGTGCATGGTTCTTTCTGGCATGAGATCTCTGATACTTAGGCAAACTTTATTGAACTTGCCCGCAAGGATTCCCCATTTTCCTGTTTTATGATGAGGAGGGGCATGGACGACGTATGATGTGGTCGGCTCGTTGCATACTAAGTGGTGAACATGACTGCCAGGGCCTTAAATCTATTTACTGAGTTGGGAGGGAGACGAGTGAACCATCCGAGTGCCCCTTCTTGTAGAGGAGTGGGGAAAACTTTGCACCACACGACTTTGTTTGTCGTGTAGAGGTTCATCTGTGTCTTAAAAACGTTTAGGTTGATAGTCAGGATCTGTGGAACCGTCATAGAGCTTGATAGTCTGTCCCTTCCATTTGGAAGGGAGTTGTGCCTCCATTATTTCATCCATAAAAATATGTCCTTTTGAGTCTTCATCGACATTGGCCAAGGGGGCGCTCGTGTGCCTGAAACTTTGATGAGTGTGTGTTCGAGTCTGCTCTTCTTGTTCATGCCCATCAAGTCGTTTCTTCAACTCTTTATTCTACTTCTTAAGAAGGAGTACCTCCTATTCATTTCGACGTTGATCCTCTTCATTTTGTCATTGATCTTTAATTCTTTTTTGTTGTATCTCTTCCATTTGTGCTTCGAGAGTTTGGATCAGTGCAATTTGCTTGTTTGTGACCCGATGGTTGTTGGTATTGTAACTTGTTGACACCTTTGTTGTTAGTCTGTATTCGATGCTGAAATTGACTACTATCTCGACTCCACGGTGGGCGCCAATCGTACCCATATAGGCAAAGAGAGCTTAGATAATATCTGAAACTGGTCGTATAATTGTTGGCGTGTCGGTAATCTTTTGATTTCTTCCTTTGAGTCTCCTTCCACAAATGTTGGTGCTCAGTCGGGGTTGATCTGAAAAAGACACTTCGACAATCAAGTAAGTACTTTGTGTAAAGAGTGTATGTAGGTAATTGATAAAAGCGTACCTTACTCCTCCGTAAAAGGGTTTATTTATAGTGTTCAGTCATGAACCCTTGTTGTGATGTGCCGAATCATTCAAATGTTAATTGCTAACTGATTTATAACATAATCCTTGATTTATAGGGAGGTATATTGGTATATCTGAAGAATATCTTTCTGTTAATTAGTACTTAGTTGATTCGTCGAAGATATTACCTGCATATTTCAGAACATGAATGTGACATATTAAGTAGTATTGTAACTGTCATCATTGTTATTTATTATCTGACTTGAAGTGCTCTTTGACTCGATCGGTCGATCATCGAGATCGAGATTGGCTCGTCCCATACCGACCGGTACAATTCTTATAAAATTTGACATTAATATTTATTTAAACATTTTTTTTCTATAATTAAGATATATTAAGATATATATATATATATATAATCAAATTAAATCTATGCAATATCTAATATTTTTAATTTGAATGTTTAATCCATTCATCACTTTCTCTCATTGAAAACAAATTTCCAATTAAATCTTACTAATGTTTAACAAAATTCAATTCAAATTTTTATAAAATTATTATTCAACAAGAGAATAAGTCTGGAATAAATATTTTCAACATATCTTCTTTTCTTCTGTATTTATTTGTTAAATAAATAAAATATAAACAATTAAAGTTATAATAAATACATCTATTTAAATAACTTTTAGAAAATTCTTTATTTATTGTTATTTGATCTTTTTGGAAAATAAAAAACTTAAGATAAAAATAAAGAAAAAGAAGTTGATGTTTGACCGGCCAATCTGATAAATTTAGAATATGTAATGCTGTTTTTAAGACTTTGTATTTAAACAATATATTAATTTAAACAAAGTAGGATTAAAATGCAGGATAAAATTCATTTTAAAATTTTAAAACAATTAAACTTGTAAGGAATTAAATTAATTTGAAATAGAATTCGATTGATTGTTGTTTGAGATTAATGTAAACCAATCAATACTAATAATTATTTTACATCTATCTTTTTTTCTCTTACTTTTACTTTATAATTATTTTTATTAATAAATGGCCTGTTTCTCTTTTTAAGCAAGTTGAGCAGTGGTGTCGAAATTTTATTTGGACTGGTGATATTTTGAAAAAATGTATAGCTACTGTTAATTGGGATACGATTTGTTCTCCCCTTGAGAATGGAGGTTTGAAAATTATTAACCTTCACCATGAAAATAATGCATATCTTCTTAAGCTTGCTTGGAACTTTGCTTATA
>Ga0123342_1007748_pt1 | contig 14008 bp, 8 predicted proteins | sample Turbeawhitnodule_FD_89960 | JGI IMG/M metagenome (GOLD analysis project Ga0123342, IMG submission 89960) | Root nodule microbial communities of legume samples collected from Mexico - Turtle bean Mexico white nodule | ecosystem: Host-associated > Plants > Roots > Nodule | place: Mexico: Nepantla...
ACTTCTCAGCAATACACACAGAGTTTCTTTCAAAAGTTCAAAGGATTACACTTGTTACAGAACAAATCTGAAATCAATACAATATGAAAATCCTATCTCACACTCTTTGATCAATGCAATCTCTAAGCAGTTCTTAACTTTTCAAAAACTTATTCAGTCAAAAACTCAAATATGTTTTTCTGTATTAAAATAAATTTGTTTGTTGCATAATCTTAACAAACTATTAATTGCATTTAAAGATTGGTCAAAGCATTAAAAACTGGAGCGTAAACAGTTAGAAAAACATTTAATGCTCAGTCAAAGCACAAAACAGTTTTCTGTTATGGTCCCAAAACAAACAATCGCTTGTTTCCACGAATCAATCAGTTGTTTTAGTTTGACAACAAGTCAACCATTGAAAACAATTTTCAACCTTTCTAAAAACACTTAAGTATAAAACAATCGGTTGTTTCGAGAAAACAACAAGTTGTTTTCACTTAGTTTAAAAAACACTTTTCATTTAAAATGTTTGAGAATGCTTATGCTTTGGATTCAATCAAGAGTGGATTATACATAAAGTCTACCCTAGATCCTATATAAAAGACAGCTCAACAACAGCAAGCACATCCAGCCTTTCATCAACCTTCAAAGGGTTTGGATTCTTCAAAGCTTGAACACACTTGGTTCAACAATGTTGACACCAGGAAGTTACTTTCTATGTATGTTTTTACATTATTTGGAACTACAGTTTGTAGGAAATTCAGTTTGCAATCAATGGTGACTTTATCTACTACTCATGAAAAATATATTGTGCTCACAGAAGGGGTTAAAAGAGTAGTGTGATTGAATGAGATGATTCAAGAGCTACGTATTATGCAAGATTGTGTGACTGTTCATTGTGATAGTCAAAGTTTCATTTATCTAGCTCATAATTAGATCTATGACGATAACACGAGTGAAAAAAAAAAAACATAGACATTAAACTACACTTTATGAGGGACATTGTTGAGTTTGGAGAGGTCGAAATCAGGAAGATAGCCTCGAAGGAGAATCTGGCAAATGTGTTTATGAAGTCCTTGCCAAGATCAAGCTTCAAATGGTGCTTGGAGCAGATTAAGGACAAAAAAAGACGATGTTAGAAGTTCTTCCATGATTTAGAGTCAAGGTGGAAATTGTAATGATTGACTCTAAATAATATGCAACAAACAATTTTTATGAAAGTTAAGTTAGACACTTAGACAGGTTGATGGAAGGTAGTAGAAGACCATCTACCGGGATCGTCTAGTAGTAGTGTGACAAACCGTTTATTGAAAACATTTATTAGACCTAACTGATTTAATGGTTTTATGTTATTCAATTGTTTAGGTTCTATATATAGAGACCATTTTGAGTATAGACAATACACACTGAATCTTGCATCAGACTATGTGTATAAAACTTTTCAGTGTTAATAAAAGTGTTTTATTTCAATCTTGTTCTTGTGTTTTCTTGCTTGTTATTATTGAGAATACAACAAAAGGTTCTGAAAAGGATAACTACTAGTGTACTTAATGTAATAAGGATGGACACAAAGGAACGATGCTATGAAATCATAGAATACCCCACAATCAAGCATGAAAGAAGAATTAAAAAAGGATTTCAATTGCTATTATAACTACCAATGAGAAATAGGATGAAAAAGGTATAATGTTTAGGGATGACAATGCGGGGCGGGCCATGCGGGCTGGTCCGCATCCCACTACCAAAAAACGCGAGGCGAACTCATTAATAAAGCCCGCTTACTCGCTTAGGCCCGCACGGGGCGAAGCGAGTTAGCCCGCTGACCACGTAAATAAAAAAAGAATTATTTTGTTTTTTCTGTAAAAAAAATCATACTTCACTTGCCTATTACTGCAGTGTGACCTTTATTTTATTTTATTTTAGAAAAATTGAATTTAATATACTAAAAAAAGGATTGTTTATTTTAATCATCTAAAGAAGTTAATATTAAGAGTGAAAATATATTTAGTTTTAAGTAAAATCTTATATTTAAAATTTGTTAATAAATTAATAATATAAAAAAGAAATTCAATAAGATACTCGTTAAAAAATTAGTCATCTTCATTAAAATATTTTGTAGCCAAACTTTGATACATTTATATACATATAGAGGGAAAATAAATACAAAACAAAACTTTTATTATTTATAATCAAGCCTTCTAATAAACCTCATACTTGAACTTCTTTATATTTTTATCTTAATTGAATGAATTGAAACATGGATGAAATTTTAATTTTTTAGCGGCAAAAATAGTATTTTATAATTAATTAATGTTTTTTAATAAAATATTTTCCTTACACGACCACCTCTTATGCAACGCAAGCTAATGAATGAGTATGCATTCCCTGTGCGGGCAGGTCGGCCCGCATTGTCACCCCTAATAATGTTTGCTACGACTGCATCTAATGATGATTCCAATGGTAAGGTCTTAATAAACACATGATTTTGCGTATTTTGATCATGTAACTTTTGATTCTAGAAAAAATTAAAAATCTTAAACCTTCTTGATAAACGTAATTTTATTCACACTTAATAGTTTTAATCATAGCTTATTTGACTGTAATCGTGACTAAAAATTCCATTGTTTTAATTAATTTTGTTCTAATTAGGTTTATTTGGCCTTAATTAATATTTTTATTAATTTTGTGTTTTTAACCCAAGTTGCTTCTTTTGAATCAAATCAGGAAACAAAATCTAAGTAAAGAATTAGAGAATTAAATTGGCACAAATCTTGGAAAAATAATTGAAACCAAATCTTCTGCAGGGATTCTCTCAAATCCTGAAATTAAAACTCCACTGCAAAACCCTTAAAAAATAGAGCAAATATACTTTTGAAGATATTATTCAAGAAAATATTTTGCAATATCTCCCACGACAGTTCTTAAATTAATTACAATCAATGTACAAATCTGTAGCAAAATTGGAAACAATATATCTAGAAGAGAATCAAGAATAAAATCTGAGACTATTTAGGAATGAACATATTTGTTTAATAATTTGTAACAGGGAAGGAAACACCTGATAGTCGTAAGACAATATCATAAGGCAGATTTTTAATCTGATCTTGTGCAAGGAAAAGAAGATTATAAAAGAGACTTTATAGGAAGGAAGATGAAAGGCTTTTTGGATCGCATTTCATAGTTGCAAACATGTTCTAAACCTAGTTTTATTTCATTTTTTTTGTATTTTTCTTGTTTAGGCAACGCATGAAAGACTAAACCTTTTTGGTTGATTCCTTTGTAATTCCCCATTGAGTTCCGAGGTTCTAATCAATAAAAGTTTAGTTTTTCAGTTCTCTATAACAATTGTTTTAATTTTCTAATCTCCTAGAAAACTAGTTTTTGTGAGAGGTTGTACTTGAAGGCATGATTGTGAGTCATCCTTATCTAAACTTTGGTTTCTTAGTTAGTTCACATCGTTCTAATTAATTTCTTGGGGACATGATTCAAGAGATAGGAGATAAGTATTCTCATAGAGTATATGCATGGTACAAAGTGAGTACTGATTAAACCAATAAACGCATGCTATACTGGTGAGCTTAAAGTTGAATTAGATTGACGCATGTTCAATCTGATTTAGCTCTGATTGAGGATTGAAGGGTGATAATATTTAGATAATGTGTGAAAAATTCAAATGGTGAAAGAACTTGAGGATCAACCGCTTTTTATTTTTTTTAAAAGCTTTCGTGTTAGGCATCACTATGCAACTTGACATCTCAGCTAGGCTGACACCTCAAGTAACAACAATCATCTGCCATCACATGAAAAAAATATTATTAAAAAAACAGAAAATACAAAAAAAAAATATGGGGGAACTAGACCAAAACCCATATGTTAACAAAAACGATACATATGTAGACTATACCTATTCATAAAGAATTCTAAGAACAGACTAGACGGAAGCCTATTATACCAATGAAATTATTCTGTATGACAAAAATCCTAAATTAGCCACTTATCAACACACGCATTCCCTTCACGAAAAATATGAGTAACCCAAAATATGATTTTCCCATAGTAATTAAGACAAGTATTTCATCAATTACGAAGCATCCACGGATCATTAGTCCTAACAGTAAATGCAGCGCAAACCAAGGCAAAATCACATTCAAGCTATACATTAGTAAGCCCCATCTTTTGAGCTTCCTCCATAGCATGTATACTCCATAAAACTCAGCACCGTAGCAATCTGAACTTCAAGAAACACAACGAAAACACTAATAGACTCACCCATACTCCCATGGATAATACCTCTACAAGTTGCAAGACCAGCATATCCCCCTAGCAACCCCATCAGTGTTAATTTTAACCAAGCCTGGTGAAGGGAACTCCCATTTAACAGGAAGATGACGAAGAACTTTACCAGTACGAGTATTAATACCAAAAAACTTAATCACATTGGAATCCAACATATCATTCATTGAAGCTTTAGACGAATTTCCCACTACACAAGTAAATCTTTAATTTCCAAAATAGCCTTAGAAACATCATTCTTATCCTGAAATCTAACATAATTTCTCATACGCCATATCATCTAAATAGAAAAGATTATAACAACGAGCTTAATCAATTTAACCAAAGGACTACCATCACTCTTAATAAAAGAAAGAAGATCATCCTTATTAGAGAAATGAGAAGTAAGACAAATTTGTCGAACCCAACTCCAAATATGTAAAACATTAGAACATTCAAAAAATAAATGCTAAATAGATTCTTCGTGTTTTTCACAAAGCGTACACATAGAACATATATGCAAACCTTTATTCTGAATATTTTGGTCTGTAGGAAGTCGCCCATGAAAAAATTTCGAGAGTACTAGAGTTTTGGAAGGTGGAATATATGAAGACCAAATGAATTTACCCCAACCACAGGGAACTCCTGGTTCCAAGAAAAAAGTCTTAGTTGATTTAGGAGTGAAACGATCAAATTCATCTAAAATCCAATTAGGAATATCCAGTTCCTTGTTTTAATAATTTATTTTTTGTTTACTTTTAAACAAATTAAAATCTCCAATTTTTATCTTTATTGTTATTGCTAATTTTTCTTGTTTGCATACACTACAATCATTCTAATTTGACAGAAAAACAACCACTTTCACTTCCTAACAATTTTTTTTCACAACCAATAAACCAATAAGAGTAAATCGACTATTATTGGAGAAGGAAGTATCTCTATTTCAAATAATCCGAACCTTGATACTATTCTTATTGTTCTTTCTCTAAAATATAATATACTGTTAAGCTGTGAAATAACCAAAGCTATTTTGTTTGTTGTAATTTTTGGACCTGAAATAAATATAGCCTTGATTTTAATTAAGTTCGTTTGATCACTTAAAAAAGAGTCTTATCCATTTATGAGTGTTTTACTTTAGTGACCTATAATGTACATATCATGTCATGATACCTGATCAGAGTTTTAATGTTAAAGAAACAAAATGCATTAAAAATAGAACTTTCCTCTTTACTGTAATTTGGCAAAACTACAATAATGGGGACGATAGGTTGAATTTGACTGAAAAAAACAACATTATGATGGTGATGACAAGGATCCAAGTGTGTATGGAATCTGGAATAATTATTTATACGTATATGAAAGAAAACAATTTGTGAAAAACAGGGTTAGGATAAGAGTGAACGTGATTGCATGGCACCCCTAACTAGTTCTCAGATAGGAACCTTGCCTAACGGAGAAGACTTTTTTGTTTGTTTTAATGAGTGCCTAATGGAGACAAAAATCATAGCAAGAGAATCGGACCAAACGTTTTTGACTTATGTTCATCACACATTAATTTAAGATGTTCAAGTTTCCCACTTCCAAATTTCCCCATAAATAATCCATGAATCACTGCAAAACTTTTTCTCTCACCCAATATAATTAAATCTGTAGGAATTTTCTTGTTGTTGTGAAAACAACATGACTTTGCATTCACACTCTATGCACCAAAAAAGAAAGTCATGATTCAAACCTAATTATATTGGCACTACCAACGATTAATTAATGAATTACTAGTATTATATTTAGTCAGCATACTCAAGAATAAAATTGATTATACAAATTATATTTAGATTCGTGATAAATAATTGTAAGAGTATTTGAAACCATTGATAAATTTTTAAAATCTTAATTAAAAAATCTAATAATGTTAATAAAAACACGTTTTAGTTAAAAGAAATTCCATTCACTAACTGTTTAAATTTACGTATATAAATAAAGGATTAGGACTACAATGGTCAACCATATGACATGCACTGAATCCTGATATCAGATTAGGGTTTTGTTGGATCATAGCCAATTTTCTGCCTAATTTTCTGGTCAGTGGCAAACATAGATTACAACTTGTATATTATATTATTGTTAAAGTATTAGTATAATACTCCAACAATTAGTTTCAATGGCACTTTGTTTAGAGGTATTACCAATTAGTGGGTTATTCAATGCAGTGATTTCACTCTGTGGTTTAGTTTTGATTTCTTTTTTAAAAAAAGTCCTTATTCAAACTGCAAAAATAAGTTAGGTTGGTTAGAATTAAGTGTACACTAAAGTTGAATAAAATTAATAACTAAATTTATAGCTACAATTATTTAATTTTTGTGAACTTGTGACACAATCTATAATTTAATAACTAAATTTATATAATTATTATATTTTACTTTTCCAGAAAAATAAATTTCCCTTATCATCAATATTTAAAATACCTTAGTCGAAAATAATATTTTTTAACCCTATTTAGCATTATTCATCAACTGTAAATTTTAATAGAGTAACAAAAAGTCGCATGATAAATCATATAATTTATTTCATTTCATGTTAACAATTAACTATTTTTTTTTATCTTAAACATATAATTTATAATAACTCACGCAATTGTTCAAGCAGTTGAACATTATTTGAGAATATTTTTTAACATAATGTCGTTATTGAGTGAATTTTTTTTTTTGTGTGTGAAAGGATTACATAATTATTTTACAATAAATAATACACTATTAATAATTCTTTCGGAAACTATGGATACTTTAGTTGCACTTCAAAGAATAATAAGCGATTTAAGTTCTGTAACATATTTTTCTATTTTATTTATTAACTAAAATAACAATTTAGTGAAATTATATAATATACTTAAATATGAATGGCAACAAACACTATATAAGTTTAAGTTTTTTGGTCCACCACGTTAATCATACAAAATATTTTTACTTTTTTTAATGTTTTGTTAGTTCTTAAATCTTAGTAGATTTTTATTTTATATTTAAAATAGCCTTTTTACTTTATTTAATTTAAAAATAAGTCATTTTAATTTGTGATTATTTTTTTTTTCAATAACATAATTTTTAATTAAAATACTAAAAAATGATTTAAAAATTTAATTCAAATTTTGTGGAATAAAAAATTATTTTAGAGAAATCAATGGATGTGAAGAATGAGTGGAGCATGAAGTACGCTGCTTAAATAAAATGAAAGTCAAATTTCAACATTCATTAAAGCATGTATTCCTCTATGTTGACTCACCTTTATTTCAAGAATTTTGCAATTGGACCGGTAACAATATTCATTCAAAATTTAATAATTTAGTTATATTAAGGTTCAATTATTTAGTAGTAATATTTTAATTTAAAATACTAAATGAAAATACTTATAAAATTAAAATGAAACTTTATTTTTAAATGTTATAGTAATTCATTATTCATCACATATAGTATTAAATTAAACTTATCACAAGTTCAATATCTCATAATAATATCTATTAATAGCTACAATTATAAACTAAATAAACACAATTATATATTATCATTAGGTGATAAAATAGTATCTACTAACTATAATAGTATTTACTAATAGCTACAGTTATAAATTAAATAAACATATAATTACCTATTATCATAATTGGGGATAGTCAACTTTCTTAAGTTTGGTTTGACTTGTAAAAAAAATAATGATTCAAACTTAACTCATTTAATATTTAAGTTTCATAAAAAATTTTAGCTTAACTTATTAAAAAATATTAAGTTTAAGTTTGATTTATTTAGTTTACTTATAACTTATTTTATTTTATTTTTATGAAAAATTTCTTAAATTATTTTTAACTTTAATAATATAGAAATTGAAATGTCATTTGTTATTTATTAAACTCTTATTTTAGTTAAAATCATAAAATATTATAAGGATAAATAAAAAATACTTTTAACAAAAAATATAAACAAACTAATAAGCTCAACCCGAATAATTCAATATTAGTTTGGTTGATTTACGTTCTTATTCACAATATTAATAAAAATTGTATTAATCATCATATTGTATGTTAATTAAAAAGTATCTCCCAAAACAAACTAGTTTCGCACTAGGTTTGATAAATTTTGTTTGGTTTGTGCAGTTTCAGATCAATTTATCCTATTTTGTAACATTTTATTTTTTGCAAGACTAGTTATAGGATTAAACGAAATTATCCCACTGTCAGTTTTTTTATTCAATATATTTTTGAAAGTTGATTCAGTGAGTTTAAAAATATTTTTAATCCTTACAAGAAAAAATAATTATTCTTTTTTTTATTGTTTTGAAATTTGAAACTATACATTGATATTCCAAAAATATGTTCTCAAATTTTATCCAAATATAAATCTCCTTTGGAGTGTAGGTCGAAATGATGCCATTTCCATAGGCACAGAACTACAAATTACGCTTTTGTGAAGCCCATTTTATGAAGACCATAAAGCTAAGAAAATATAGTTTGAGGCTATGCTCAGAGGCCAAACAAATCCTTGTGAGGCTGCTTCTTCCTGCACCTCCATACCTTCTTGTGCCACCTCCGTAAGTTTTGTATTCCAGAAATACCCTTTTTAATATTCGGAATTACATAATCCGAAAGTCTTTTTCTAGATCTAGAATTAGCTTCCGGATTATGTAATCTGGAAACCTATTGTGATTAGCTTCCAGATTACATAATCCGGAAGTCTTTTCTATACATAAGATTAGCTTCCGGATTATGTAATCCAGAAGCCTTTTTTTTTTTTCAGATGTGTGATTAGTTTCTGGATCACATAATATGGAACTCTTTTCTAAATATGAGATTGACTTCCAGATTATGTAATCCGGATCCCGGATTACATAATTCATATGCTTATTTCAAAATCCAAGAGGGTGGCACAAAAAAAGGACAAAACGGTATTTTCACATTTAGTATGAGGGTGACACTAGAAGGTATGGAGGTGTAGGAAGAAAGAGTCCCCTTGTGAATGTCACGGGCCAAAAGTATTTGAGAAAAAAAGACTAGGATTCATCAGATTCAAATAGTTTTTTGTTGCACCCTTACGTTTTTCTTCCTCCAACCCCTAAATGTTATATTTTCTAAAAACCCTAAAATGCACACGACACCCACACTTTACTCTTTCTTCTTCCTTTGCACACAGACTGCACACAAGCAGACTGCATTGCTCTCTCAACTGTGGTGCAACTCCATCTCTCGGTGGTGGTCGGTGGTGTCTTCGACGACTTGGTGGTGGTTCAGTAGTTTCTCTTGCTGGTTCTCTATTCGGAGAAGAAGATAAGTAATTTTTTTTTGGTTTATAGATCTATAGTTCCATTTTTTTTATGGATTTTTGTTTTCGTAGTACATATGTGATGATTCCAAACAGTGCGGTCCGCTAGGTTTACAAAACAGGGAATCCACACTCTGTTTTTCATCTGCCAGAATATTGAATCCGCAAAAATCTTGGATTGGTGCATTCGTAAATCTTTCAGAATGGTGAGTTCGGTAATCTTCTGGATTTTCGGATCCGTAGTATGTTTCTAGATTTTAGAATCCGTATTGAAAATATATATTATGGACTCACAAATTCGTAATTCAAAAAATGCATTCCAGATTCACAAATCCATAAGTCAAAATAACTTTCGGATCAACAAATCCATAACAAAAATTAGGCTTCCGAATTTAGCAATTCGTAAGTTAAAAATTTATTAAAAATTTTATTCGAGAACACCCCCTCGTCTAGAAATAAAATTATTTACTTACGGATCGACGAATCCGGAAATCACATTTTCACTTCCAGATTGATCAATCCGTAGCACAATCATGAATTCTGATATCTGAGAACCACAAAAACTCCATAACCACCCAAGCTCTTAAAAAAACTTAATTCTTACCTTTAAAAGCTAATCAATACTTCGACAACGCAACCCACTCCTCCACCTTGCTTCGTATAGCTAAAATGACCCTCCATCAATGCCTCAAATGAATGAAGAAGAAGAGTGTCAAACCAACTCATCCATGGTGCCCTTTTTCAAATAAAAGGTCAAAGCTAGTTTAGGAATTTAAAAATTATGGGGGTGCAGAAAGAAAAACGTAGGGGTGCAGAAAGAAACTCCACAAATTCAGCCATAGTAGGCTCAATGTAAATGGGCTGAGTGGCCTCCTTAGAGCAGGACTAGAAAACAAAATGAGAAGCCTAACATGCAAAAAAAAAGGCTTTTGGTTCCTGCATCCTATCACTATATATAATGATAAAAATAGGTTTTAAATAAACCCTAGCTTTTCCTCTGCCTCTGTGCATTTTTTGTTATTGTTCTGATAAGTTATTTGTGTGATTTTTGTCTGTGTTGAGTGGTCTTGTAGGATCCTTGAGTGTGGTAGACAAGTTTGGGTGCATTCTGGTTGGTTTCCAATGGTCATTGACAGTGATTTAAAACGCAGTTCGTCGAACAAGACAGGTGGGTTTTGTTTTTTTATTTTACTTCTGGAATTCGTAGTCTAATACTTTAGCAAAAAGTTTAATCCATAATGGATTGGGGGAGTCCTATTGAATTATGTTATGGATTTTTCTTTATTCAATACCTTATCAAATTTAGAAAGTTGGAATACCTTATCGAATTTGGTGTTGAAGATGGATGTGGCTCCTTCAAGTTACAATCTCGAGATTTGGAAATTTGGAATACCTTATCGAATTTGGAATACATTTCATCTCGAGATTCTTCAAAACCACCATCTCTTCACAAGGCCAATCTAATGTTGGAGGTTGAAGAAACTAAAAACGAATTGGCTTAAAAGAAGGAAAACATGAGGAACATGAGGGAGAGATTGCAACGACTAGAGGACTCCCAAGAGAGACAAAATCATGGAAGAAGAAGAATCCATTATGGGAACCAAGAGGAAGAAGATGGAGATTGAAGAATGCAACACTATGGAGAAAGGCGCCATCATCAACATAACAAGAGCCAAATGCCTAATGTTAAATTACCTTCTTTTAGTGGAAATTGTGATCCTAATGTATACCTAGGATGAGAAGCTAAAGTAGAACAAATTTTTAGTATGTATGATGTAGATGATAACTAACATGTAAAGTTAGATTTCCTAGAATTTTAGGACTATGTCGTGAAATGGTGGCATAAAACTGTAATGGACATTGGAATAAATAAGAGGACAAATGTGATCTCTTGGAGTGATTTAAAGCAATGTATGCGTGAACAATTCATTCCTCTTCATTATAGAAAGGAACTCTTGTTGAAGCTCCAATAACTTCAACAAGGAATAGGAGTGTTGATGAATATTTTAAGTACATAGAAATTACTTTGACTAAAGTAAATATGCAAGAAAATGATGGGTCAAAGGTAGCTAGATTTGTGAGTGGGTTAAGGAGAGAAATTCAAGATGTTGTAGAATTATATAAGTCTACCACTTTGGAAAAATTGGTTCACCTAGCCATTAAGGTTGAATCACAACTTTCAAAGAAAAACTCTTTCAAAACTACTGTAATGATGGCTTTTACAAATCATCTTGGAAGGATAAAAATGAATTTTCAAACAAGACTACTCCTTCCAACAAGAGAACCCACCCCACAACATAGGATTTCTAAAGACACCCATTCTACTTCCATTCCTAAATCTTCTACCAAAACTTCACATAAAATGTTTTAAATGTTTAGGTTTTGCGCACATTACTACAAACTATCCTAGTAAAAGAACCATGATGGTCAAGGGGGGGATAGTAGTAAGTGATCATAGTTCCCAATCATCTAGGTCTAACTCCCCTACCTCTTCAAAGACCCCAAGTGAGGATGAATGAGAAGTACCTTGTGAAGGTGACTTATTGGTGGTAAGGCATATATTGGGTCAACATCAAACCATTTTGATGAAACTTAGAAAGAAAACATTTTTCATACCCGCTACCTTATCAACAACAAGTATATCCTTAATCATAGATGGGGGAAGTTGTGCAAATGTAGCAAATAGAAGTGTAGTAGAAAAACTTGGATTACCCACTATCTTTTATAAAGCCCTATAAATTACAATGGCTTAGTGAAGAGGGTGAAATAGTTGTAAACAAACAAGTTCTCATAGCATTTTCCATTGGAAAATATAAAGATGAAGTTTTGTGTGATGTTGTGCCAATGGAAACAACACATATTCTTTTAGGAAGGCCTAGGCAATTTAATTGAAAATTTTAAATGACAACCTTACCTACAAAATTTCTTTCAACTTCCATGTGCACAATATCAAGTAAAAATGAAAAAGAAGTGAGAAAGTGAAATAGGTGAGCAAACTAAAGTCAAAACAGGTCTTATCATCTAACCACACATAGTAAAAAAGGTAATTTTGGTCCATCCTGAATTAAATACTATCTATCCTACTAGGTATTCTCCATCTTTTGATAGTTCTAAATATTTGAAGTATTTGTTAGAGAAGTTTGGAGATGTTTTTCAAAACCTCCCAAGGGTTTACCTCTTCTAAGAGGCGTTCAAAATCAAAGTCACTTTATCCCTAGACATTATCTACCAAAATCACCTACATATAGAATTAATCCAAAAAGTTTAAAAAATCAACAAAAATGCACACGAGTTTGATTTACCTCACATATATAGACAATACTATCTTTAAAGTGAGCGATATGACTATGCTATCTATATAAGTTCTAAATTCGTGGACGAATTCTCTCCAAACTGGGGAGTATGATATAACCATGAATGAAACATCACTATCTAAACTAGCTCAACCTTACAAAAAGGTGACTAGGAACAAGAAACAATATTAGAAGCTAGGTCAAGCATCTCAGGCTAGGTCAAGTGGCCCCACCATTCCTCAGAAGATCATCAAGAGTAGAAAATCAAAGCATGGGCCAGACTACCAACTATTCTTTCTTTTAATATTTTAAAAGAAAAGGTGATAAACAACATGAATTGGGCTTGTTCATGGCCCATAGGAGGGTGAAATCCTAGATTCAAGAATACAACACATGCTTAAATGTGTAAAGTGTGACCCCTTCTAGATCCACAATTAGTGACACATTTTTAGGATTTAAGCTAGCTTATTTTGAATTTTAAATTTCTCTCCATGCCTTAATCACATGGCACTTACCATTATAAATAGGTGGTCACCCTCTCTTGTAAATCACATTAAATTTTGAGTAAAGAAACTCTGCTTGAGTGAGAACCTGAGTGTTCCTAGATTTCTCTTAGTCTTATCTTGGATGGCTTCAAGTGGCGACTCCTCTTCACTTATCTTGGATCCTTCCTCCAAGTGGTGTGACTACCTCCATGCTTCCACCTTCATCGAAATTTCTTCCTCCATCTTAGTGTCTTCATCCTTTTTATCTTGTCTTGTTCAATTCCTTTTGTTCATTGTCTTTGCTTGTTGCTTCTTTTCATTTTCGCAATTCATCATCAATTAGAGTGTGTGTATATTTTTCCTTCCTCTTTAAAGAGAACATATGGTTGTCATTTTGCTGTCAAAGTAAGACGATTCCAGTGTAAAATTGTCTAAGGCTAGAGAGATGATGGTGTTGAACAAGGTGCTTTGATGTCTCCAAATCCAAGTGGAATGCATGAAGATCCTTGGTGCTGGTTGTGTGCGCCTGTCTATAAGTAGTTGAATTTGTTAATCCACTCTGATGTGATTCCAATAGCCACATAGAACAAGATTCTTGACATTTTTAGGAATCACCTTGAGCTGGAAAATATAGAGGCACTTTCTTAGAAGTTGGATCATGGTTCTAAGTCAAGAACTCACC
>Ga0123342_1007749_pt1 | contig 14008 bp, 5 predicted proteins | sample Turbeawhitnodule_FD_89960 | JGI IMG/M metagenome (GOLD analysis project Ga0123342, IMG submission 89960) | Root nodule microbial communities of legume samples collected from Mexico - Turtle bean Mexico white nodule | ecosystem: Host-associated > Plants > Roots > Nodule | place: Mexico: Nepantla...
AAAAAAAACTGGAAAAACTTTCAATTTCTCTTTTTTAATTTTTTTTTTTATAGTCTATAATTTCAACATTTTTTTTTTATATTTTTTAAACCATTAATAAAAAATTATTTATATTATTATGTCTAAAAAAAAAAAAAAAAAACTACTTCTACCATGATCTTAGTTGTAATGGCAACATATCCATTCTCACATTAACAATATTAATAGTCTTTCTACATGCTAAAGGTTATAAAATTAAAAACCTTTTAAGAATTTCAAAACTTAAAACTCACTTAATTCTCAGCGAATTCTAAAAATTAGTGTAACAACTACAGCATTGGAAAAGAGACAAACATTTGTACAAAAAAAAATGTCCATAATTAAATTGTTTCAATATAATCTCATATTACTTAGAAATTAAGATAAGAGTTTACATATATAATTATTATTTTTTAATATTCTAAAATATTTTTTAAAAATAAAATATTAATAAAATTCTAAATTTTAAATTTCCAAATAAACATTATCTAATCTACAGTGAATACTACTTACAGATTTTAGATTGGAACATAAACTAAAACAATTGGAAGAATGTAAGATAAAAACAAGTGTGTGTCTGAATAACCCGTTACTGTCGATATTCATAGCACTTTGGCAGTTGAAGCCTGACATAAATCTGAAGAAAACTAGAAAAAAAAAAAGCATTGCATGTGGGATCATGAGTTGGGTGCAAAGATGTAGCTTTTAATAATTTCAAAGTGGGGAGTTGAAGGAACCTACAAACAAACTCACATGATATGATTAATTAAGATGTGTATAAGCCATGATTAGGTGTATTATTAACTGCAATTCACCAATAATTACATCATTATTAGTTCATATATATAGAATTGTAGAACCACCTTCATTTTCTGTTTTTCATTTTCATAGGTCACACTCTATTATCATACATACACTCCAAAATCAAATCAAAGACCTGATACTGTTCTCATCATTTATTGTCAACGCTTAAGATAATGTCATTGTTACATTACAACAACAATAAAATAATAATAATAATAATATAATTTTTTTAGAAAACTAAATTAACAAGCATGAAAATGGAAGCTCCTATGTTTGACATGGGAAGAGAAAGAGGAGAGAGAACACTTAATTTTTCTATTTTTAACATAATTTTAAGTAAGGTACTTATTATACCTCTTTCAATTTTTTTTACTTTAATGTATATTTATGTATTATATTTTTTTATTGTTACACTTAATTTTTCTCTTTATATATTAACTAAATTAAGATATAATTTAAAAAAAAATATTATCTTAAATTTTAAACATAACAAGTAAAAAGGATCATTCTTTTTTGGTTAAAATCGGACAATAAAAAAAAGGAAAGTAATGCATTTTTTATGAAGATGGGCGAAATAAATATTGAATACGACTTCTTTTGTCACTTTTTTTGAAATAAAAACTTGTTTCTTTTTATCAATAGTCAAATGTTTTCTGTAATTTTAGTAAAAGAAAAAACTTAAAAAACTATTATATAGTAAAAGATAAAACTATTTCATTAGCGTTATATTTCACTCTTTGATTAAAATTTTATCCCAAATCAAATATGTCTTATCTTTGTGATTCATGGTTTTTCTTATGTACACGATTGACAGTCATCAATCCATCTAACTCGAACACAATTTAAATCTTAATTTGAAAATAAAATAAAATAAAATAAACATTGTTTATCAAGTAAATGATGTTAAGAAAAAGTTAAAAATCAATCTCATTAAATAGATATATTTAACTTGAGTTTCATATATTTTCACTCGATTAGTTGATAAATTACAATAGACCTAATTAATCTTGTTAAAATACATATAATTGATAAGCATATTAAAATTTAAGTCTAACATAGTATCATAAAATAAGATTATTAAATTGAGGGTTAGCTGTATATTATTATTTGATCATCTCTTATAAAATCAACGTATAAATAAAATCAACGTTTATATTACTATTTGATAATATGGGATATTTACAAATATATATATATATATATATATATGATTAAATTTATACAATTTGATTTGTAATTAATTATATAATAACTTTATTTTAATATAAATAATAAATAAAATATGTAAATTTTGTCAAGTTAGCGAATTGAATTATTATAAATTCAAATTTATTTGAATTAGAGTTAAAATGGTGATAACATATCGAACCCTATAACCCTATTTTGATATGACTGATGAATAGGGAACGTGCATTGTCTTGAACCCGATGATCACCACACGTGTGCTTTCTTCTCTGACAAAACATGGCACCACAGCCACATTTATTAATTGGTGATTGATTATAAAGACAAATCAGTATATTTTGAAATCCAGATTATAAAAAAATTAAAATTGAACTTTAATGTTAATTTTTGAAATTAACTTCAATGTCATTACTTTAAAAAATACGTTAGATAATATCTTGAATTTAAATTCGTTAAAATAATATCATTAAAATTTAATTAATATATTTAAAATATTATTCATTTTAGAAGTTTTGTTACGAATTCTTAATAATGATTTCTCTAAGTTAAGAGAGAAAAGTTATATTTAAACTATCCTTAGATCAACTATAAGACGATTGGAAGTAATAGAGTATAATGTATCTTTTATCTTATTATATAATATTATATAATTATTATATTATGCATAATAAATTTATTAACCTTTAAAATAATGATGTTAAAAATTATACCAACTAAATTTTTCTTATTGATTTACATATAACACTATGTTATAATATTATACATCAAACTCATAGTTATGAATTTAATTTTAAATAATAATCTAATGCCAGGTTGGGATATCCATTCTGTTTATGTATCATTGAGATTTGAAACCCAAATTAATGACTTTTTTTATATTTAGATGATCACGAGTATATTTTTATGCATAGTTCCGTATCTCGTCTCCTATATAAAAGAAAAGAAACATTTTTCTTTCATTTATTTATTGACTATGAAATTAATTTGATATAGACATTGTTAATAAACAAGTTTATATATTATCATTTTTTTTTCGTGAACATATTAGTTTTATCTTAACAATTCACTATAAATACTATTACTTTATTAATCCTCCAACATATTACTTGACAAAACATATTTTTTTTTAAAATTATATTTAGTATTATAAAGTGTACAACTTATATTTTAATATTATTATGATTAATAAAAACATACTACGACAAAATATAAAATTATAAAAAATATAGACAATTAATTGAGAATGATGTCTTTTTCTAACTGTAGTATTGGACCAACTTAGTTGTATTAAATCGGTGAAAATTTATATTTTTTTAGAAATAGGAGATTTTTTATTATTTTAATTTTTCTCATTATAAGATTCATGAATAAGAGAAAAATCATATATTTCTTTATTGTAATTTTTTTATTTTAAATTAATTTATTTTCTTATTTAATTAAATATTATTTTTATTTCTTTTTTGTTCTTATATTAATTATTATATCTTTAGAATAAAACTAAAGGAAGTATTGAATTGAGATTTTAAAATATATTTTTTTTCATTTGAAAAATATTGTGGTATTTAATTATTATTTTTAAATATTAATTTTTTTACGGTATTGAATCTTGACTATGTAAAGTCTTATATAGAATAACATGTAAAGGATTTAATATAAATAAATTTTAGATGAAGAAAAAAGTAGAAAGAATATAAATAGGTTATAACTATTATTTTTTATTTTATTTTGAACTTTCTTTAAATTATAAAAGAAAATCAGAATACCATTGTATCGACGGAATATAGTTTTAAAAAGGTATTATGTCAATTAAATTTTTGATTTGGGTAAGTAATATTCAATATTTTTTTTTCTTCCTTTTGGGTGTTTTGTAAAGAAAGACAATGTTGCTGATGTAGAGTATGATGTTTGGGATATACTAGAAGCTATATTGGATTTTTAGAATTACATAAAGTAAATTTTGCTAGTAGGCATACTATTTTGGGTAAAGTGGGTTAATTATCATATCTACTTCATAGGATTGGATAGATGAATGGGTGAATGATATAAATATGGAATGAATGATCTTTATGGAAATATGCGTGTTGAGAAATGATTATGCATGTATGTGAATAATTATGACTTATTCAAAGTGTTTTTTTTTATCATAAGAAGGTAATATTTTTTTATATTTGGTGATGAAAATGATAAATTGAAATGATTAAAGATATATTATGTGTTAACAATAGTATGTTATGTGATGGTTGGTGAAATATATGTTTTTGGATTAATATTTCTCAAGTGGTGATATACTACTAAAAAAACACTTAACGTGAACGTTCAAGTGAAAGTCAATCACCAACATGAATGTTAAAGAGATAGAATGCATAGCTCAAGCAATGACTTGAAGCTTGATCAAGAGAGAGTGAGAGAGAAATGAGAGAGAGAGAAGAGAGAGAGAGATAAATATATGTATTTGATAGTATGATGTGATTAATATATGTATATGTTATCTATATTTTATTGGATGATGTTTGTATTAAAAATTAGCTTACCTTATCTATGTTTGTGTGAACTATTATTATTGTACTATGTGTGAGAGTAGATGATGTTTGAGGTAATAATGAAGGAATTACCTAGATTTGGAGATAAATATATTTTATTTTCTACAAATTTTTTAAATTTTAACAAAGATTTTTTAATAGAGGTTATGGTAGCCTCCACTAAGACACACATTTATTGGGGGTTTCTAAATCCTGATAAGTCTTGACAGTTTTTAAAAAAATTGCACCAAAATTTTAAATTTCCCACCTTATTTTTTCACTTTCCCATGTTTTTCATTTCAGAGGCAAAACTTCTCGCGTTTTTTACACATTACACTTTGCTCGTGTCCTAGAAAACTAGTTTTGTTTACACACTTTTTGATGGAGGATCATCCGAAAGGACATATATTGGGTCTTTAACTAGGGTCATGGCTAGAAGATCAATGGAAGAAGAAGAAGAAGTTCAGAAAACTCTATTTTTCTGGAGAATTAATTTTTAACTTTTATTCCAATTTTTCTAGTCTTATAAAATTGTAAAGAATAATGTAGGATTTTATTTGGGCTTGTATTTGTGTCTTATTTGGGGTTATTTTTGGGCCATGTACTGGACTTACTAGAATCGGAAGTAAAGAGTCTAGCTAGGGTTACAGTCAGGCCTTTTTGAGCCCATTTGCAACCCTAGACTGTCTAGGGTTTTTGGAGAGCTTTATAAGGATGCATGGACAACATCTACACAGGAAGGGAAGTGTGAAAGGCAAGTTGGACAACCAACATTGAAAGAGTGACTGCCATATGGCTGCACCTCAATGGAGAGAAATCCTCTCCACTCACAAGCCACCACTTGTCACTCCACGAATGGAGAGGATTTGCTCCAATTATAGAGTGTCATTTGTCAAGTTATGAGTGGAGAACATTCTCAAATTTTTAGCACCATTTAGGTTATAAATAGAGGTGCTCAACTCATGTATTTTTCATCTTTGATTGACTAATTCAACCTCAATTTGTCTCTTAACTTCCTCTTAGTTATCACTTTTGTGAGTGTTTTAGTAAGGATCCTCTTAGAAGTTTGCTTCACATCTTCTAAGCATATCTTCCCTACTTTATTTCACCTCCATCCACGGTTGAAATTCATCTATAGAAGCCACAAATTTAAACCAAAAGAAATAACGCAAATCAAGCTATATAACACTTTTTCAATCTTCATCTTTAAATTGAAGTTCCTCCTCACTCAGTTTTCTTCCAATTTGGTATTTGTTTTCCTTTTGCACTATTTGGTTTTCAAATTCATTTTCATTTTCCCTAATTAGTCTTTAAATATTAATAATTTTTTTAATTTTTAAATAATATCTAATTTATTCAATATAATGATTAATTATTTTGATCTTTAAAATTTGTTTTTATTTAATAACTTTTTTGGTGCTAGTATAAGTTTTAATTTTTTTTTAGTTAACCAAATTTAAAGATATTTAATTGATATTTTAAAAGAGTAAAACCATACAGATTACCATAAATTAATTTTTGATTGGATTTTTATAGATTGTGTGAATTTGTATTTGAATAATGTATACAATTTTTGTGAAACATTTTCATCCAATTGTTTATGCTCCCATTCATAATCTTTTCAATCTCATAGTGTTCTCCCTTAAAAAATCAATTATTTTTCAACAACTGTTATGATTGTTTTCTATAATAAATTTATAGGTTATTATATTAGTTTTATTTTATTTTTTCCTACAGGGTATTGTTATTATATTAGTTTTATTTTATTTTTTATGGTTTTAATTTTTATACATGACGTTTTTTTGGCTTAATGAGTTTTTAAAGATTTTTCCTTTAACCATAGTATTGTCATATCTGTTTTTCAATAACATGATCTAGACTGTTTATAGTTAACGAGTCGAAAATATAACTATTCAGAATTTTATGGAAAATGATATACAAGAAATAAACAAATTAATAAAAATACCTATCAATCATTTCTATTTTTTATTTTAAAAGTAAAAAATTGTCAAGAAATCTATCAAATAAGTTTTTGTTTTTATTTTTTCAATTATTAAAGAAAGTGATGGGAGGATTGGAGTGTTGTGTAGATAAATCTTCTTAAAATTAATAATTAATAAAATTCATAACTTTGAAACTATTACTTAAACCCAAAAGCATTTATGAGAAAATATTATAAGGTATGAAGGGCCACTGTAGCTTGAATATGTGGAGAAATGCTACATAAGAGGGAAATAAGTTATAAGCAATTAGATACTATCAGCTGCATTGATTTCACATTTTTTTAATTCAAATCTTGTTATTTATTTATTTATTATATCTTTTTCATTGACCATGATAGCTGTTTTGCTATTTTTTTTTTAAACTTTAGTTTATATTCGGTAGAAATATTAAATTATTGAGCAAATACCCCTTTTCTACACATTCTTTTCACTAAATGTAACATTTTATTTACTTAAAAAATTATGACAAATGATACTTGTTATTTTTAATAATCTCCTAGTAATAAATGTTGTATATAGCTTAAATGTTTTAATGTATAATATCATATTTTATAAATCTTTTAAAGTTCAAATTACAAAATCTTAATTATAAAAATCATTATATTCTTATAAAATCTACATGATGTTTTTATTTATTGAAGAAACCTTTTCAAATCTCAATTGAATACATCCCAGATATACACATTCGTAACCAGAGAAAGATTATCCAAGTAATTAAAGTTGTTTTAAAAATGAAATATTTATATATGAAAAAACTTGATCTTTCGTGGTAATAGAATGATATTACAATTTAAAAAACTAATTTAATAAATTTAAAAGTGTATAAAAATTAAAATTTGATAAAAGAATAGGAGTAAAGAAAATTTAGAAAGAATGTTTTTGATGAATTCAACACTTGTTGACAAAGGAAATATTTGTCCTAGTCTCTGAACCTTTAGTCCTCACAATAAAAAGATTATATAAATTGAAAAAGAAAAAAGTTGATTTGCAACCTAGAAATTTGTTCAGCTGGTTACAACTGTGGTCCAAAACAAAAGCAGGTGCGAAATTAAAGAAAGAGATGTGAAGTATGATTGCATATTTCTAAATATGTCTGGCACCGCCAATAATTGAGGTGTTGTGGTTCATTTACTCATTCTGCATGTAATCTTGAGTGGAACATTTAATGAGCTGGGTTGAGCCTTACCCTAACAAGTAACAACTCCTACACCACATGATCTTTGCAACTCCCAACACAGAATCACATCCACACTCCCCCAGATACTTCTACAACTATTCAAACCCATTATTAGATTATATGTTGCCAAACTTCATTGCTTTCGATATTTCCAGGAACTCACATATATTCTATGTACATAAACATATTTTAAAAAATTTAAACTTTAAGAGCATAAAACATTTTTAACATTATAGAGTTATAAATCTTACATCCACTAAAAATAAAATATTTTATAATATATAATGAGGGTAAATCTCGTCTTATAAATCAATTATATAAAATGAAATTAGACTGTATCATTTTTAATATAATATCAAAATTATTTATAGTCTATCTGTTTGTTGGACTTATTAGGTATTCATTATTGGACCATCATTAAATTACTCATAAATATATAGTTTCATGCACAAATTGACATGTTTCACGCCAGGAGACTTATTAGGTCACCTGTCATCAGACCGTTATCGGATCCTACAAATATATAGTCTCACAAACAAGTTGACTCGTTTTGTGTAAGATGGTGTGTTGGAGATCTCTCGTCAATTAAACTTAAAAGTCCACTTTTTAATACTATGCTCTAATATTATAAACAAAATTAATCTCAATTTATTAAACTGATAAATAATGATAAAAAAATTGAATTACATAAGTAGTTGTTTTAATTTAATATTTTCTTATGTTGAATTTAGAGTTATAAAGTGTAAATTGAAATCCCTGTATAAATAAATTTGGACAAGTTGAGAAGTAATAAAAGTAAGTAGTCTTTTCGGATAATTTCCTTATAAAGACTTTGTAAAAAAAATGAAAACAATGAAATTTAACTTTTTTTATATGTAAAAACTAGTTTCAACATAAACTAAAAAAATTTTACAAAATATAATTTAAAATTTATTTAAGCATAAACTAAAAATAAAATTTAAAAAAAATATAAAGAGCTTTTACAAATTAATTTATTCATCGATTAATAGTTATTTATAATAAATCATTATTAAAGATATCATCAATGTTTTCTTCCCTCAGATTTTCGAACATATCTCTCCAAGAGAATTTCTGTACTTCCCAAAAGAAAATAAAACCCATTTCTGATTTTAAGCACACAAATGGTATAATGTTAAATTATCTTTTATTAATAAAGTTTTTATGTACCGAAAATTAAGTTAGTTATATTCATATTATAAGTTTCGATTAAAAGTATCATAGTTTTAGTGATTTAAAAATTTGACATATGTAATCAGTACATTAGGTATTAGTGGATATAAAGTAATAATGTCACATACAATCATAAATATTTAACATTTTTTTTCCTTTAATAGATGAATAATGTTATCCTCGTGGCTTTGACCTGCAGAAGAAAAACTTTAATGAGGATGATGTGCTTCTATGTGAATCTTAGACGGTTATGCATGTGAAAGTAATATTATCCTAACTATTAAGAAATCCAACTTTTCATCCGATCTAATTTACAAATAAAATAAGTTTGATCGTACTATATTTTTATATTTTATTGATATAATCATAATTTCCTTCTTGATTTACTCAACTTTACTGACTATCACTTTAATTAAACTTTTTTGATATTTTCAATTAATTTATTAAATTAATGACTATTTGAAATAATATTGACAAGTAAAAAAAAAAGTCAACCATGTAGCAGTATCTCCATAAATTTTAAAATACTTGTTTTACCTCTTTATATTTTGTTTGAAAGCTTCTTCTCGTGGTGGTGTTTTGAAATAGGCTAGCTTGAGGTACATGGAGAAGGTGTGAAAGGCTAGTGTTGCGTTTTATTTGGTTTCGTTTAAATGGGTGTAGAATGGTCTATTGCGTTTTAGATTATGGAAATAGACTTCCAGAACACAACACGTATTTCAGAATGTTGTTTGTCAAAAAAATTGTTTTTCAATTTGTTGTATTTGGAAAGTGTTTTTTTTTTAAATTTTGGAAAACACATCATTCTAAAATGTAGTGTGAAAAAAGAAATGTGTTATGATTGTTGTATCACATTTTATAATATGTCTGTTGATGTGAAGATGAGGTTGGATGATTTTGGAGATGATAACAAATTGAATTCTTGCAAATTTCGTGGATCGACTATAAGGAAAAGAAAGAAGTTTCACTTGTAGAAGATTCTTCAACGTGCAAGTCAATAAGAACATAAAATATAGTGTATAAAGTGATAATAGTGTAAAATATGAGTTGAATTTACTTCGTGAGCGTGATGGTCTATTTATAAGTTTTCATATACATGGATAATTGATATTGATTTTCAATGAAGCATAATTATTTTTAATGATTGTAATAAAATCTGAGTATAATGTAATAAAATCAAAGTATTATAAAATAGGATATTGTGTCCTAAAATTAAATATCACGGAATCATATATAAGTTCAGTTGATAAGATATATTTGTGCAAATTAAGTTTATCGTGGTGGTAAATTTACAAGTTTATAATGAGTATCCCAAATATTTTGGTTAATTTCTAGAGATTACTCTTAGAAAGTAATTATGGGTTTTCGGGAAATTCATCCATCGAACATTCCATTTCGTTATGGGCCTCGAGTACATCATGATTTGGGTTGGGATGGTACACCTCTGATCTGGACCAAGGCGGTATATGCCTGATCTGGACCAGGACAGTACATAACCCCTCAACCTTGAGCCAAGCGGGCGAGGCGAAGAGGCTTGTCAAAAATACCTCTGAAAAGACTTACATGTGTCCCAAGAAGCTTGTGAAAGGATGCATGTGTGACAATTATAAAATACCCTTCCTGTGATTCGTGATTACTTTTCCCTTTTTGAAACGTCTTTGCTATTTTTCGAACGTCACTTCCTTCCATTACCTAAATGTTCTAAGTGAATAGTTTTATTTTTGCAGAGAACTAATGACTTCTTTGTCAAAGGTGGAGTTGGCTTGACGCCTTAAGGAGATACGAACTCCAAAACCATCTTTGGTTATTGGGGAGGTTGGCCCGAGTGTTGTTCGCGTTCATTCCGATGAGGGCAAATTTACGACCTTGGATTTGAGAATCAAGAAGAGGAGGGCTGAGAACCTTGTTCCATCCACCCACTCTCACTCAGATGGGCGTGCTCCCGAGATTGAAATAATAATGACTGAGAACTGGAATCCTCGATTCGACTTGGGAGTGAAGCCGAGTTTTTGGGATCCTTCATATGACATGCCCAACTTTGGAAGCAGACGTTTCTCGTTTTGCAAGATTCAAATTTAGATCTTCTTTGTGGTGATGTCGAGAATCTTCTCGGTAGGTGATACGGTGATGGAGCGGGGAAGGGGAAGAACATAGAGAAAACTAAAAAAATAAGTGTTGGGATAGAGATATAACAGAATAAAAAAAAAAACTTTTTAGGATAAAAGTAACATAACCAACAACATGCCTACTCTCCTAGTCTAGTGAGGTATATAATACTCTTTGAAAAACTATTTGTCCTAATAGACAGCTATGCTAAAAATACGAAAAAGCTATAACAGAAAAGGGGATTCAATCCCTACAAAAGACAAAAGAGATCCTTCTAGATATAATCCTTTAACCAAATGGGCCTAGATACCCTTCTAATAGGCCTTATGCTTGTGAGTCCAATATCAATAGTCAGCCCCTGCAAAGCAACCTTGTCCTCAAGGTTTTGGATGGATGAACTTGGTGGAGGAGTTGTGGTAGATGACACGGTGGTATAGGAACTAGGGGTGTGGAAGGTAAAACGGGGTAGTGTGGTTATTGTTAGGTTATTATTGAGAGCAGGTGTTGGTGTTTGGGGGGAGAAGGATTGGGCCCCGCTGAATTTTTGGTGGGTGCTTGTTTGGGGGAAAAATGTTGGAATATTTGATGTGGGTGGTGTTTGATGGGCCAAGGTAATTTTTGTGGTGTGGGGGTGGATGTGAGAGGTTGCGAATATATTGGGAAAGTGTGTTGGGTTTGGTACGGGCTTTTGGGTCACGTTGGGATGTGGTGTTGGCAAAGGGGGTTGAGAGTGGGTTGTAGATTGGCATGGGAAACCCAAAGGGCAAGGTTTGGAATGAGAAGGGTTTTGTAATGTTTAAATTTGGTGTGTGCCAACTACTTGTATTGAATGCGACACAAAGTCACGTGAAGGTGCTGCAGGGAGTTGGTGACGTGGCACAGTATGGGTCATTGATGGAGATGGCGTGACGTGTTCTGATGGTGTGGGTAGATGGTTAGGTGCATTTACTTGTGGAAGTAAATGGGTAGGTGTGGGAGTAAATGGGCACGTGAAGCAGAGGTGGGTGGTTGGTGAAGGGGTTTAACGAGGGTTGCTGATGGAGGACATGTGGCGTGTGTGGATGGCATCAGGGCTGTGTTAGGTGAGTTTGAAGTCTCACTTAGGGTTTCACTTAGGTTTATCTTGGGAGGGTGCAAAGGGTGCGTGTTTATTTCCTGGTTGGGAGGGTGGTGGGGTAGATGGGGTTTTGGTCCATGATATGGTTTGAGGAGAGATATGTGAAATACTGGGTGAATCTTGGAATTTGGTGGGAGAGCTAGTTCATAAGCCACTTCACCAATGCGTTTGGAAATAGGGTATGGGCCATAGAATTTTCAGGAAAGCTTGCGGTGAGGGGAACCGGTGAGGGATGTTTGGCGGTAAGCCTGTTGTCGGAGGAGTACCCAGTAGTCGACGGTGAAAACGTAATGACGTCGTCCAGTGTTTGTTGTCTTGGCCATGCGTTGTTGCGACAACGCCATATTTGTCTTCAGCTGGTGCAATATGTACATTCGTTCTTGGAGGGTGGTTTCCAGATTGGGTTCCAATGCAGTGCCAGACACATAATCCAGGAAAGATGGTGGTGGTCTTCCATAGAGCGCTTGGAACAGGGTTATTTTGATGGCCGAATGGTAAGAAGAATTGTACCATAACTCGACGAGGTGTAAATATTTGTACCAACTTCATGGATGGTCACTGGTGAAATACCGAAGGTATATCTCTAAACTTTTGTTGATAACCTCGGTTTGATCGTCTGTCTGAGGGTGATAAGCCGTGCTAAATTTCAGTTTTGTGCCTTGTAGGTGAAAAAGCTCCTTCTAGAAGTTACTCAGAAAGAGCGAGTCTCGGTCTAAGATTATGGATTTCAGAATGTCATGCAACCTGTAGATCTCCACAGAAAAACGATTGGCTAGTTGGAAGGCAGTGAAGGACGTGGGGATGGCTATGAAATGAGCTGATTTTGAAAGTCGGTCACAAACCACCCAAATAACCGTATGGCCGAAAGATAATGGTAAGTGAGTAATAAAATCAGCTGTTAGTTCATCCCAAATTCTGGTTGGGGGGGGTATGGTTGTAATAATCCTAAGGGCTTTTTGTTGATGGGTTTGTTCTGTTGGCAGGGGAGGCACTCTTTGATGATCAATTTTGTGTCTCTGTACATACCTGGCTAATAGAAAGAGGCAGCTAAACGAGCTAGAGTAGCTTTGAGACCGGAATGCCCTACGGATGGGGTTGCATGAAACTCGTGAAGAATGGATGGGCGGAGATTGGTTGCTGATGGAATGTAAAGTCTCTGGCCGTGGTACAGTAAGTCATTGTGAAAACTAAAATTTGAATTGGGAATACCTGTCAATTTGTTTTTTTCTTGCTGTCCATTTGTTGTCTGATAGTATTTTTTTAATTTGGTGATGAGCTCTGGTACTGGGGAGGAGATGGCTAAGAAAACTGAGGGTGATGGCCTGGAAAGGAAATCGACAGCTTGGTTGTGACGTCCAGGCCTATAAAGGATATCAAAATTCTACCCAATAAGCCGTGAAGCCCATTTTGTTGTTCCGGTGTATGGCAAGCGCTGGTAAGTAGGCCTCTTAAACTTTGTTGGTCTGTGATAATTTGAAAGTGATTGCCAATGAGATAGTGCCTCCATTTCTTAATAGATTCAATAATGGCTAGCATCTCTTTAACATATACTGAACTACTTTGTTTCTTTGGACAAAGCTTCTAACTGAAGAAGGCAATAGGGTGCCCTGCTTGAGATAAAACTGTTGAAGATGGTTGCTGCCCCTTCAAGATTGTGTTTGATGAAGACTTATATGCAGTGTTTGATGAAGACTTTTATGTACTTTTCATGTATTTTTGCTTTGCTTTAAGTATGTCTTAGTTAGTGCTTAGAGGTTGTCTAAGTGTGGCTTTTTGCTGAGTAACTCACCTCATAACCACTGGCCATGTGATAAGAACAAGCATAAGTTTTCTTAAACTGTTTTTCACATGTTTTACACAAAAACACGTTTACTGCATAAAAATAAAT
>Ga0123342_1007750_pt1 | contig 14008 bp, 7 predicted proteins | sample Turbeawhitnodule_FD_89960 | JGI IMG/M metagenome (GOLD analysis project Ga0123342, IMG submission 89960) | Root nodule microbial communities of legume samples collected from Mexico - Turtle bean Mexico white nodule | ecosystem: Host-associated > Plants > Roots > Nodule | place: Mexico: Nepantla...
AAACAAGAAGTTCCAAACGTGAAAATAGTGAAGAAGTACAACAACAATTTTGATGATTCAGAATTTTCCACATAAACCATTTTGATTTTTTTTTACACTTTGCTTCTATCAGTAAAGTGAATACCTGTAAACAAAACCTTATATTAATAGCAAATAAGCATATCCACTCATCCATTCATTCATTTTTGAAAAGATTACAAAATGATCGTTTGATAACGGAAATCAACCAAACCAAAATTAGGCAAACCCTAAACCAAACCAAAATACATACCTAACGGCAACGCTCGTCTTTAAAGCTTCTGTCTCCCTTCAATAATCGCCACGTTTGTTTACCGGCCAATCAAAAACCCTATCCGTCGCGCCCAATCCAAAACCCCACCAATCAAAAACCCTAGCAATCGAAAACGCAAATTCGAACCTGTTTTTTCGCAATGAAGAGCAAAGGCAACAAAGTCCCTTCGCAATCCACAACACTATCTTTCAAACGCACAACTCAATGGAAGAACAAATCCTTTTTTTCGAACGCACTCCCTCTCCCTTTCAAAAACCCTTTTTCGAACTCACTCCTTCTCCCTTTCATAAACTCTTTTCTCGAACGCACCTTCCAAATGGGGTTTATTTTGTTTTTTTTTTTCAACTCAGCAACTGGACCCACACACTCTTTCTTTAATATTAAAAGTGTCATGTTAGCCGGATGTAATTTGGAGCAACCTCAACAGAGGTGTCAAAATATCGGTACTCTTAACTATATGTTTAAAAATTATATTACTGATTAATCAAAGTTGTTATATATTTTTTATAATATTTATTATAAATTAAAACTAATAATCAGGACAAGATTATAGTGTAATAAGATGATAAAGGGCGTGTCTTGTTCCTCCACTTGGTCGATCACTTCCACGTTTAGCTTTCTCCTCTTGGTCGTCTGGAAGCATAGGTTAGGAGAAGACACTTTGACGATCAAGTCAGTCAGAATGTCGGTACTCGATTGTCAGAGTAATGTAAATAATGACGTACTTGATTCTTGGAATCTGTGCTATTTATATTATCTTAATGAACCTTTATTGGTGGCCGGATTAAGAGGTTGGTTTGTGATAATGATTGTGCTAAACAACTCTTAATTATGGATTAATCATGCTGACTTAGTCAACCCATGACTCATCAGTACAAAAATATAAATTGAGAAGTGTAAAATAAAAAACCTAGAAATTAAATTATGTAATAAAGTATAAAACAAAACAAAAAATAATGATTTAAAAAAAAAAAAAAAGTTTAGCCTTGCCTTCAGCGCAGCGAATTCTGAAAGCAATTTCGCCATCGTCACCTAAAAAAGTGAAAAAAGTATTTCAAGAAATTAAGAATTGCCAAGAGCAACGAAATCGAATAATCTTTATCATCTCCTTCACGTTTAGTTTCAACTTCCAATCTGTTAATTCACGTTTCCAAACATAAGCTCGCAGTTACTTCAAGTTTCTATCACTGTCACTACTCTCAGTTTTTCTTTACCATCTTCCAAATCCCATTTCTGTGATTCTTTACTAAAGCATAATCGGTGGAGTAATCGGAGCAGCGTGTTAGGGTTTCGAAAACTCGATAGCGGAACACACTCCAAACCCTAGATTCTGCATATCCATGTCATTCTGATTTTTCCTACTTCCGTCAATGGCGATCATCGGCGACGCACTTCGCCAGGCGTTCATGCCGAAGCGTGAGTACGAGAGCCTCAGGGAAGAAGAGAAAGCATGGGGCAAGCTTCAGAGGCCCGTGACTGTGATTTCAGTGATTACCATCGGGCTTGCGATATTCGTGTCCACGGTTATCAGTATGAAAATCGTGTTTCCGAGTAGCGATGGGAGGAGAGCGTTATGCGTCGATCGAAGGCTTCAGTCTATACAGATAGGGATGAAAGGTGATTCCGATTCGGATCGGTTTCCCGGTGCTTTCTATCTCACAGACCAGGAGATTGCTGATTATTACTGGATGGTTGTGTTCATTCCTTCGATGATCGTTTTCGCGCTCTCGGCTGTGTATCTCGTTGCCGGTAAGAAATTGGATTTCTATGTTGCGTTAGGGTTTTGTATCTGATTGTTGTCAACTTGTCAAGAGATAGATGCACAAAGTTTGAAGATTATTATTGGTGTGTTTTGTTTCATTAAATAGATGAAGGTGTCTTATATGATTCTAAGTTTGATATTAAAAACATTTAAGGCTATAATATAATGATTGAGAGAATATTTTTGGCGTTTAAGGGTTTCAAGAATGGACCGCTGGAAATCTTTTTTAGAGAAGCGCTGTGGGAAGAGTTCAACTGTAGATTTTGCCTTTTATGCGGGAAGTGTAATTCACGATTGCCGTCAAACGTGAAATCTCTGGGGGGTTGATCAGAAAATAAACTTCTTATATCATCTCATGGTTAGAAGGAAATAACCTTTAAATTGAACTAAAATCATAAGAAATGGAATCAAGATGGTTCGTGTCAGTTGGAAAATAATATTGATAGCAGTCACTTTAACCCCTGCACTGTGCAGCCTCTTTAGGGTTTGCTTTAATTTCAACCTTGATTATTAGAGATAACTTAAATACAGTTTATAAAGATTAAGCAAACCTTACTGAGCAAACTGATTTTATGGAATTGAGTTAAGTTTTAAACACAAATTCTTAGAGTGTTAATAAAAGATTAAGAGATAGAGAAACAGAGGTCTTAGCTCACATGGGTGTTGGTGCCTGTTGAATTGAGACGTAAATACTTCAGTGCTGTTGGATTGTTCTCTCTATTGTGATATAGAAGGCAAATTATGTTGATGTTAGCATTAACTTGTCTGGTTTATGCTCACTAGTTTGAGGAGTATCTATGGGCATTGATGTAGCACATTGGTCATTTTCAGTACGTTTGATATGATCAATGGACCATTGTACTATTGTCTTTGATAATTGGAAGGTATGTCGGCATTCTAGAGGGAGTACTGGAGAAGTGGATCACTTGTTTTCAAATTTCTTCTGGCATTTTGTTAGAGTAATTTTACATTCTAAAATCTATCCACAATACAATTTTACAGTTTGATTCAAATTTCTTCTGGCATTTTGTTAGAGTAATTCTACATTCTAAAATCTTGGATCCACAACACAATTTTACAGTTTGATTCATGTAAGTCGATGCTTTCTGTTATAAACATAAGAAAGCTTTACAAATTTGGGAATCCAGTTGTTGCACATCAATTTATTTTCAGTTCAACTCCCAACCATTTCACTGAAATTTTAGATAATGCTACAGATCTCACCATGGGGACTCTTTTCACAGATTTGCTAAATGATGTGGATGTCAGTCAGAGATAACTATGTTTTGAAATATATTTCATTTCTATAGCATAAGTTTTTGCAGAACTTATGATCCCTTCTGCCTTTCTTTCGGAATTCACAATGTTGAACTTATATAGGTATTGCATTGCACAGCATCTTTATTATAATTCATCTATTCTTTGATTGTGGTATTATATTTAGGCTTAATTGCACATTTATCTGACAAACTAGGTCTTATTTTGTCCAAATATTTTAGATAAGGGATTAGGGATATATGAAGTACTTTTAAAAATTTAGTACTAATTTGATAAAATTTGAAGGATCTTGAAAGATAATAGATTAGGGGTTGAAGAGGTATAGTTTTGAGTTTTTTTGGTAAATCTGATGTTTTGGTTGGTGACTTTGAGCAAAAGACAATTTGTCCAATTCATTTTATTAAGATTTTGAGTAGAAAAGGAGCATTTGAGGGCTTCAGGTTATAAAAGAAGTTGACTGGGAAACAAATTTGCTTACTTTTAAAAAGGGTAAATTATTCAGTAGGTCCTAAGCTATAATTGCAAATTTCAGACAGACCTCTAAACTATTTTTTAATTGGGTCCCTAGTCTAAAAGTAGGTCAGTGGTTATTTTTTGGCCGGATAAATCCTCCACAAAATAACAATTTGTGCTGGTTTTAGAAACCCTAAGAATTCAATTGAAAACATTTACATGATCGAGGACCTAATTAAAAATAGTTTGGGGACCTAGTTGAAAATTCACAAATAGAGAGATTTAATTGGCTCCAACGAAATTAGGAGGACCAAAATCAGACATAGTTCAAACTGAAGGGGTGTCCAAACAAGGTTGGATAAATACCCAGTTGATCGTTCTTGGTTGCATTATTTTGTTTCGCATAAATTTCTGTTTTTGGGTTAAAATGACTTGTGTTATTAGTTCTGAAAGCTTAGTGCCATAATTACGGAGAATATATTTTTTGTGTTATGCCTTGTTTTTAATTATGACAATTGTTTTGCAGGCATGGCTGTTGCATATTCTGCTCCAACTAGGCATGGATGCTTGAAGGTGGTTGAAAATAACTTTTGTGCTTCAAGAAGAGGTATGATTTCTTCTATATCAATGGTCTTTTCCTCTGTGCCGCTCTCAAATTTTGGTGGATCTTATACTCGAGCATTTTACCAGCCCAAAATTGACTTAGTTTTTTGTTTTCTTTGGATAACCTACAGGTGGAGTACGATGTCTATCCATCTTAAACCTTATATTTGCAATCATCTTTGGTCTTCTTGCCTTGTTTCTTGGTTCAAGCCTCTTGACAATGGTGAGCAACTGTTCTAAACCTCTATTTTGGTGCTACGAAATTGCATCTTGGGGACTGGTTGTACTATATGGGGGCACTGCCTTCTTCTTGAGGAGAAAGGCTGTCACAATTCTTGATGAGGGAAATTTTAGTGGTCGAAGTCTAGGGCTGGAAATGAATCCCCTGGAAGTTACCCCAGAGGTGGAAAGGCGTGTCAATGAAGGGTTTAAAGCATGGATGGGTCCATCCCTTCTTTCTTCTGATGAAGAAGACGAAGCTGACAGCTATGACGAGGCACCTCGTTCAATACGTACTAACTCAGACTGGCAAAGAGTCTGAACTCGATAAATTCAGGGTAGACCTTCATATCATCTTTTCCAGCCTTCATGCCTTAAAGAATGCTGTATGGTGTGGAAATCAGTTTTGGACAAAAAATGTTTACATGTATCATATGACAAACAAATGTTGATTAAAGGAGTGTGGATTTGATGTTCAACTTTGAACTACGATTTCGTCTGGTCCATCTGTAGTTTAGTCTGTGAATAATTACTAAATTGGGAATGACCAGAAGCTTTGCCTTTCCTTTGGTGGACTACAAAATGTTTACTAAGCAGCTCCCTGATCTTCTCTATCGAGGCCTGCTTTTTTGTTTGATTGCAATTTTGTTTGTGTAATTTTAGTCTCAAATGAAATTGCTTTGCAAGAATGAAATCTGTGTAAAACCAACCCGAAGCATGAACATTTAAATGTATTCGGCTTAGAGACTTTATTTTTATAACTTTCATTACTATATAATACATTTGTCACATAAAATGAATTAACACATTTTTCATCTAAGGAAAAAAAAGTTAACTCTTAATATAAGTGGTCCGAGTCAAGTTCGTCAGCAGTTGGATATGCAGTTGTTTTGTACATTCTTTGAGTTATAACTTGTAAGAAGGGGAGAATTTGTGGCCACTCTTTCCTGAAAGATACAGGATACGGAAACTTCCCCTTTGGAGTTGAGGAAAAAAAGAATTTTGGAGATTAGTACAACTAGAAGATGCCAACGGTGAGGTTCTGGGTTGAGAAGATTAATGCTCAAACCGTAGTCAGAATCACATCATTTTCTGATATCTCTTTTTCTATCCTAGCTGCTAATGATGAATATTTTTGAACAGTTATACTTGCAGGTTAGTTGAGGATCAGCAAGATGTGACCCTGCTATCCACCGCCTAAAATCATCACGGATTAAACCTCAAAACGGAGACGTCCAAGCTACTAACGAGACTATACCGCGAAGGAGGTGGGTGATGGAATGATGCATGACCTGATCTGGTTAACTAAGAACCAATCTTGCTACGTGAATAGTTGAAAACTTACTAGTTATGTGATCTCCATAACATCCACGCAGTAATCATAAACTATAAGGTATGTTCAACTTCTCGCATTCCTAATAATCTTCTTCTCACCATGAAGGGTTACTTACCTAACTACCAGCACTTCAATTACCTGCTAGAAACCGCCGAGACGATAAGATAAATTATATCTTATTCAACTTTCTCCTTTTTATTTAATCTAAAATTTAGACGTGGTGTGAATTCCAGCATACTTTATAGTGAAAGAATTAAATACATTTTTAGTAGGAATAGGAGTGGTCATGGATTGAATTTTTCAATTTAAATTGAATTTTTCAAAATGTAATTTAAATCCAATGGATTGGATCTAAATTTCATATTCATTTTAACTAGATCAAATTTATTTTTATTTTCAAATCCATTTAAAGTGAATTAAATCTTAGATTAAATGCATTTTGTCAATTAGATTAAATTCATTTCTGGACACGGGCTAACATGGCTCGACTTGAATCTAAGTCGACTCGACTTGGCCCCAGACTGGCTAGACCTGGACCTGAGCCGACTCGGCTAGACCTGAACCCGGGTCGACTCTCACCGACCTGGACTCAGGCCAACTAAACTCGACCTATTATCAGGTCGGCTTAGCTCGACATAGGTCGAGACGACTCAACTTGATATGGGCCTAGGCCGATTTGACTCGACCTGAGCCCTGGTCGACTTGACTTCACATGGGCTTGGTTGAATCAACTCGACCTAATACAAGACCAACTCAACTCGACATGGGCCTGGGTCCACTCGACCCAACATGGGCTCGAGTTGACTGAACTTGACCTGGACCGACAACGACTCAACTCCACATGGGTCTGAGCCGATTCAACATGACATGAGCCCGGTCCGACTCGGTTAGACATGGGCCTGAGTTGACTCAACCCGACATGGGCTCGGGTTGACTCAACTCGATATGGGCCGACTCGACTTGACATGTGTCTGGATTAACTTGACTCGACTTGGGCCTAAGTCGACTCGGATCCAGGTGGACTCAACTCAATATGGACCCGGGTGGACTCAGCTTAACATAGGCTAAGGTCGACTCAACTCAACATGGGCTCGATGGGCCAACTCAACTCGACGTGGGCCCAGGCTGACTCAACTCGACCTGGACCTGGGTCAACTCGGCTTAACACGGGCCTGGATGGACTTAGGTTGATATGGGCTGACTCGACTCGACGTGGGCTCGGGCTAACTCAACTCGACCTGGGTTAACTCAGCTTAACACGAGCCTAGCTTGACATGGGCCCGGGTCGACTTGACTTGACATGGGGTCGGGTCGACTTGACTTGACATGGGGTCGGGTCGACTCAGCTCGACCTGATCCTGGTCTGACTCGACTCAGCTCGACCTGATCCTGGTCTGACTCGACTCAGCTCGACTTGGGCTCAATCTAGGCTGAGTTGACTCAACTTGACTTGAGCCCGGGTTGACTCGGCTGGACTTGGTTCGGTGTCATCTTGACTTGACCTTGGTCATAATGATTTGACTGGATCTAGGCCCGGGTCAACTCGGTTGGACCTTGGTATGGATCAACTTAGCTCGACTTATGCCCGAGCCAACTCAAATCCAATTAAAAATCTATTTTGGATAATTCAAAAATATATCCAATCTATATCAAATCCATATCCCATTAAATGGATTGGATTTGTGATAAATCCATTTAAATGGATTAAAAGTAAAGGTGGCCATGGATTGGACTTTTTCAAAATCCAATCTAGATCCAATAAAATGAATTGGATTTAAAATCGATATCTATTTTAACTAGATCAATATTCTTTGGATTTATTCAAATTTATTTAAAATATATTATATCTAAATTAAATCCACTTTGTCAATTAGATTAAATCCATTTCAATCTGGGCTTTGGCTGACTCAACTTAACATGGGCCCAGACCCACTCGGCTCAACATGGACTTTGACCCACACAGCTTGACATTGAAACTAGTCGACTTGACTCAATTTGGGTTTGGGTCGAGTTGGCTCTACATGGGTCGTGCCCACTTAACCTTGGCTCGGGGCGACTTAGCCTGACATGGGCCCGGGCCAGATAAACTCGACATCAGCCTCGGCTGACTCAACTCGACATGGGCTCGAGTTGACTCGGCTCGACATCGTCCCCGGCCGACTCGGCTCGGCATCAACTTGATATTGTACTCAACCGACTTGACTTGACATCGACTCAATATTGAGCACGGTCAACTCGTCTCGACATCGGCACGAGCCTACTCGGCTCAACATCGGCCTAGATCGACATCGACTTGGAACGACTTTGCTCGACATCGACACGAATTGACTCAGATCGACATGGTCTCAGGCCGACTTGGATTGACATGATCTTGGGCTGACTAGGCTCGACACCGGCCTGGGCTAACTCGTCTCAATATGGACCCGGAAGACTCGGCTCGGCATTGTCCCAGGATGACTTGGCTTGACATCACCTCGGGACAACTCAACTCGACATCATCCCAACCGACATATCGACATGGGTCCGGGTCGACTCAGCTCGAGATGGGCACGGAATGACTTGACTCTACTTTGACCCGGTCCGACGGCATGGGCCTGGGCCGACTTGGTTGGTCAACCTCTCTAGCTCACTCGGCTCGACATCGACTTGGACCGGCTTGGTGCAACATTGGCTTGACATCAACCCGGGCTGACTCGACTCGACTCGACATCGACTGGGCCGACTCAACTCGACATCGACTGGGCCGACTCAACTCGACATCGACCGAGACGACTTAACTCGACATCGGCTCGGTTCAACTAAGATATACATGGGACCGTTTCGACTTGGCTCAACATTGGACCACTTCGACTCGGCTCGACATTACCAGATCAACTCAGGTGGCGTGGGTTGAATCGTATTGACATGGTCCCGGGCTGACACGAATCGACATTGGTCAGAGTCGACTTTGCTCAACATGGGTCCGAGTCGACTAGGATCGATATGGACTTGGGTCAGCTTAGATCGACATGGGCCCGAGTCTATTCGACTCGACATGGAAGTTAGTCGACTCGGATTGAGCCTAGGCCGACTCGTCTCGTCTTGGGTCGGACAGACTCGACTTGACATCGGCCTGGGTCGACTCGGCTTAACAAAGGCCTTAGTTGACTTGGCTCAACATGGGCCCGGTGCTAACTCGACCATGTTCGGGTGCCTACTCAACTTGGGCTCTAGCCCACTCAGGTTGACTTGGGCACGGTTGACTCGGTTCGACTTTTGCCTAGGCTAACTTGGCTTACTTGGGTCCGGACATACTTAACTCGACTTTTGGCTGAAGTGACTCAACTTGACTTGGGCTTAGACCAACTCGGCTCGACAAGGGCCCGAGTCGACTCGGCTTGACATTGGCTCGATATCGTCCTCAACCGACTTGACTCGACATCGGGTCAATATAGTCCTCAGCCGAATAGGCTCGACATTGTCTCGGGCCTACTCGACTCGACATCGTCCCGAGTTGACTTGACTCGACATTGTCCTGGGCCAACTCGACATCGACCTAGGTTAACTCGGCTCGACATCGGCTCGTAGTGATTTGGCTCGACATTGACACGAGTTGACTTTAATCAACATCGTTCCGGGCCGACTCGGATCGACATTGTCATGGGACGACTTGACTTGACTTAGACCCGAACGGACTCGGCTCGACACAGGTCTGGGCTGACTCTGCTCGACTTGGACTCGGTTCAACTAGTCTCAGAACGAATCGGCTCGACATTGGCCCATGTTGACTTTGCTGGACATCGCCTCGGGATGACTCAACTCCACATCGTTCCAAGTCGACTCAACCCGACATGGGTCTGGGTTGACCCGGCTCGACATGCGCACTAAATGTCTCTGCTCTACTTGGGCCGGTTTGACTAGTCTCGACATGGGCCTGAAATGACTTAGCTCGATATAGGTCCAGGCCGACTAGGCTCGACATGGACGCGGACTTACTCGGCTCGGGCAAACTTGGCTCAACATCAACCTCCTGGGCCGACTCGCCTCGACATCAGCCTAGATCGACTCGGCTCGACATGGACGCATACCGATTTGGCTTGACATTGGCTCAACATTGGCTCGCTCGACATATTCCCGGATCGACTCGGCTTGACATCTGCCCGAGCCAACTCATCCGATAACTTCTTGGGCCGACTCAACTCAACATCGGCCCAGGTTGACTCTGATTCACATGGTCTCGGGCTGACTAGGATAGACATTGTTTTAGGCTGACTCAAATCCACATTGGTTCGGGCAGACTCTGTTCGACATCGGTCCGGGTCGACTCGTATCAACAAAAGCCTAGGTCGACTCAAATCGACATGGACACAGGTCGACTCGCATCAACATGAGCTTGGGTTGACTCGTCCCGACATGGGCTAGACCAACTCAAATCAACATCGACCTGGGCCGACTCGGCTTGACAAGGGCCAAAATCGACTTGGCTCAACATGGACCCAATGCTTACTTGACCTTGTCCAAGCTATGGCCCACTCAGGTTGACTTTGGTCTAGGTTGACTCGATTTGACTTTTGTCTGAACTGACTTGGTCGACTTTGGTCTAGACCAACTCGACTTGGGCCTGGACCAACTCGACTCGTCAAAATCTAATCCAAAATTTAATTTAGATAATCTAAATATGTATTGAATCTATACCAATCATATCCAATTAAATGAATTTAGAATTAAAATTTAAGATAAATTCATTAACTAAAAGTAATATTGATATGGATAATTATAAATTGAATTTAACAATTTAAATTTTTATCTATTCTTAATTAAAAATAATATAAATTTAAATAATTATAATTTGAATTTCACAATTTGAATCTTTTGAGCCCCTTTCATTTTAGTTTCATTTTCTTTTCAGATTCAAGATAACTTTCCCTGCTACTATTCGGACTAGCGTGCGCAGCTGTTAACTAAATGCAGGCGGACTTCTCATGAAAGTTAAACAAATTTTAAAATAAGAGAACATAGTGATATATCAGCATTTCTTATATTCATTTTAGTATCTATAAGTTAATTGAAAACGTATAGAAACAAAATATTTAAAACTTTAACTATCTGTCTTTATATTTACAGTTATGATTTTTTTTTTATATTGATAACTAAGAATAAATTTATTTAACAATTACAATTTTAAAATTAAAGTAACAAACAATAAATATAAATAAAAGAAATTGTGGGATTTTATTTGATTTAATCAATTAAGGAAATTTGACATCATATAACAACTAATATCATATAATTTAAGTTCTAGCAAAGAAGTGTGGAATCGTAATTTAAGTTAGGTAGAATGTGTGTCCTCTTTTCTTGTATCAGACTGTTCTTTTTTATTTAATATTTGTTGATTCATTATTCTTCGTCATAATCTCCATAAAAAAAAAATCGGTCTCTATTCATTACACTCTTTATTAATTATATATCTTTAATATATAATATCGTGATTTATATTAAAAGAAATTAAAATGTCTTAACATTAATATTTATTCATCTAGATGGATTTAACTATTTTATCTTTATCTTTATGGGTCAACCAATAACTTAAAACATATTTTTATTGTACTCATTACTAATTCAATTTTTTTTATATCGTGTTTCATATATTCATATTAAAAATTGTTTTAAATCTCTTAACCCAAAGAGATTTACATATTAAATAGATTTAACTGTTTTATCTTACCTTTATGGGTTAACCAACGACCAATCAAGAATATTACTGAGGTCGAATATAAGGTTGTCATCGAGGATAGACCATGACACTATACAATCCTTCGGTTTAGGTCTTTGAACCCAAATGCTAAAAGAATAGGTAAATTGACAATGCACTTGTATAGCTTGGCTACCAACCTGTTGGGATACCCCTGAAATATCCCCTTTAATTTACTTAATTATTTGCTGATTAAAAAAAAAAAATGCGCTTGGCTTCCAACCTACCAAGAACGTCACAAATCAAGTCTAGAAAAATTGAGTTTGGGTCGAGACATTACATAGTTCCCTAACTTTGAGCTTAGAGGTTAAAGAGACCTGGTGTCGTCCCTTTCTTTATGATCCATCGAGTTTTGTGGGTAATAGAGAAAATTTGTATATAAAACATTGTTACCTACAAATTACCACGCCCCTTTCTTTATGACTCATATACCAAGGGCATAAACTTGACGACAATTCTTATTAAGCGCGAGGACTTTAAGTGATTAAGATAGAGTATAAACATGATTCAAGTGTTTTAGCAAAATCTTCTTTCCCAAAGATTGTCTGTATCTCCACATGTCCTTGAACCTAAATCTGTTTGTCAAAAAATCATAAAATTTATAAATTTTGTTTAAAATAGTAAAGGTATTTGTAATGCATAATGTCAAACTATTTTGTTATACACAATAAAATCTCTTATTATCAATTAATAAAATGTGGAAAAATGTTGAAAGAAAAATATGAAGTAATCTCCATCGTTCTCCCCCTAAAACCCTTGACTTAGGTATTTGTGATTCCTCAACCTTTTTTACATCTTGCTTGCACGTCTCTTCCATTATTTTACCATAATTTATTGTAAGATTTGGGATATCGCCTCTTCCTTTTCTCCTCCCATCGTCCTTCTTATCATCCACCCTTTTTAAGAATGATGCATGATTGATTTACCTACCCCATGATGAACATCAAAGTTTTAGCCAATAAATATGAAGATCCTAAGCTAGAGCAATCAATTTGTATTTTTTCTTTTGTCAATTGTTCCTTTTAATATAATATTTGTTCATTTATCTTTTTTCATTATGATTTATATAAGATCCTCTTTTCATTGATCTTTATGCATTACTAATTAATCTATTTAATGTAATTTTTTTAATATCATGATTTATATTTGTAACGATAAACAGAATGTCAATCTAGTTAAAACAAGTTTTCATTTAGACTTGGGGGTTGAGTTGTGTTATGATTCAAGTCTAATCTTTTCAGGGTCGTATAATGAGTAGAGGCTAAAAACAATACATTATACAAATCATAATTAGAAATGACAAATGAGCAAATATTGGATTAAAATGAACAACATAAAAAAAAAGTAACACTAAGTGTTAAGTTAGGGGATCACTATCTTTCTTGATCAAAACATTATTAATGTTGGTTATTAATTCATATTTTATTAGTCTTAAATGTTGATTATTAATTCAGATTTTATTACCTTTAAATTATTTACTGTTTGTATTACATTAATGGTGAGTTTATAAAGTTGTTAATATTCCTATTTTATAACTTTCACTAATTGTAATTTTATTATATATATTATTGAAGTAAATCAAGATGAATGTTTCAGTCCAACTGTTTTACAATTTCGTGCAATTACATTCAATCAATTTCTATAATTAAAAATAAATTCAGATACCATAACCACAAATATTTTTAATATATATATATCTTACTTTAATAAGTTGATCAATAATTTATTAAAAATATTGTTGAGATCAAATTTAAGACAATCAAACCTATACCATAATATATTTTCAAAATCTTTTTAAATAAAAGAATATTTTTTACCGTTGAGAAATGATACACATACTACAATGCGGACAACAATTTTCGTGTGTGCATTTTTTCAATGATCATGACATGTAATAAACCATAACCAAGAAGTATATATATAAATGGTTGTTATATTGATGTTAGAAAAATCTAGTAATATTATGAATTGTTGCATAATATGATATTTTCACTCTTAATATTCCTAACCTTATTTCTCATATGAATATAAGAATTAAGATATTTTTTTTATTAATTCTCTTTATTACCTGAAAAAAATTCATATATATGTATATAATTTATACTTTGCTTTAATTTTTGTGATCCAACTTAAAAGTGTCATGGGTGGTGGGTATTGTTGAATTGGCACATTCTCCCTGCACCCAACACATTCTAATTGGCACCCAATCATTTAATAGTAAAAGACGAATATACCCTTAATGAAATTCTGAAAACTATAATTGTGATATGCACCCAATCACCTGCACCAACCCTATTCTTCTCTTCTTCCATTCCATTGTGCCTGCCGCAGCCA
>Ga0123342_1007751_pt1 | contig 14008 bp, 14 predicted proteins | sample Turbeawhitnodule_FD_89960 | JGI IMG/M metagenome (GOLD analysis project Ga0123342, IMG submission 89960) | Root nodule microbial communities of legume samples collected from Mexico - Turtle bean Mexico white nodule | ecosystem: Host-associated > Plants > Roots > Nodule | place: Mexico: Nepantla...
CATATATTAGCAAAACTTTTTTGTATAATGTTATAATTTGTTGTATGTAATTTTTATATTTAAATTATGATTTGAAATGTTTTTATTTTCTGGTATTGAAAATTTTATGCAGGTTTGAGATTTTTTAAAAAAAATAATTTTTTTTAAGCACTACATATAACGACGGTTTCACTTGGAACCGTCTTTAAAGGCATATTTACAACGATGGTTCCTCTGGGAACCGTCTTTAAAAGCCCCTATAATTTTTTCAAAAAAAAAAAATAACAAGTCGCCTTTAACGACGGTTGTGGAAACCGTCGTTATAAGTATGAGTTTTAACGACGGTTCCAGAACCGTCGTGAAAAACCCACACCTTTTAACGACGCCCGCAATAACGATGGTTCTGGAATCGTCTTTAAATGTTGATTTTAACCGTCGTTAATCTACCTTTTTGTACTGGTGTGACAAAACTCAATGGACCAAGCGTCATACTATTGATAAATGAAAGTTGACACATACATGCTCAAAGTTAAAAGCGTCAGACTATGTTGTTGGATATGCTGGATGATACTATGAGATATCATATAAAGCATAACCATTACACACACTAGACGATGATCAAATGAATGTGGACACGATGATCATGCGCTGAATGAATAAGTGTCAGGGAAGTTTCCAAACTTAATCATTTCATTTTATATATGCTTAAATATTTATCAAATGTTTTCTAAACTCGTTTTAATTAAGATAAATTATACAAATCCTCTTTGCATCAAAACACAGTGTCTTAATTAAGATTTAAAATGTTTTCAAATGAACTTTAAAAAATATATCATGTAACTAAATTGTCCAAATATTGAAAACATTCACTGAAACGCAGTGAGAAAAACTAATGTCTTAAATGTTTAATGAAAGACATTTTTGTACAAACATAGTTGTACTTAATTAGATATTAAATATTGAAATTTGAGTTTGAAAAGGATTTCGAAAAAATAGAGCACGTTTATGTCCTATTCATTTAAAGATTTTTCAAAATAGAATATATTCAAGAAAATATTTTATTGTATTTATTTTGATTAAACTTGAATATATTAATTTAATTAAATATCCGATAATGGGAAAATATTGATAATTCATATGATATTCTAAGATATTAAGAGATTATTGTTCAATGATATGTTTGCCCTAACATATTGAAAATATTAATATCATTGGTAATCACAAAGGTTTCTAAATGTGATCTTAGGAACCATCAACACACAAAGGAAAACATGCACAAATTTTCTTATTGAGCATCCAACAAGTATAATGAAGTTATTACAGAGCAAAATTCATGGAAATTCGTTGAGAACATCCAAAATTGCTGTAAATAACAAAGAGAAAGAGAATTTAAGAGAAATACATTTAAGAAGAATTCAATTGAGAAAAAGCATTAAAGGCGCAAGCCAAACTTTTCATAATCGGCGTCAAATGCAACAAAGCTCGAGTGGAGAACGAGATTCAAGAAAATCCAAGATTACGGTCAACATTTAAATCCACAACAAAGTTAGAAAGAAATTCAGTGAGCATTTAAGCAAATTATAGATGACAAAGACACACAGTTAATGACAAAGAAATTATTTCCATAATCAGCATCCAAGAAATTTACAGTAAAGCAATCGTGATAGAGATATGATTGAAGAATCAATCATATACATTAAAGGGTTAACGTTAACATCATAAATCATAAAGGAAACAATTCAAAGTGATTCATATGCCTAAAGATGCACAAAATACAATGGAAGCAAAGTTGTCATATTCAACATCTGATGTGGAGAAGATGGTGAACAAGTGCACAAGAATGAAGGATACCCAAATATTACAAAATTAATGAATCAATATTCACATTAGGATTGAAAGAAGAAATAATTCAAATGCAATTGAAGTCCAAGACGCAAAAGAATCAATCAAGAGCAAAGATTTCTATATCCAGCGGCTAACAACTATGTGAACAAAACAAGAATAAAAACTTCAACGGTGACAATCTGAAGACTATATAAAAACCTTGAAGATGAAGAAGCTACACACAAGAATACAAGCATACAAGATTACTGCAAGCGATTAAGCATTTATTGATTTAGTGTGTATAGTCTTTATGAGAGAATATTTCATATCTGTTGTTTAGAGCATTCATAGTTTGGGGAGTGAACCTTATTGTAAATTCGTCACTGTGTGAAGATTAACCTGTGAGGTTTCACTATTTGCTCTCTGTTCAAGAGTGTTTTTCTCACTTGTTGAGAGGTCTTGGTCTTAGGGGGAGATTAAGACTATTTTTTCGGAGAGGTGTTTAATATTTGTTACCTGGAGAGGTGGAGAATACTTGTTACTTGGAGAGGTGAAGAATACTTAATGTACTTGGAGAGGTAGAGAATACTTAGGCTGATAAAGGCAATTAAGTGGATTTCCTAAGAGGATTAGACATAGCCCAAGTTGTGGATAAACCAGTATAATTTATGTGCATACATTCTTCTCTTCAACCCACCCTTCTAGAGCCAACTATACCTTCAGTTGGTATTAGAGCTAACCTTAGGGGTTAGTTCTTAACAGAATGTGAGGAAACAATCCTAAAAAGAAGTCAATGGAATTCAAAGTTCAAGCCATCAATAGGGAATCCTTGTTCAAGGGAGAAAAGTATGATCTATGGAACCTGAAAATGACATCCTTTTTTTAGTACAACAATGTTGATCTTCTGACTATCGTAAAGAAAGGTATATATTATCTACTCGATTCCTCTAGAAAATTCATTGATCATGATTCATGGAATGAGGAAGATAAAACTTTGTATCAATTTAATGCAAAGCTAGGCATATCCTCTTATCTCTCTATCTGAAGAAGAAACCTGCAAAGTCCATGTCATGTACAACATAAAGGACATATGGGAAAAAATTACTCTATTTCATGAGGGATCCAAGGAGGTAAGAAGAAACATGCTTACCCTCTTAAAAACTCAATATGAAATGTTTAGGATGGAGGAGAACGAATCCATTCAATTAATGATAGCCAGACTACAAACCATTATAAACAATTTCAAATCTTTGGGAACAATCATAAGTCAGTATGACATAAATGAAAAAGTTCCAAGGACTCTCCCAACGAAATGGAGAATACAAGAAAGTGCTATTAGAGCCTCAAAGGATTTAAAAGCTGTGTCCTTGGAAGAACTGGTAGGAATTTTGATCATTCATGAACAAGTTCTTTAAGGTGTCGATAAAAAGACTAAGGGCAAGAACCTTGCCCTCAAAATATCCCATAAAGCCAAGATGACAGGACCCTTAAAAGTCTTCGAAGCAAATGAGGATACATCAGACAATTCAGAATTTGATGATGAGGATCTTGCATTCATCACCCATAAATTTAAAAAGATGTAGAAAAGGAAAAGAATCTCTGCAAAGGACAGAAAACATAATAGAGAAACCAAAGGAAAGTCAATATGTTTTGGCTGCAACAAGTCTGGACACATTAAGTTTGAATGTCTAGAACAAGTAGTAGAAAATCTAACAGAAAATTTGCCAAAAAGAAAAGTTTAATGTCAAACTAAGAAGATCTAGATCTATCAGACTCTGAATCCGAATAAGAATCACATATTGGCCTCATGGCAGTTGCAAAGTACATATCAAAAGATGAAGATTTTGACAAAGAAGTAGAGCTTTCTGACATTTACTCTGTTAGAGAAGCATACTTACAATTACCATCTTACACTAAATATATCATAACTGAATTTAAGGCCATAAATCATAGAGACAAGAACATTAGCTCTGACCTAGATAGTTTAACCAAGAGAAATCTAGAATTCTCTAAGTCCAATGATAAGCTAGAAGAAAATAAAAAATTGAGCCAAGCACTAAAAGATAAAAATGTTAAGGTAAAAGAGATTCAAAAAGATTTCGTATTGTTAAAAGAAAAAATAGGAAAAAGGAATACAGAAGACATATCACAATGTTGTAGAAAGTATAGAAAAAAAAACTCTACTCTAAGAAAAATAATTTTACAATCATACTGATGTGAAAATTCCCTAAATATCATCATAGGAAGCTCTAGGGCCCCACATGATAAAAACGTAAGTGATTTAAAGAAAAAAGAAAACCAAAGAAAATTATTAAGAAACACTCTGATAGAATTTTTGGATATAAGGACAATCCTATATTTCAGAAAACTACTCACAAAGGGTTCTTAAGGGAACCACAAAAAACTAACAAGAAAAGACCTAAGGCAATATGGGTACCTAAAAACAAAATAATACCTTTTGCAGATATTCTCAATGCAAGAAAAGACACCCTATCATGTTACCTGGACAATGACTGCTCACGTCATATGACCAAGTGATTGGTGATGGTCAAGTAAGTATGAAACCTTATTTGTGTATTAGCATCGTTCTACTAGTAAAAGATTTAGAACACAATTTACTTAGCATAAGTCAATTGTGTGACAATGGAAATAGTGTTATATTTGACAAGGACAGATGTACAGTCTATCAAAGTGATGAAACCAAAATGTTTGTTGCTAGTACATGCAACAATATTTATAAAATTGATATGGATGAGTTATCAAGTCAAAATGTGTCATGTCTCATGTTTGAATAATTTGAGATTAATCTCTAAGCTAGTAAATAATGATCTTGAACGAGGTTTGCCAAAAATTTCATTCAACGACATTCTTCTTTGTGAGACATGTGTCAAAGGAAAACAAGTTAAGAGCTTATTTAAAATTAAAAACGAAATTTCTACTCAAAGACCTCTTAAATTGATACAAACCTTTTTGGACCAATTAGAACTGAGTCTATTAGCGGGAAAAGATATGGTCTTGTCATTATGGATGACTTTACGAGATGGACATGGGTCAAGTTTCTATGACACAAGGACAATTCTTTTAAGGTTTTATGTAATTTTTTAAACAAATTCAAAATGAAAAGGGTTTGTCTATTGGCAAGTTTGACTCCAGAAGTGATGAAGGGATCTTAATAGGATATTTTGAAGCTTTTAAAGCTTATCAAGTATATAACTCTAGGACAGAAGTGGTAGAAGAAGCAATTCATGTAAGATCCAATGACTACATGCCTGATAAGAAAACATCAGAGTAATAAGATTCTTTCGCTTTCAATTTACAAGAACTAAAAGAGAGCTTACCAAACAAAGAAGTCAAAAAGCTAGATGATTTCACTGTCCCCTTAGATGATCAAAAGGAAGAACCAGAAATGTCTGCAGACAATAAAACTGAAGAAATCATAGAACCAACAAGGAGACATTAAACCTTGATACAAAGCCATCCTATGAATGTCATCATTTAGAGACCCAAACAAAGGCGTATCAACTAGATCGAAGGAAAAGGAATCTGCAATGATCTTACAACTAGAACCTAATAATGTCAAGGAAGCTCTGGAAGATGAACATTAGGTAAAATCTATGAAAGAAGAATTAGAGCAATTCCAAAAGAACAACGTTTGGATGCTAGTTGAACTTCCCTATCAGATTAAGACAGTTTTCCTAGAGAGGTGTTTAACTTAGTGGGAAGAGAAAATTCAGAAAGGTAGGGAAGACGATCGCCAACATCTGGCAGAGATGGAAGAACAACAGAATCAGAGGCTTGATAACCTTGCTACCTCTTTTTTCTACCCAAATCCTAAATTCTCTTTTTGAAAGCCTAAACCAGTTGAGACAACCACCTTCTTAATAGCCACCTCAATACCCCTTTGCAACAATCATGATTTTTTTTTCTGTGAAATCTCTTTGATGATGTCTGATGACTATTTTACGACAAGTGTACCATGTCAGAAGTAATAATTTGTTCATAAGGATGAATATCGTACCCAAAAGGAACAATTGAATTCTCAAGTATAAGATTCACTAAATAAAAAACAAAAAGCAAAAGTTTGTTGGTTGTTTCTTGTGTATGAGATTGCAAGAATGTCAATAAAACAAAGTAAAGAGTTATTAATTCAATTGCGAAAATTGGGATTGGAATTCATCCTTCTCACTCTTTTGTATTTTGAAAAGCATGATAATATTCTATCTTTGATTGATATTGATGTCCATATAAAATTTATTTATATCGATTCCTCGCATATTTATAAAAACTCCTTATCGTTACAAGCAGATGTTGATAGCAATTAACATTTCAAATTTATTCATAACATTCAAATATGTTAAGTACTTTTCAGTCAAATCTAAGGATCAAAATCATGATAAAACAAGTGTTAAGAATAAAATGACAATATCAATCATCAATCAAGAATAAAATATTATATTTAAATATCACCTCAATACATAAGAGTTTGAACAGATTACTCTTAATCCCAAGGGGTAGAATTAGCCACTCATGTTGGCCATTACAAACATGTAAAGAAAGAAAAGAAAATCCTGGATGTTTCTTCTTGATGGCTACCTCCTTTAGGGTTTAGGGTTATGTCTCACACCTCATATTCAACCTAGTTGGGCTTGGGATAAGTGCCTTCTCGCCTAAACATGATTGAGCTCGCTTGGGCGAGTTGAATGAGAAAAAGCCCAACTTTTCTGGAATGGTCTCGCCTGAGCGAGATTGGGCTCGCTTGAGCGAATTCCTCTGGAGTGATTCTAGCTTAGGCGAGCTTTTGGGCGACTTTTAAGCGTTCCAACCTTCCCTTTTCATCTTGTCTATTGTCTTTTAGCCCTTTCATCTCTATTTTTCCCTAAAATCCTGAAATTAACACAAATTTGAGAATAAATTGTTCTTATTCATATTATAATCACAAAATATGTAAAAAGGTTTAAATTTATAAATTAAAGGTTAAATTATAGTTATTTTATCAATAAATATCCATAAGTGTTTGTAATTATGACACTTATCAATGTAAAAAAAATAAGGGTAAAATAGAAAATAGAAATCAAGAAGAAATAAGAGAAAATAATTTTTTGTTCTAATTCTTTGTTTATTACAATTTTTGTTTTCTTTGTATGAGCTTACTTGTACAAATTCACATTAACATCAATACAAAGTGCTTATTTTTCCATTGTTGTGTAAAATATCCCCGTTATGCATGTTAATGCTTTTATGGTGTTATTAAAACTTATAGTTTTTATCATCATAAAAAAAAGGGAGATTGTTAAGACACTAAAGAGGTTAGTTTCCTTTAAAAGGTCCAATAATCCACTAGACGGTCTTTGGAGGATAAGTAAGTTTATGAGATTTTGATAATAAAAAAAACTGTAAGACGAGTAAAGGTTTCTAACAAAGTTTATTTTCATTTTCAGTGTTAAGTTGAACATGTTAGATTGCCTATAATATTAACATGTTAGATGTTCTTATAATGTTAAACATGTTAGATGGTCTCACTATGCTAAACGCGTTAGAGGGTCTCACAAGTGTTAAATATGTTACACTATCTTACTATGTTAAACTTGTCAGACGGTCTCACAGTGTTTTAAGCATTAAGCACTCTTTCCTTTCTTCCCCACTAAACGGTCTAATTTTTCTGATATTTCTTAACTTAGTTATTTTTTCTGCAAAAATATTTATAATCTCTTAAATGGTTATTAATAATTAACAAAATTCGTAATAATCATAATTAATGATTTAAATCAAAGATATGATTCAACGATTTAAAGTTATACAAGTATTGAAAGTTTTTGAAAACATAAGGTTTTCAAATTCATGATTAAGAATTAATCAATTTTAATATGCCTTTATTACATTATGTTTCAAATATTTTTATTTTTTCTATAAGCACATAAATGTTCAAGATGCATATAGAATTCATTAGAGCAAAAGTTTCCTTTCTGAGTGTCTACTGCTAAACCGATAAAGATATGCAAATCAAAACCTGTGCAACATCAAGTATTGTTGTTTCGAGCTTCAAATGGTCATCCTTGAAAAAGTTATATAAAGGTTTGTAAGATGTAGACGAAGATAAGAACAACTAGAGTAACTTTGTACATAAAGATTAACATACACGAGATTTCATATAAGCTTTTCTAAGCGTCCAGTTTATCGGGTTGTGCACTAAACTTTGTAAATTCTTCACATTGTGAAGTATAACCAATGAGATATGATTGTATTATCTCTGAGAGTGTTTTATTGTATCTTAAGAGGTCGTAGTCTCAGGGGGAGATTAAGACTGGTATAACTTATAGAGGTTTATGTACACTTTATAACCTAAAGAAGTTTGTGTACTCGTTATATCCTGGATAGACTTGTGCACTCACTGTAACCTGGAAAGGGTGATGTGCTTGTTGTAATGAGTTATTGATTAGTGGAACCTCTTAAGCAGTTTGCTTGAGAGAAAACTAGACATAGCCCAAGGTTTGGGGTGAACTAGTATAAAAATATTCTTCTTTATGGTCTTCATTTTTTTGTTAAACGTTGTGCTTGTGTGTTCTTGATCCGCTATGACTTGATTCTAGGATTCATCCAATCCCCCATCCCCCTTCTAGAGCCTATTGTTCATATAAAAACTATATACATCTCCCCCTTCGTCATAAGGAAAAGGTGGAGGTATCCATGAGATCATTGTTGAAGTTGATTTAGTGGTTTGGTCAATTGTTTGGCCTAAGGTTGGAAGGTGTTTGAGTATGAGAAGACGAGGGTAGCAAGAGTGCTTTGAGTGGTTCAAATGATGCATTGGAAGCTTATTGGATACTCAACAACTACAACATATTTTGGTGCATTTAGCATTTTCTTTGTTTTTGCCCATCATACTCATTAAAAATAGTTTGCACCATGTCAAGAGTTATAAATTAAATGTTGGGAATGACAGTTATTGGATGTTGAAGATAGAGCATGGTCACTCAAAGATTGCTTTGAAGTTTGAAAGGACTCATAAGAGTTGACCTTTATTTCTATTAGAGTTTTAACTTTTACATTTGCACGAGCTTTAGCTTTCTCTTGCATGTTACATTCATTTTTTCTTTAACTTTGGTTTCAAATTTAGTTTGAAAGTGAGTATACATTTTTTTGCTCTATGTTTATGTCGCCCTTTGTTTGTTTAATTTTGGAATACTAGAATGAACTTCAATTCCCCATCATACTCATTTCAAACTATATTTAATTTATTTTAACAAACTCCTCACACAGAGGTCTACTAATAATACAAAAATATAATATCATAAACCTATATTTGAACTATTAGGAAGTCAGACTTGAAATCCCTGCAAAAAATATTAGTATCATCATTTGCTCTTGTGAAACCACTTTTCAAAAGAAGTGAATTGAGCTTCTCATGCCACGCTTTATTTTAAATTGTGGAGAGTTTTGTTCAATTTGAAAACATGATAAGGATAAAAGGTTTATGCCTTAATGATTACTAATTTTGACGCATTCTTTTTTTCAACTTTTAATTTGGCTTCTTCTTAAAATTCGTCTTCAACTCTTTCAAAGCCTTGATTCTTTTTTCTTAGTCTAGGTTTTGTTCTAAAGTGTGAATCCTTCTTAACTTGGTTTTTGTACTGGTATGGACCGATCGGACATTACCACAACTCGGTCTCCCTAACTGAGCTGATTGAGACCTGCACGGGCATGTAGGTCGACTGACATACTTAAATCCATTTAATGCTCAAACCAAGGTCAGTGAAGCTAAACTACCATTAAGAATTAGGTAATATGCCCTTAAGTGTGATTCACTCCACTAATCTGGCCCAATAAAGTAAGTCCATTAAAATAATCTAAATAGCACATACTTCAAGAACAAAGGTACGTCATTACCACTGTACACCCCTAAGTGTCGAATTTCCTTTTCTTTCTGACTTAAGCGTCAGAGTGCCTTTTGCAGGTACCCCCCCTCCCATTCGGCATCCACCTAAGACTGAAAGACTGAGGCCCGAAGAAGTAGCATCGAGTCGAGAAGGATCACAATGAAGCTCTAGCAACCTACCCGAAGGAAGGAAGAAAACGAAGTCATTCAATACTTCTTTAGGTCCCATCTCTCTAGTAGGAACAAATGGCGCCCACCGTGGGGCCAAGAGAAACTAGTTGAAGAGGGAAGGTAGATGGTCTCAACCAGAAGCTTGGAAATGATGACTGAAGTCGATCAGGCAATGTTGTTGTTGTCTCTTCAGAGAGAGATGACTGAGATGAAGTGGAAGACATAAGAAGTTTCCCAGAAGAACGAGCAAGAGATGCAGGATCTCCGAAGGGAGAATGAAGAGATGAAGAAGAAAATGATGGAGGGAGGACCGTCTGCTGGGCTGACCAATGTTGTCGGCAAGTCCTACACCTCTCCTCTCGATCCGAGACCGGTGGAGGAGACAAGGGACAAGGTCCCCACACACGAGATGGATGGTGAATCCTGTCTCAACAAGTCGGCCAGGATGACTGCCACGACGTATTCGGCCCGTCGACACCCCTTCACCAATGCTATCATTGAAGTTCCATTGTCGGACAAATGGAAAGGTTTCCACAGTGATCGATACGACGGATCTGCTGACCCGGACGAGCATATGGACGCCTACACTACCCACATGAGTCTCTACACCTCGGACGATGCAGTGTTATGCCGAGTATTCCCTACATATCTAAAGGGAGCAACCCTTAGTTGGTTTACAATGCTTCCACCCAATTCCATTAACAGTTTCGCCACACTTGTGGTGAAGTTTGAGACTCAATTTTCCACCAGCGGGTTGCATCACTTAACCTCCATCGCCCTGGTAGGCATCCGCCAGGAGAAGGGAGAGTCACTCAAAGCTTTCGTTGACAGATTCAACAAGGTAGCCATGAGCATCCGAAATCTCATCCCGGACGTGGCTATGCATCATATGCTGACAACCCTGCAACCCGAACCATTTGCTGATAATTTGTGTATGCAGTCAGCCACCAGCTTGGATGAACGTAGGAAGAGAGTTGCTAAGTTCATGCAGCTGGAGGAACTCAGGGAGTTTCGCAATCAGGTCCGAGCCGAGGCTAGTGGGGAGAAAAGCAAGGATGAAAAAAGACCGCCAAGGTCGAACTGGCCAACGTGGTGATAGACGCAGAGATAACCAGGGAGATCGAGGAAGCCGGTTCTCGAGATATACCCCCCTAACTGCAAAGAGGGGGAGAATCCTAGGCGAGGCACTCAATGCCGAGTTGATTCCTCCTCCTAGGAAGGTGGCAAACCCCAACAACGTCGACCGAAGGAAGCAGTGCTGGTACCACCAAACAACGGACATTCCACTGAGGAATGTCAGGCTTTGAAAGAGAAAATTGAAGAGCTCATTCAAGCCGGACACCTTCGTCGATTCTTCAGGGACGACCAAGATTCGAGACGCTCCCCTCGTAGGGACGAGCCCGCCAAAAGAAGACGGTCACCCCCACGAACCATAAACGACCGAGACCGCAAGTCTCGAAGAGATGATCCTCCTCGGAACGTCGAAAGAAGGGGCAACCGAGAGATCATTAATACCATAGCTGGCGGCTTCATTGGTGGAGGGAGTACAAACAGCGCCCGAAAGAAGCACCTTCGGGCGATGCACCAAGTGAATGCGGTGACATTCTAATAATAGGGGGATATTTTCAAGGTCCACGTCGACCATAAGGAGGCAAGAGAATGCTATGTCGAAAGCCTCATAGTAGAACCACTGAGGAACGACCTCTCCCCCAAGAGAAAATCCTCTCAGAAGGATCATTCATCCAGGGAGACCAGGCCGATGTCGGTGGAACCAACCAGAGTGTTGGTGGATCTCGACCCTCGGGCGACCGAAGATAGGCTGGAGGCTAGAGAAGAGCTGAGGCGAGTATCCCTCCTGGACGAGGAACACAATACCGCTGTTGGAACAGCCATGGCAGCAACCGAAGTCGAAATAATGCATGCCACGTTAAAGAAGAATGTGGATTTGTTTGCATGGACACCGTCTGATATGCCAGGTGTAAGCCTGGATATCATCACACACAGGTTGTCAGTGTTCAAAGAAGCACGGTCGATCACCCAAAAGAAGAGGGATTACGACGATAAGAAGTGCCTAGCAGCAAAAGTAGAATCCGAGAAGCTTCTATCGGCCAAGTTTATACGGGAAGCTCAGTATACGAACTGACTTGCTAATGTCGTCATGGAGACTAAACCGAATGGCAGCTGGAGAATGTGTGTCAATTATAGGAACCTCAACAGCGCCTGCCCGAAAGAATCCTACCCCTTACTGAATATCGATCGGTTAGTGGATGGGGCGGCCGACCATAAGATCCTAAGCTTCCTGGACGCTTATTCAGACTATAACTAGATAAGTATGCACTCCAAGGACAAGGACAAGACGACCTTCATGATGACCAATGCCAACTACTAGTATGAGGTCATGTCGTTCGGCCTCAAGAACGTCAGGACGACCTATCAGTGCCTTATGGACAAAATCTTTCAAGGCTTGATCGATCGGTGTGTGGAGTTGTACATGGATGACATCGTCGTGAAATCCAACTCTTTCTACCAACATGTAGAGAACCTCGAGGAGGTATTCAAAGCCCTCAAGGGGGGCTAATATGAAGCTCAACCCCGAAAAGTGTACATTCAGGGTTGAGGGAGGGAAATTCCTAGGTTTTATGTTGACCCATAGGGGATAGAGGCCAACCCCGTCAAATGTCGAGTCATCGCCGACATGAGGTGTTCGAAGAACATCAAGGAGGTGCAACAACTCCTAAGGTGCCTGACAACCCTCTCCAGGTTCGTCCCTCGACTTGTCGAGTGAACAAAACCGATGGTGCAACTACTTCAGAAAGCATCCAAGTTCAGCTGGGATGGCAGATGCGAGGAAATCTTCAAGCAACTGAAGGATTTTCTAATATCTCCATCGATCATACAAAAGCCGAGACCCGACCACTCCATCCTGGTATATTTGGCGGTCTCGGAAGAGGCAATCAGTGTTGCGTTGGTGTAGGAGGTCGAAGACAAGGAACGACCGATATACTTCGTTAGCCGGATGCTTCATGCGGCAAAGACGAAGTACCAGATGATTGAAAAGGTAGCGCTCGCCCTAGTCCTCAAGGCGAGACAAATGCACCCTTATTTCCAAAACCATTCAATCACGGTAAGAACCGACTACCCCATCTTTAAAATATTATCTAAACCCGACCTTGCAGGACGAATGATAGGATGGTCGGTCGAGCTCTTCGAATTCGACATCCAGTATCAACCAAAAGGGGCTATCAAGTCCCAGTGCTTGGCCAACTTCTCGGTTGAGATCACACCGCTACCACTTATGTCGGCTGGATGGACACTCTATGTGGAAGGCTCGTCCAACAAGATAGCCTGTGGAGCAGGAGTCGTCCTAGAAGGATCGGCGAACTCCTCCTAGAGCAAGCGCTCCAATTTGGATTCAAGGCAACCAACAATCAAGCCGAGTACGAGGCCTTACTCGATGGGTTAAACTCAGCCTACGACATTGATATGAACCCAAGAACATGATATGAACATGTTATGAATTCAATATGAGTTGGAACATGAATAGGCATCTTTAGAATTGGATCAAGATTCTTTACCCATTCAAGAACTTAATCAAGAACACAAGAACCAAGCCAAAATCACATAGAAATCCATTTTTCAACATATGAACCGAATGAAACAAGGAAAGAAAGCTAATGCATCGATTAAAACTTCAACAAACACATTTAGAACCACAAGAACAGCAAACCCATGCAAACTATCGAACATAATCACAAACTAAACAAGTTCTACCGATTGAAACAACAAGAAACAACAAAGACATGTTTTAGAATTTGATTTGGAATGGGTATGGAAGAAGAAGATGAAAAGGACAAGGAAACTTATGTGGTTGGAGCTCTTGGAATTGTGCATGCCACTTGAAGGATGGTTGGCTTCAAGATGAGTGTTGTTGCCGCCACTTGAGAGTCCAAGAGATCTCCCAAGATAAGACTAAACGAGGAGAAGACACAAGTCTTTCACACTCACTCACCAATTTGGTAGAGATTCCTTTCTAAAAAGTCAATTTCAAACTTGTTATTTCAAAGACCCAAGCACCCCTTTTATAATAGAGAGGGTCGGTCACAAATGTACAAAAGAGAAGGAGCTTGAAAGGTTACTTTCTAGTTCCTTCTAAACTAGCGC
>Ga0123342_1007752_pt1 | contig 14007 bp, 6 predicted proteins | sample Turbeawhitnodule_FD_89960 | JGI IMG/M metagenome (GOLD analysis project Ga0123342, IMG submission 89960) | Root nodule microbial communities of legume samples collected from Mexico - Turtle bean Mexico white nodule | ecosystem: Host-associated > Plants > Roots > Nodule | place: Mexico: Nepantla...
ATTTTGTTTAGATGTTAGGTGGTTTTTTTTCCTCAATTTTTTTTTGGGCTTTTTTCGAGGGGTGGTCCCCCCCAGGGGGGGTTTTTTACCCCCCCTCTTGGGATTCCCCCCCCCCCCCCTCCAAGTGGCGTGATTCCTTGCTCCATTCTCTATAAACTTTCTTCATCTCTTCATCTTTTTCCTTTCTTATTTGCACCATTTTCATTCCTTTTTATGTTCTTGTGTTCTTCCTTTCCTATTCGGTTTCCATCTTGTTTCTTTCCATTATATGTTCTTTAATTCTGCACCTCATCATCATCAACACCATATAATTGTGTTTTTCTCTTTGCTCTCTAGAAGAGAGACATTCACACTTACTTAACCACTTGGTTAAGTTTGTGTTCAGTGAAAATCTTCTTTGGATTTTTCACCATATTCTTCTGCTTAAACAAAAACTCATAAACAAAGTGAAACCCATAACAATGTGCAATTCTAAAATCAACTCGCATCATGTGGTATTCAGAGCATGATTTTAATTATGCTTATCTTTTCTGAGTTCATTTTGTACTTTAAAATTCCAGCACATTTCAACTATGTCTTTATCTTCCAACAATTTAAATTCCATTTTTATCTTTAAACACCTTCCAATTTCGCCTTTAAAGTTCTTGTCATTTACAATCCCGCCTTTTTATTCATTAAGCAATTTAAATTCTACTTTTGAATTATTTGTCATTTTTTTTTCTTTCCTTACCTATCTTGCTTGAGTCTTATGTTCTTAGTGTTCTAGGAGTCTTTAAATCCATTGCTTGAGCTAAAAGAAATTAGAATTTGTTTAAGTGGTAGTTTCAATTATAATCAATTTATACTCAATTTTTTCATAATTATTAAATTTTTCAGTAACAATGCAAAAAGTAGGACAAATATTTTAATTGAATTCTTTTATGTTTAATTTTTTAATAGCAAATATTTTTATTGAATTTAAAAAAAAAAAATTATACGCAGACTAGCCCACAGACCCACAACCTACCTCTTATACGGGGGCGGAACAAAGAAATCAACACGCAATCATTATGCGGAGACAACCCAGTCCACATTTTGTGGAACAAACATGGGGTCAGCCCACATTACCCTCCTATATATATATAAAAAGGTCCTACCTACACTATAAAAAAAAATGGCATTTGGATTTTTGAATAGTCATAAATGTTGGTTTGGATAAAGAAAGTTGAGTGACTAGAAATAATAGTTGTTTCTGCCCTAGGAATTCCAATTCCAAAGTGGTCCTACTGCCACAAGTGCTACTACACATGCATAACAGTAAAACGGAATCTGCCTTCGTCCCAGAGGCTTGTTTGGGATTCAGCAAAAGTGAAGCATCGTGACACAGTATTGACAGGGGCTAACATTAACCTCACCCGCGGGGGCACATAACTTCAACAAATTTTCCCCACAATTTATGGCTTTTAAGATCGACTCTTTCTTCTCATCAACTTGGACAAGTTATTATAAAGAGACAGAAAATAATAGACACCACTAACTCTAATCACGTTTCAGATAAGCTAATAACTGAATGTATACGCGAAAGCTCTGATTGGAGACGGAAAACATGATTGTGATTCGTGAAAATAAAAGCTTATGCTTTTGGTAAACGTGATTTTATGCTTTGGATTTGATGAGCTTGGTGAAAAAGATGGTTTGAGTAGGGACGTCTTAATTAACATGCAATCTTCTTTGTTCAATATTTCCGAGATTTTTTCATTATTCGTTCTAGTTTTTCTAAATATAATAATCATTTTCTTTTTCAATGCATTGTAAAACGCTTTTTATAAATGTTGACAATTATGATTGGTGCATGATAATGATGATTAGATACTCTTATTCAATTAATTTATCTGTTCAGAAAATCGTTTTAAAATAAATATTATTTTGGTACATGTAAAACTGGTTTTGCTGGAAACTCAAAAAAAAAATCGAAACTGTTGATAAACCATTATTATAAAAGTTAGATATCTTTTATTACATCAGCAAAACAAAGAAAATTAGAGAGAAGAAAACATAGTGGACACGAAGTTTTGGTTTGTTTAGGGGCATAACCAAGTGCTGTGACTTGGCACTTAAGTAAAAACATGCTTTCCTAGTACGATACCAAAGCATGAGGAAGAGGCAACTAACTAAAAAACTAACTACACACGAAATCCTTCCCTATCTAGCAAATAATTGATAGTTTATGATGCATATTTCTTCAAAAAAAATTATTAATAACTCATATTCTATGGATATGGATCCTGAAATGAAGAGAAAAGTACATGAAATAGGGTTTCGACAATTCTTAAAGTTTATACAATTTTTTTGATGGATTTAAATATAAATATTTGACCGTGATAATACACATATATAGTGAAATAAAATAATATTTTAATTATATTTAATTTATTTTTTAATTTAAAATATGATTATATTATTAATAGGAAATATATGTAGTTTACTTTTTGAGTGTAAAAATAAATTTTTCCTTCCAAAATATTTATCAACATGTAAAACAGCTTGGTAGAATGGTGTTGAAGGAGTATTAACTTGGCGAAATGTCAAAGGTGGTGAAGAACTTCCAAAAGGCTTCTAGCCAAAGATGATAATGAATAAGGACAATCGATTTTCATCATTGAAAATATTTGGGTGTGTTGTGTTTTTCGTTTTGGAAACTTGATCCAAATTGGAAGAAGTGTTTTTTTTTATGTGATTTCAAATAAAAACAGGTTGATGTTTTGGAATCTTATTTAAAGTGATTTCAAGTGGGTGTTGAGAATTTGACAATGCTTGATGGAAGGACTCCATTACCAACACCAGAACCTGAACCTGTCACTACATTTGGCTTTTGCACTTACTTTCAAAGAAATTATAACTAGTTAGGAGAAAGGTAGATGGAAGGGGAATTATGGAAGAGATGGAGTCATGTGTAAGGAATAAACATGGCATCTGATTGAAATTGTTGTGGACACTATAGTTAAAATCCTGATTTTTTTTTTGTCATAAAATGGTACCATCCTCCGATTTTAAGTGGTGTTTCTGATTTAAATTTTACTTTCTACGTTACTAGAAATTTATTAAATAAAAATTAATTTTAAAGATAAAAAGTAATTAATTGTTATATTGATTAAATTAGATATTATTTTAAAAATTAAAAAAAAAATATTGATATTTAAATTAATTTTTATTATTGGTAAATAATTTCTAAATTAATATTTAATTAGTTACTTAGGATTTAGCTACCTATTGTTATTACTAACTCTAGCAGCGTAAAACCTATTATACAGTTTGGGAAAGATAAAATAAACTCAACTTAATGTTCACGAAGATGATTGTCCCAGACAATATTAAGACAACTCTTTCCATAAACTAAAAGTTCCAAAGAGTTTGAGGTTTGTGCTAGAAAGCTCCAAAACAATTCATAAGTCTCCTGATAGGACAGTAATGAGTATATTGACAACTATGAAGTTTGATGGGTCATTATGTATAAGCATGTTATTGAAATGATAAACATTTTAACAAGACTTAATACCGACTTAACACCGACTTAACACCTTGGAAATGACTAAGAATGAGAACTTTCTTGTATATTTTATTTTGAACTTGTTACCATCTAAGTATGACCCATTTTAAATGATCTATAACATCTAGTGTGGGTCATTTGAAGTTAGTTCTTTCAAAAAAGAAATGTGTTTTATCATCTTTATTGATTATTGTTGATATTATGGTTATGTCTATTTATTGAATTTCAAGTAGTGAATGTCTTGATAATTTATTTGAAGGAAGTAGAAAGACAATTAAACAAAAAGGTGAAACTTGTCAAGTTTGAAAGGTTTTTTGAAAGGTATGATGAAACTAAATAACACCTAGGTTCATTTGCCAAAGTTCTTTAGAAACATGACATTTGTGCACAATACACAATGTCAGGGACACCACAACAAAATGGTGTATCAGAAAGGCGTAATAGAACATTAATTGATATGGTTAGAAGTATGTTAAGTAATTGTTCTTTAACTTTTATATTTAAGCATGTAGGCCTTGAAAACTACCATGCATTTACTAAATAGAGTTCATAATAAGACAATTCAAAAGATGCTTTTAAACTGTGGACTGGTAAGACACCTAATATATGACACCTATATGTTTTATTGTTCATAGTATGAGAATTGTTGAAATTGTAAATTCAATGTTCATTGAGAATGATGAAATAAGTTAGAGTTCAATTTCACAACAAGTGAAAATTAAAGAAGTTAGAGTAGAAGTTTCTTTGATTTGTTCATCTAGCAATAATGTGATTGTTCCTCTAATTGTTATGACAAATGGCAATAAAAGAGCAACACAATAACGAGCTCATTATTCAAAATGATCATATTGTAGAAGAATAACAAGAAATAACATTAAGGAGGTGTCAAAGAAAAAAGAGACAAATTATTGCAAATGATTGTGGTATTTCTGCACGAATTAAAAATTAACTTAAGCATTAATGATGTTGATCCAATTATGTTTTTATAAGTTTTCAATTGTGATGATTCTAAGAAATGGCTACATGTCAGGAAAGAAGCATTGAAATCCATGGAACAAAATTATGTTTGGAAACTTGTAAAATAGCTAAAAGGTTACAAGATAATTGGTTGTAACTGGGTATTTAAGACTATCTATGACTCTCATTGCAACCTTTAATTATAAGTTCAAACTTTTTGCTAAGGATTTTACTCAAAAAGATGGTATTGATTGTAAGGAGATATGTTTTCCTATCTAACAAAAGGATTCCTTGAGGATTGACATGGCACTAGTAGCTCATTATGACTTGGAGTTACATTAATTGGATGTTCAGACTACCAAGGTTTTAACTACTAATATTTTAGATTCTAAATTAATCTCTAAAAGACTAATAGAGACTACTTTAAAATATAAAATAGTTAATCGCTAAAACTTTGATAACTAATGATTAAATATCAATTTAAAATTATTTTATAAATTTTTATAAAAAATAAAATTACTTTAAATATCGATAATTATTTTAATTTATAAAATAATTTTTAATTTAATTAAATAATAATTAATTATTTTAATCTATAAAATTAATTTTTATATAATGATTTTTGTGTAATGATATGTTCACTCACATATCCTCTGAAAACATAACACAATGCTTTAAATTCAAAATAAATAATTTTAAAATAAGAAAATGCATAAAATTGGATTATAAATCAATTTTATGGTTGATTATAGAAGTGATAGAAGGTAAACATGCAAACATTTGCATTCTAACTCGTAAACACTGCTAAGTTCTACTTTTTAACTCTAAGAGTTAATTTTTACTTTGAAATAATATTTTTAAATAATTTCATAAAAAGCGGATCTTATTTATATTTTAAAAGTTGTTTTTTATTTTATCTAGTACATGATAAATACTTATTTTGCATAATATATATATATATATATACTCATTTTAAATGTATTTTTTATCAAATAATGAGTATTTTGAAATCTTTTAACCAGTCATACGTTTAAGACTAATTGTATTTAACAAAAAAATTATAATTCCTCTCTGAAAATTATTTTTAATAGTTAAGTTTAAATATCCAAAATATATTTATTTTAACTTTATTTCGTACCAACCCATTTTTGTACTGTACTATGTTCACAATCATATCTTCTTACAATTAACCATCTATAACTATTTATTAATTTTGTTGAAGAACTGATATGTTATTATTGTGTAAGCAAAAAGATGGCAAAATATTTTTTTATTTATTTTGTAGCATCATCCTGTACAAATTTTATTCATCATGAACATGAAGTTCTATAACTATAAAAGTCAGAATAATACGAAAATTTAGGTTTTGTACAAGAGTCATATATATGAAATGATATTTTGTTAACATGTAATATCATTTGCATAAATTGATACAGTGTTTTTGGGAGAAAGACGTACCTTTAATTTCACACGCAGTGGTAGGTATAATTAAGTTGATGAAATAATGCAGCTGAGAAAGGAAGCAAAGTTAGGTTTAATTTATAAGATCATGAGAAGGAGGTGAGTGAAGATATGTTCTTATGCATCAATGGTTGAACGTAATCAACTTCTAAATTGGATGGTTTGTGTGATGAAAAGATATAATGTTGTGAACGCAAAAGACTCTAAGCAAGCACATGTGTATACAATGCTTCAAACATCCCCTTCAAATTCAAACAGCACCTATATGTAATTTCGAACATTCCTCGCTATACCACCATTACAAGAAAATAATGAAATAGAAACTAAAATAATTAGTTACAATAGTAACTAAATTAGAGAGCATTTTAGAAACTAAAAAAAAATTGGTTTCTAAATTAGTTTCTATTATTGTTAAATAATTTCTAAATTGGTATCTAATTAGCAACCGAGATTTTAACTACCAATAAATTTGGTAATAAAAACTTTGGTTACTAATTAGATATCAATTTAGAAACTATTTAACAATAATAGAAACTAATTTAGAAACCAATTTTTTTTTTAGTTTCTAAAATGCTCTCTAATTTAATTACTATTGCAACTAATTATTTTTGTCTCTAAAATTAGTTTTTATTTCATGATTTTCTTGTAGTGCACCTAAGCACTTCCAACTCTATCCAAGACTGAGACCTCCCTCGGTCACAAAAGTAATTATATTTACTAAACCTCATTTCAACACCTTTAAACAAGATTGAAAAGGAGGATTAAGACAATTATGCATTGTGTTCACGAAAATTGTACTAATATGAACACAAAAATCTAAATCGTTTTTATAAATAGGTTGACCAACATCAACTACTACCAAACTGCAACTAACTAATATTTAGTAATAGTGGAGTTCTGTACACACGAAAATTAGTATACATTTGTAAGGTTCTCTCCCAAAACAAGAAAATAAAATGAAATATGAATTTGTACAGCAAAACATGTCTCATTCGGCAAACCGAAAAGGCAAATAGTGAGCTTTAATTTCTTAATATGGCTGTGAGAACAAGTTCCCAATGCTTATTGGTGCAACCTGAGAAGGTGATGCTGCAATGGTACCTCAGATAATTTCACCATCATCACCATCTCCAAGTAGAGAGAGAGAAAAAGGGGCAACGTCCACGCTAAATGCTCTTGGACCTACTCGATCAACGTGTATCAGCTCAAAGTTACCTTCCTGTATTATAGCAGATGAGATTTAAATATCTGCTTTTCCATTCAATGGGAAGATAAAGAGAATAAGAAATACTCAGAAGTTTAAATCAATCATGAAATCAAACTGCAACTAATGTATTCAGAACATTGAGAAGTGTCAATAATACAAAACAGAAACATTATACCTGTTACACTTGTACTTAAATAACGACACCATTATAATAGTAATAAAAACATAATGTAATTTAAAAAAATATAAAGAGATGTTGTTATCATTAACTTTTTCCCCAGATCATTTACCAGTTTCTGCTATATAGAGTTCAGCATTAACAATGTCATGTGAACATCTAATCCATTTATTTGATAGACGTGACATTACCAAACACAATTAAGAAACCAAAGGACTTTAATAATCTAACTTTCTTAAAAAAAAAATTAAAAAAGAGTATTTTTTCCACTGGGTGAGACTATTTCACAGAAGAACAATAAGAAACAAAAGAAAAAAATTTTACCATTCTACCATTTTGTGCGTTTAAAGGGCATGTAGAAGAGAATTCAAAACTACTCTTAGGAAATATGGCTGGCTGTTCACCACCAACCCCAATTCCCCTGCACGTGGAAAGTGAAGAGCAAAAGTTGCATAAAACTTGAATCCACGTGAGTATAAAAAGAATATGAAAAAGACCATTAAAAAGCATAAGGAGCATAAGAATGATGAACTCACCAGAAATTTTCAGTTTTCCCATTAGCATCGGTTATAATCCAGTGCCTTCTGAGGAGCTGAACAGGGCGGTTTGTGTTATTGGTAATTCTTATTTTATATTCAAAGAAATATACCTCCTCTGCTGTTGATTCACTTCTGCCCTCTAAATATACACTCTTAACTTGTACTCGAATTCCCTGAACAAGTTCAAAATAAGCTCTGAAAGTTCATTTCTTATTTTACAATTATGTGATGCCCAGATGAAAAATGAACTCATGATTTCTTTCCTTTTGTAGTTTATAGAAAAAAAAATATATATTTTCAGGTGTTTTGGGATTGGATTAGATATTATTTCAGAGGACAGAATCCTAAACAAAAAGCTCCAAACGCACTTGAAAACCAAGTATTCCATTGATTTCCAAGAAGGTACTTGGCATTGAACTAATCACTGCACTGATGCAGTTAAATTAAAAGCAATCCCTGAAGAGATTATACCAAGAAAGGTCACAACAAAGTAACTGTTTGTAAAAGTAAGTAGTATTCATACCAAGGTTGTACAATCACTTGAACATTTTAAGAGAGAATGTGGAGCAATTTCTTTGAGCTGATCACGATATTTAGCTGCATCCTGCATATCACAAGAAGAGAAGATAAGAAGCCAAGATCAACCCCAAACCTCATACTTTCATGGCGCACTACAAATCATACTTTCATGGGGCACTACAAATCAAAATCAATTTTGTAAGGTTGAATTAAAATTAGAACTTATTTATTAATATATTAAAAACATGTAATTAATGTGCAAAATTCTTAGTTTAAAAACGATAATTGACCTGAAATCTCTCATCAGCAACAGCTTCTTTCAACAACCTCCGCAGACGCAGAACAGGAACCTCGTCCTCGAAGCATTTGAGCGAGTCACGAATCCTTGCAGCCTCTTCATAAAACTACCACCGTTTCAAATTCAGTATTTCCAACACCGAGGAGCCACATCAATGATAAAAGATGAAAAAACCATTTTCTTTTCAAACAAAAGAAAAAAAAAACAATAGCACTAACCTCGGACTTCGCCGCTATCTCCATCCGGTGCTTCAAGATCGCGTAATTGTGACTAGGAGACAAAAACGAACCCGAATTCCACCCTTCACTCGCGCCAATTCCCTCGTTCCCGTTCTTCCCCGAACCGCACGACACAGCCACATTCCTCCAATTCCTACTGTTTCTACAATTCACTCTCTGCATCATCCTCCTCCTACTCCTTTCTTCGGAGTTCGTTATAACCGGTGACAGCATACCCACGCATGTCTTCGCGCTCAACAACGACTGCATCATTCTCCTCTATTTTTTTATTTTTTTGTCTGAATGAAATCCTCAACTTCAAAATCGAATCAGATTGTGAAAGTAAAACGGAATCAAATTGATTATTACCTTCAGCACTTTTATTGCTGTGTGCTACCTCGATTTCCGCGGTTTTTTTTCCTGGATTTGGTTCTGAAACCATTTTTTGCGGTTGTTCATAGATTCTTGTCTGCGTGCTATAAATAAATACCAAATCCTAAATATCTGAAAAGTCAGATGCCAAATTAGCCGTTGTCGTATTATTGGGGATTTTCGATTTGGGACGAGGAGCACACTTTTGTTTGAGGAATATTGTAAATTTACGTCATTTTATAAATTTAATTTAGGATCAATTAAAAATACTTTTTGTTCTACTACCATGGTGAAGTCATTCTTTTAAAAAGGAATAATTGAGTTAACAAAGGAAAAGATTAATTTGGAGATCATGCATAAGAAACAGTCACGTCCCCTGATAAAAAATAAATAAACTGTAAAATTCTTAAATTAAAATATAAAATATATATTTAAATTAATAAAATAATTAAAACTTAATTAAGTTTTTTAATTTTTAATATAATTTTACATATTTTATTTCTATATTATATTATATTACTTTATGAAAATTTATATAAATTGATTGTATAGCATTATGTATTTTGAGAGAGTTTATCTAGTTTTCTTATATCTAGAAACATGTTTGTGTTCTGTAATGTTTTTATTTTTATAGTTTAGTTCCTGAGTTTTGCTTCACTTCCTTCATGATTTTTTTTACACTTTTTTCTTTTTTAATATTATGAAAAAGTAATCATTTTATTATTTTTATAACATATATTATATTATAAATGAAAAAACATGACCTTTGAAGTTTAAATATGTTGTTACATTCAAAATACTTCCTTTTTTTCATATAAATAAGTTCTTTGTCTTTTTCATTTTTTGGTAATTTTTTCACTTGCATTTTCTTTGATGGATTACCTTTTGCTTTAAAGAACCTTTGAGGTATGTTGTTTGCTTCATTCTTATGTCTAGTTTGTTAAGACATGACCGAGTACATATTAGACAAATCCCAATATTTGATATTTTGATGCTAACAAACACAATAAAATTTTGCTAGTACTAATGTTTGTAATGAGAAATTATCATAAATTAAAATTACAAAAAATATAAGCTTATAAAAAATGCAAGTTATATGCATACATATGTAAACTCATATATATCATATTGTTTATCATCTAAAGAGATCATGAAGTTATTGTAACACATGTACATAACATTCAAGCATAATATGATTCTTCAATATCTAGAAGCTTTATACATATCAACTCTACAGGCAATGTAGGCAATGTAGGTTGACAACCATTTTCAAGATTGATTCTGACAAATAGTACAAACATTTATATTAAGAATGCTTATGTACAACCTTTTATACACAGTGTAGAGATATTGCATCTTAAAGGTGACATGCTTTGTAGAAACAATTGAAATCCTATAAAACATGAAAAAGCTCTACATGCACCTACCTAATGTACAAAGATCCCTTACGAATCCTTATAAAAGAAGATGCTCATTCTTATGAATGATAATTGAATAATGTACAATACAGGAGTGTAACTTAGTTTAAGTGAACAAAGTACAAACAAGTTTTTATCTTCTTCTCTATTATATGAGTAGTCATTCTATCTCTACCTCATCTCCTTTGTGAAAATTGATTTATAAAAAGTGCTTCAGTTATTAGATGATCTTCCTCCATATCATCTAGTAAAAGCAATGGGTTTCCCAAAGCTTTTGCATAAATTTTTTAAACACTATTTAATCCCACCTTCAAGATCCAATTTTTATTTCATGGTTTGTTTTCTAACCATGTATGTAGCTTCTTCTTCCGCTAGTAGTTTAAGTTAATTTTCTCATAGTGGTTGTTCCTTGCTAACAAAAGAGGTTTTTGACATTGGAAATGAGTATACTAATGAAGAGAGTCATAATGCCTCCTTCTTTAGTAAAGTAGTAGTGCAGAAAACGCATATAACACCAGTTATAGGAGACATATAACACCGGTTCCATCATCGATGTAGATCTCAGCGATGTAAAATGTCAATTACATATAATACCGATTACATCACCGATGTAGATCTTAACGATGTAAAATGTCAAGTACATATAACATCGGTTGTAAAAACTGATGTAATATGTACCAAAATCTGAATAAAATATTCAAAAATATGTGTTTCAGAGTCACATACTAAACCCTAAACCTAGTACCAAAGCGTTCAACATATAAAAATTAAAACAACAATTCAAAAATTAAAATATAATACATTATATTTCAAACATAATACATTATAATACACAATACACATTGCTAAGGGTCGATCATCCGTAGACCCAATACCAAGATGTTTAACATATAACAATTATCTTAAAACATAATACATTATATTCCAAATACAATATAATAAAATTAATTATATATATAAATAATTTTAAACCAAATAATAATTAAAATTAAAATATTTAAAAATTAAAAAAAAAACTAACTTAGAGCATGAACGTGAACAAACACCGATACATTTATGTATTTCATCAATTAAAACATAATGTTGAAATCAAATGGGTTTCTCTTAATGGTGCTAGATATGGTGGTATTTTTTCAATCTATACCACCTCTTTCAAAAGTTTCAAAAGTGTACTTTTCAAAGTTAAGTGTCCAAAAATTGATGTAGTTAAACCTTTTTTTTTTTTCTACTTTTACAACATTCCTCTCAATTTTCTCTTTACTAGAAAAAGAAACCTGACGAATTCAAATCCAATGTCAAGCACATATTAAGTTTAGAAGATAAAATGGACTTAGAAATTCAAAATGTCATACTCTCTAAATTGTATGTGTATGGATCATATGTTGTCATACTTTATAGAAATAATGGGTCATGTAAATCTAGGTGTATTGGATTATTTCTATAATGTAAACTGTGGTGGTTATACATGCCTTATGTTAGTATGGTCGATTTGAAATGTAGGTCTTAAACAAGAGGGGGGTGAATTATTTATGAAAGATTTTCGCAAATGTTGAAGGTAGATTGAAAGCCAATAAGGAATCAAAGAAATAGAAATAAGTTCAGCCAATTTCAAATTTGTTTTTAATGTGATTCTAGAAGATAAACCGGTTGTTTTTGCGAAACAATCGGTTGTTCTTATTAGCAATGTTAAAAACAAAGCAAAAACATATTTAAAAGAGAGTAGGGATAGAGAGATCAACACAAAGAGTTTATACTAGCTCACTCTTTACCAAGAGCTACATCTAGTCCTCAGAAACCTCTGAGAATTCACTAAGCAGACAAACACCTTATTACACAACACACACTAAAGAGGTGATCTTGAACCCTTCAAGAACACACACCACCTTTGGAAAAACACCACAGATTCCAGAACAACCTTTGAATCTACACAACACTAGTCTTTACAGAAATACAGTAGTCAAGAGAGAAAGGAATGAGTACATATAGGTACAATCTCATATTAAAGTGAAAATAAAACAATGCAATCCTATTCCACTTAGAAAGAATTCAAAGCTTGAAGCATGGAAAAAACTGATTTGAAAGAGATATTCTGAATCAATAACAAAATTATTTAAACTTCAATCAGTTGCTAAAAGCATTTAATGCAAGAGTCAAATCAGTTTTAAAACAATTAAAATAGATTAAATCAACTTAACAAAATTCTATTAAGATTTTCAAAAAATCAACTGATTGAAAACAACGAAACAATCGATTGAATTGGCTTGACAACAAGGTCAACCAATTTCAAGCTTTTTTCAAAATACTCTAAGTGTAAAACATCTGGTTGAATCGAAATTTCAATAGGTTTATTTTCCACTTTCTTTAGAAAACATCTCTTTTTCAAAAGAACTTGAATCAAACAACTTTGGATCATAATTATGAGTGGATTAACAAATTCAAACTACACAAAATACATGCACTCAACCAACAGTATAGTCTTCAAGCAATCCACTTAGATTTGGAGACATCAAAGCCTATATTCAACATGGTCGTGTAATAGTTGTAGACATTGTTTAAGAAAAGTTCGTCTAATGCTTTAGAGTTATGTCGTCTAGTGAACCAACATTTTTTTACATATGTTTTATAATGTTAACATTGTGTACTTATAGATAGTCATTTTGTAGCTCTGTATAGAGGTAACTTTTGTTTTATCTGTAAAGTAAAAGATTAAAACATTGTATGTAAAAGAGCTTACATAATACACAAAATAATTATTCAAATCCATCTTTAAAATTTTGGTTATATGTTTTTATATAAAACATTTTAAAATATCTATTTAATAATTTTTGGTGTGTCAACTTATTTACATGTTCTTCAAAAAAAAATTATTTATTTTACATTTTCTCTGCCATATCAAACAGGAAAAATATGAGAAAATGACATTTTTTTTTCACTTTTCTATTTTCTTTTCTCTCCATCCATATAAACGTATGTTAATAATATTGAAACTACTAACTACAACAAGAAAATTATTAAATAAAATAATTTTATAAATAAAAAATAATTAATCACTATATTAATTAAATTAAATAGTATTCTAACTAATAAAATATTAATTTATAATTGTTAACATATTTAATTTTCTATTTTAAATTATTGGACTTTGTTTCTTTGGCCCAACTTTCCTTTTCTATTTTAGTTAGGTCTTAATATTTCTCTTATATATACACCATGTATTTTACTCTTTAATATACAAGTGAATAAAAGTTTCTTTTATATTTATTTTTCTCTACAATTAGGGTTCATCAAAACCTCTCTTTCTTCATTACGATTAC
>Ga0123342_1007753_pt1 | contig 14006 bp, 5 predicted proteins | sample Turbeawhitnodule_FD_89960 | JGI IMG/M metagenome (GOLD analysis project Ga0123342, IMG submission 89960) | Root nodule microbial communities of legume samples collected from Mexico - Turtle bean Mexico white nodule | ecosystem: Host-associated > Plants > Roots > Nodule | place: Mexico: Nepantla...
GTACAATGATCTCTTTAAATAGAGATAAATAGAGATAATAAAGGGACACAATGATTAAGCCCACTCACTAAAACATGGTGTCTACTCAGCCCAACCCAATTGGTCCTGACTTCATACCCAACAATCTCCCACTTGAAGTCACAGAACAATGTTCACATGCGCTTCAACTGTGTACATGGTGTCTTGTCAGCTCAACCCAATTGGCCTTGACTTCATACCGAACAAAAATCCCTCTAGATCAGTTCCATCTCCATTTCTTCTTTCTATTTATATTTCATGTTATTCAACACTATGAGTAATTAAGTATTTGTTTTTTGGCATTAGATATAATCACCAAACTCGATTGTATATTTTTTTTATTACATTTAGTTATATATTTATCATTTTTATTGATGTTTAATCTTTATGTTTATTGATCATTGTGGTATGATAAACTGTACACTAATCAAAGTTGTAAGAGATTGGAAAATTCTTACAAAATTCTTAACCTAAGATCAAACAATTAATTAATCATTTTTCTAGGAACAAAAAATAACTTATTTGTTGTCTCTAAACCATTGAACTTAATGCAAGTCTGTCTTATTGAGTTAATAAAAGTTTGTGATTTAGTAAGGTATCAGGATTTGCTTTGAGGGATTGAAGTACAAATTTTCATGACACAGTAGTAATGAAGAAGATGAAAATTTAAATAATGACTTAGTTTTAAGGTTTTTGTTAAGTTCTTTTGATTTAGTTTCATTTCATCATTGATTGTTTATTGTAATCCAATTAATACAGAGTTACCGTAACCGTAATTATTATTATTATCTGAAGTTCAAGTGGATTCAACATTATTAATTACTTCTAAAACTTTTGATGACAATGGTGTGTTTGCCAAAAAAAGTCAACACCAACCCAACCTTCTATCTAAGACCAACCTTCTACATCCTAATCAACTCAACTTGACCAAACAATTACTCCTCCACCTTGGTCGCCTTGATCATTTTTGAAACATTTGTTATTGATTACAAAAAGGGAAGAAATTTGCAAACATTTGATTTTTCTTTCATTTTCTTCTTTTATAAGGTGTAATCCATTACAATATAGATATTACAATACTACATTATAATACTTAAGGACATTAATACATATTGTCTCATACATATCTACCTCTCTACCTCTATTATATGGTATGATATGTTTTGCTACCTAATAAGTGTCATATTTCAATAATATTTCATATTAAAATACAAACACTTATGAATATTTATTGATAAAATAACTATAATTTAACCTCTAATTTATGAATTTAAACCTTTTTACACATTTTATGGTTATAATATGAATAAAAAGGATTTATTCCCAATTTTGTGTTATTTTCAGGAATTTAAGGAGAGATGAAGCGTATAAATATATTATGAATAAAGATATCACTTAGCCCAAACCCAATTAGGTCAAATATGAGGCAGGAGACACAACCCCAACCCTAGACCCTAGACATTCATTGGGAGAATAGAAGGTGATAGAAAACCTAGAGAAGGCAGTCGTGAAGGAGAAACATCCTTGATCTTCTTCTCTTGTTTTCCATGTTTGTAATGATCAACATGAGTGGCTAATTCTACCATTTGAGATTATGAGTAATTTGTTCAAACTCTTATATATTGAGGTGATATTTAAATATAATATTATGTTCTTGATTGATGATTGGTATTGTCATTTTAGTTGTAAAGCTTGTTTACCATCATTTTGATCCTTAGATTTGACTGGAAAGTACTTCCAAGTTTCTGACCTAAATGATAATGCTTAACACATTTAAATGCTAAAAATAGATTTAAAATGATAATTTTGATCAACATTTGATCGTAATCATAAAGAGTTTTTATAAATATACGAGAAATCGATATTGAGGAGACTCTTAATAATTTTATATGCGAGAAATCCCTATAAATGAATTTTATATGGGCATCAACATCAATCAAAGATAAATTATTATTATACTTTTCAAAATACAAAAGAGTAAGAAGAATGAACCCTAATCCCAATTTTCTCAATTGAATCAACAACTCTTTACTTTGCTTTGATTTAAATTTCATGCAAACTATTGTCAAAATTAAATCAAATTATTGTACATATTCTTATACTTAGTAATGTTTCTATTGAAATTTTAAATAATTGTTTCTTAAAAACTAATTATTATTTTTGACTCGGTACACTTAACGTAAAAAAAAAAAGTCATCACTACCTATTCCTCTTTACTCTTATATATTATTATGATAACTATCATGTGTGCCTTCATACATGCTATGATATTTAGGATTAACTTAAGCTTTGATTTATTATATTTTGCTAAAAGTAAATAATAAATTCAAAACTTATGAGATTAAAAAAAAGGAATTGTAAAAGCTCATAATACATAAATAGTTTAAGACTACTACACAATCTCTTTCTTAATAGTTTTGACAATAATAAATATAATTAAACATTTTGAAATAATTATTCGATATTTTTATACATTCATATATGTTAATCATTAAACAATACTTATGTAAGAAAGTAAGAACCATAAGAATCCTCTATTATTAATAAACAACTAAGAGATCTAACTCTATAGTGTTGATAATGTTAAAAATGTGATTGCAAAAATAAAATAAAATTATATATATATATATATATATAACATTATGAAACCATTTTTAATAGTAATAACATAATGTGTTTTAACCCATAATTTAAATATAGTGTCTAATGTGCACACCTTCTATATAAACAAATAATATTCGAATGATTATTTGCAATGAATAAGAGAGTTTACCTCATGTAACTAAAAACGGAAAACAAATATTATTTAGTGGTATTATATATGATACATTGCTTCTATTATATTAAGCACAAATGTGAAAAGAAAATGCAACAATACTCAAGCATGTGCGCTCAAATTAACTCCAATAATGTTATATATCAAGATTCATATATTATATTATCATGAATACAACAAAGATATTAATAATAATGTTACTCTACAAGAGTTAGATTCTTAGCAACGACAAGACAAACACAAAAAAAAAGACATAATTACTATAATTTATTTTCAATATCTCAATAAATAAGATAGTTTATTTATTTCTATTAGATTTGTCCTTCTGTTTTGAACCTTGTTTTATTTATAGGTAGAAATGACAAATAAAAATATTATTCTTTTAGGTTATTTATGATATGAGTATGATTTTATACTACAAGAAAATCACTAAATAAAAATTAATTTTAAAAATTAAAAATAATTAGTTAATATATTAACTAAATTAGATATTATTTTAAAGATTAAAAAATTATTGATATTTAAGATAATTTTTAAATTGATATCTAGTTAGCTACCAATATTTTAGCTACTACCTACTTTAAATTCTAAAATTGGTAACTAAAATTTTGGTAGCTAATTAGATAACAATTAGTTAATTATATACTAATTTAGAAACTAATTTATAAATTTAGAAACTATTTGGAATATCGATAATTTTTAGTCTTTAAAATAATATCTAATTTAATCAATATAGTCATTAATTATTTTTTGTTATTATATCTTCAAATTCCAGAATCTACTTTTTTTTTTTAAATTATACTTAAAAAAACAAGTATATAAATAATTTTTGGTATTGATATCATAAAACTTCATCTTAATAATTTATCCATTAAAAGTCAATATTAAAGACGCACATGAATTATTAGAATAAAACTATAATTTTAGAACAATATCAAAATTATATACGATATATTGCACTTAAACTTTACTTTTTTAACAGTACAATAAATATGCCAATAAATTAACAAATAACAATTAGGAATTTTGTTGCACTATGAATACTTTTAAATTTAAAATAAAAATAAAAATATCATCACTATCAAACATTAAGAACGTTATATATTCTAATCATATAAAAATGGTATATTAATATTAATTTTAAAAATTTAAAAATAATTTTAATTTTTAAGTAATTTATATAAAATGACAAAACATTTCATTACATTAATACAATGGGATATATTAAATAATGATAGAATTAGAAAAAATTTTATAAAAAAATGTTATATTAAATAATGATAGAATTAGAAAAATTTGTATAAAAAATAAAGTTATAATGAGAAATTGCTGTAAGTATAAATTAATAAGATAAAGTATACTTTAAAACAGCATGATATTAGTTTAGAAATTTAGATGCAATAATTGCAAAGTAATAATTATAACAAAAGAGGGTTTAAACGAACCAAAATCCAGATTTCATGAATGTGTGTGTGCTTGAAATCAAGAACATATCTTAAAAGCTTGACCAAATTATGTTCACTACTTTCCCGTAATATCACCATCACACATGTTTAAAAGTAGACATTAGATTCACAAAACCATGGTTTCAGCTAAAAACCACGTCTGCACCAACCAGTTTCTAACCACTTAAAATGAAAGCACGTTTAAACAATTCTAGAATAATTGGTTTTGGTAATTTTGCAGAAGATGGACATGGAAGTGTAGCTTATTATTATCTTAAATATCACGTAATCTCAAGTAGAAAAAAATGACCAAGAAACAAAATCATTGGAGTTTAGCTGCTAATGGATAAGCGTAAGCTTTGCTACCTCAGCTTCCAAATCTCATTAAGCACTTAGAGATAAACCTTGTTTTTATTAGTCTTTTGCTCAAAAAACACAAAAGTAAATTTGTTCACGACATGATACTACAACATCTTTCATACATTTATGATTGAATCAAGTTCCGTGACACAATATCAAAATCTACTTCACCTCATCACTACAACATTCTAGGTTTTTATAGGGTGGAAGGTGATGATGATATAGTTAGGGTAGTAAGTTATTGGTTTTTTTATCGGTAAAGAATGAATAAATTATTCTAAAAAAAAAATTATTAAATAAAAATTAATTAGATAAAGAATATTAATTTATATACTATTTTAGAGACTAAAAAAATTATTGATATCTATATTAGTTTTTATTATTGATAAATAATTTCTAAATTTGTATCTAATTAGTTATTAATGTTTTAACTATCAATCATTGATTACCTATCAATGTTTTAGCTATCAATCGTTTAAATTCTAAAGTTGGTAGCTAAAATTTGGTAATTAATTAGATACCAATTGAGAAACTATTTATCAATAATAGAAACTAATTTAGATGTCAATAATTTTTTTAATCTTTAAAATAATATCTAATTTAGTCGATATAACAATTAATTATTATTTTTTTAAATTATTTTTTATTTAACACTTTTATAGTTGTGTTAAATAGAGTATTTATGGGATGTCCCAACTCGGATGAAAAAGACACCAGAGACATGTGTCTCTCTCAATTAACAAAAACACATCTCCAACTATTAAGAACTTAGATTGCAAATTAATGCAAATGAAACCCAAATTAGTAACTTCATAGAAATTATAATAATTGAGGGATGAGAGGTTTTAAGTAAAGCCTAAAAGAAGTGTGAAGCAATTAATTGTTTGAACAGAAAGTATGGTCCCCAAGAAAATAAAGAATAGGAAAAGGCCAAAGTGATAGAAGAATGAGTTAGTCTTATTCATGAAAATTTATTGTGATTTGGGAGAGAGGCAACATGGTTGTGTTGGTGGTGATGTGGAACATAGGTGTTAGAGGGAGAAGAGATTTGAGACATAAAATTAAAGTTGTGTTTTGGTGCACATGGGTGAGAGCATGGGTTGAGTGGTGGTAATAGTAGAAGGTATATATTTTAGTTTTGGAAGACCAAGGGAGAACCTAACTTTAGTTTAAACTTATTAGGGAAATTATTGGAAGGACCACAATGTATCAATTTCTATCACCTTTCTTCATTATGTCTTCATCCTTTGTGTTGAGTGACCTTTTGTAACCACTTGGATCTCAAAGGACAAATGCTGGACACACTTTGGCTCTTTTGCTTCCTCTATTGGGCCCTTACATCTATTCATCTACTCTCTAAGTCCAACCAATTAATGCTAATTAAATTTCTCTTCTTTTCAAATTTAGGTTTAATTCTAATTTCTTGTTTTTTTTTTTTTACTTTAATCCTTTATATATATAAATTTATTCAACTCTTAGTTATAAACCACATATTACACTACGAAAAATTATTAAATAAAAACTAATTTTAGAGATAAAAAATAATTAGTTGATATATTGACTAAATTAGATACTAAAAAATTATTTGTATCTAAATTAGTTTTTATTATTGATAAATAATTTTTAAATTTTTATTTAATTAGTTACAAATATTTTAACTACCAACTTTAAAACATGGGTAGTTAATTAGATATCAATTTACAAACTATTTATCAATAAAAAAATTAATTTACATTTCAATAAATTTTTTAGTCTTTAAATTAGTATTTAATTTTGTTAATATAAAAATTAATTATTTATTGTCTCAAGAATTTGTTTCTATGTAATAATTTTCTAGTATTATTTATATTTAGTAACATGTTTCTATTGTTATCATTTGCGTTACTATAAAAAATTATGAGCTTTATGAGTTCCTTTTCAGTCTCTTAGTATGATCATGTCTAAAATGATAAAAAGTTGTCGATTAATACTACTTATAATTAAAAATTTAAGGCATTGAGAGAAATTCATAGATCAAAGTTTCGGGTAATTAAAAAACAAGAAACTAAACTTAGAAAAATTTGAGAAGTAAAGTTACAAATTTTGTAAATATAGGAAATAAAATTATTATTAGACCTAATTTTGAATGTGTACTCCCAATAAAAAATAAAAATAAAAAGTAGGGAAGTCATCATCATAATGTATTAATCTTTGAATGGTGAGTTTTAATGTGAGTTGATAATCATGAGGACACTCACGTTTCATTGTACAGTGAAATTGAATTCAAAATTTTAGACAAATTCAAAGTAGTGGATAGAGATGGAGAAAAATATGATTCAAAAAATCAGTAAAATTATGAGTCAAATTTTAAGAAGAATAATTCTTCCAAAATTAAAGGATTATTTAAGGTCTTATACTTTTTAACATGTTATTAATCTTTAAAAGGCCATTACACACTCATGAGATCACAAGATAGTAATAACTATTATCTAAACTTTAAGAGGAAAAAAAAAGACAGTATAATGTTTAAGAATTTAAAATCAAAATAAATGGTAAATGTGTAAAATGAATAATGATAAATTTATTATCAGTTAAACTAAAAAACATTCCTTCATTTTTAACTCCAATAAGACCATTACATAAAAAAAACAAACTTCAATAATGATGATTTTATAAGAGTAAATAGTGTCATTTATCATTGTAAATGTATATGAAGATGAAACAAGAGAATTCTCATTATTTAAAATGAAAATTACATTACCACGAGGATTAAAGATTTAAAATTGCTATATATACTGAGTGAAAGACTATTGAGAAGGTACATGTAAAAGAATATTTGTGTAAGGAAATTATAAAAACAATACGGACAAAAAAAATTATTAAATAAAAATTATTTTTTAAGATAAAAATTAATTAAATATTAAATTAACTAAATTATATAAAAATAATTATTGATATTTACAATAATTTTTATTATTAATAAATAGTTTATATCTAATTAGTTTGAATGATTTAGATATTAATTTAGATATCAATAATTAATTTAGAAACTATTTCTTAATAATATAAATAATTTTAAATATTAATAATTTTTTAGTCTTAGTATATAATTTAATTAATTTAGTGATTAATTAATTTTTATTTCTAAATGACAATTTTGATCTTTGGAAGAATTCTTGATTAATAGTAGATGTGAACATAGATTAAAATAAGTATTGTAAAACTGAATTGTAAAAGTGATTCAATAAAATTGAATTTTATAATAATTTAAATGAATTGAATCAAATACTCCCATGCCATGCATGTAACAACTCAATGTATACAAAGTGTATCCCAACGAATATAAATAAATCCAAATTATATAAGAAAAAAGTTGAAGTATCTTTCACCTGTTCTTTTTACACATATATACATAATTGGCTTCAATCACTCATTAAAATACTTAATTATTATAAAGCTTGAAAAAGTTACAAATAATTAACACAAGAAAAAGACAACAATTTTAATGGAGAGAATGAGGGGTTGTGGGGTCTGTCCACTGAATACCCATCAGGTACCACTGTTCACATCCACATGCAATACAATCAATTAATTAACAAAAAATAAACTTTTGTATGAATATTAATGTCCATGCAAAAGACTTGCACCATCGTGTATATATAATAATAATAATAATAATAATAATAATAATAATAATAATAATAATAATAATAATAATAATAAAAACACTATTTTTTGGACACATTTTTGTTTTTGGAACCGACTTCAAATTCAAGAGATAACATTGATAGGTCAATTACCGTATTACCTTACCGTATCCAAAATATTGTTCACTTTGAATATTAGTGTTCCGTAACGATTTTGTTCTTAAAAGGTGTTTTATTGAATTGAAAAATGAAATAATATACAAATTGTCACTACAAGAAAAACATGAAATAGAAACCAATTTTAGAAACAAAAAATAATTATTTACTATAGTAACTAAATTAGATACCATTTTAGAAACTAAAAAAAATGTTTTCTAAATTAGTTTCTATTATTGTTAAATGGTTTCTAAATTGGTATCTAATTAGCTACCAAGGTTTTAAGTACCAATTATTTAGTTTCTAAATTTGGTAGCAAAAACCTTGGTCGCTAATTAGATATCAATTTAGAAACCATTTAACAATACTACAAACTAATTTAGAAACCAAAATTTTTGTAGTCTCTAAAATGGTCTCTAATTTAGTCACTATAGCAACTAATTATTTTTTGTCTTTAAAAATTGGTTTTTATTTCATGATTTTTTTTAGTGTGTCATAGATCTTGATTCCTTAACGAAGTAAAACTATATTGGCGATACCATACAAATTTTTATAAATTAGGTCTGATATAATTATTTTGTTAATTTTTACTTAAAAGTGTTTATTTTTATAATGTTGAGGACTCTATATGATTCATGGTATTGAGGCAAAAAGGGTGAGTTATATTATTGTGTTGTAGATACGATGAGTTAAATTATCCCATTCCTTTATAAAGAAGTGCACTTTGGAAAATATCCTAATGTCCACTTTGATGCATAGTTGGCAACATTAGTATTGAACTCATGGTATATGGAAAGAGACATGTACTTTGGTGTGGCTATTATTATAGTTAATCAACACATTATCATAACTAATCTTTCTTATTGCATGGTCAAGTTAGGTACCAAAAAAGTGAGGATGTTAACTTTTAGGGTTTTTAAGTATTATTTTGGAGTCAGTGATTATAAAAGCTACAAGTAACTAATTTTATTTTGTACTCTACTTAATGAACTGACTCAATATTAATTAATTGCTTCATTCTTGCTTTTTTCAGTCAAACAATAATTTTTTATTCTACATCCATTATTTTTTAATTTGTATATATTAACCCTAACTAATTATCAATAAACACATGATGAAAGTAATATATAGTAAAAGTTATTATTATTTTTTTTTTCAAAATTAAATGAAGTGGGCCTTGGAGAGGCCTACATTTTATGGATGTGCCCAAGTGAGTGAGTTGAGCCCAAGTGCTTTTGCAAGTGCCCATTCCTACATGAAGTCATTTGAAAACCTTTTCATTCTAACTGCTTCAACTAATTATAGTTGGAATTCAAAATAACCAATTAATTAAGTACCAAAGTTCTTAAAGGTATGAACTTTAAGGTGATTACTCTAATATTCTAGGTCATTATAATTTTAAGTTGTAGGGTCTTTTAGATAACTAAAGTAATGTATTATAAAAGGGTTGAAATAACCCTAAAAAAAGTTCATATTTATTATTTTTTGTTGCTAATATTTTTTTTAAGGTTTTTAGGGTTTGGTCAATTTGTTGAGATGTGTATATGTAAAAATGACTTCTGTTTTTTTTTTTTAAGACGAGTTAATAACTACTTCATAAACTTCTTTAATGATAATTGAGTATATTTTAAAGACTAACAATTCTAACAAATCAGTTTATATAATAATCATTTATATTTTTTACATCTAATTATTTTTTCTATTTAATAAAATTACTTTCAAAAGTCTAAATGCTATACTTATCACACCATTTTGTGTCCACCATATGCCATTAGAAGACAGCATGACCAACTTTAATAATTGATTCTAAATAAAGTTAGAAACATTAAAGGGTTTTTCATATTTGTCAATTACTCTTAACAATTATTCATTTGAATTTATGATTATTACTAATCTAAATTCAACCCCTCCAACCTATTTCTAATTTAAAATAATATTTTTTTAAAAAATACTTCTTTAAAGAGAAAATACTATTTATTTATTAAAAAAAATATTTTTTAAAAATAAACATATTAAGCAAACACTTAAAAAATAATATAAATATACTTATTTTATTTTTTTAAAAAAATAATGTTGGAGATCTCAAATCAAATCGACTAAATATAAAGTCAATTCATAGAATATAAATACATGCAAATCTCACCTTAGTGATTATTGTTGTAAGGTTAAGTTAAACTTAAAATTTATTTCTTAATATGATATTAAAATCATTTAGAATGTATCATAATCGAAATTTATTAGTTTGCTCTAACATTTTATTTTATTATAAATTTGAATTAAACTTAAAAACTGTCATAATTTTACATTTATTCAAAAAAAAAATCTACTTAACACATTAGAATTCTTGCAACTATCACCTTATCATATGTAGTTGCACTAAACTATATTGGAAGTGAACATTCACCAGAAGAATCAACTCTAATTTTACTTTAGTACCTAACTAGAATCAATCTCCAATTGGCTTTGTGCAATAAACTAATTTGATGATTCACCAAAACCAGCCAAACTTGTTGAGATTAAAAAATTTCACCATAATCAACTGGTGATAAACACTCTCACAGATAATATAAGATGATTGTTGCAAGCAAAAGGGTAGCACCACACATACATTTGCTCTGAATTCATGCTACACAATGGACACCATGAAGGTTGAAGAATAAACAATGAAGTTTCTGAATCACAAATGAAAATCACCATCTCCACTCACAAGTATTATAATTGGCCCCAGATATATATAATGGAATTTGATTGAATGATGAAGATATGTAGTGTAGTGAGGCCAATATTCTTCAACCTTTTCACAAACATCTATGGTCGGAATATTATGCGAAAAAAGCCCCTTTCTTTTGTTTAGCTTAGTGAGGTTTGCTTTTTATTTTGTTCTTATGTCTTTCTTTTTCTCCATCACTCTTCTTGTTCCATTTTTTATACAAAGAACAAACACTCATAGATTATACTTAACATTTAATTCGAAACTAAAGCTATTTTTATATGTATACTTTTATTTGACAGATTCTGGTACAAAACTTAACTAATGAAACTTTTGATTAGAAGTTGGACAAATGTTTATATTAAGCTAATTTAAACGACCTTTATATTAAAAAAATAGCTCTTTAATGTGTTTCTTTTTCTATTTATTTGTTTATGGTAACGAGTGGGGTTGTTAGTGAGAATGATTTGAAAAAGGAGGGCATGTCAAGGTAGTGTCCCACAATTTATTTTATCAAGTTAATGCATTTAAGAGAATTGTATAGTTATTTATTTTTACATAATTAAACTAAAAGACTAAATCAGTGAATAGTTAACGCGTTGTTATTTTATATTAAACAATGTTTAAACAAAATTGAGAAAGTGCAACGCCTCAAATATATACATTTGTACCAATATAAATACTTGTATATATAATATTTATTTAATATTTTGAAACATCAAGTTCCCTTCTCAAATGTATTTGTTATAATATTTTCTCTCTTTTATTGAGATATTTAGATATAATTGTTGGAGATCTCACATCAACTATACCATAATATGTAAGTAGGGTGCAAAACTCACCTCATAAGCCAGTTATTGTGAGGTTTGGATAAACATAAACTTAATTACGAAAATGATATCAAAGTTATTTAGAGTTTATTTTAGTCAAGTTTATTGAGATTTATGTGCCATTGTTATCAAGCTTCTGTTAGGCCACTCATAAATATTTAATTTCACGCTTTACAAGCCAATTTTGTAAGGTTAAAATGATTTTCCTAATAGTTAAACTTAGTATAAGATATATGCTTCAATTACATTTTCCTAATAAAAATTTAATGCACAAGTGATCCAAGTAGTTTATGTCAATAGAAAGAAATGTCAAACTTAGATCTCAACGAAGCATTACTTTAACAAGGAAGGCAATATGTTATGGAAAAGCCTTTGGGTTTCAATAGTATGGTGTATATGGAAGCATAGAAACAAAGCTATCTTTAACCAAGTAAAGATATACGCAAAGGAGATTTTTACCATGGCACAAGTACAATCATGGGTATGATTGAAACATAAAGAAAAGAGAGTCATGTTCTCCTTTTCCGATTGGATACTATCACATGTAACCTGTATTAACATGGTAACTAGTTAAGTGAATAAAGGCATTTTTTTTTTTTACTTTTTCATAACCTGCTGCATATATATTAAAGGTACCAGTACAAGCTTTAAGATTTTTTGTATTAGTAGTTGGATGTAATAAATATTGAATATTTCACTTAAGGTCAATGTTATGGGTTTTTATGTTCTTCTTGGTTCAGTTTGAGAGGTGGGGAAGGTTGTTTTGTTTTTAATGGTGCAGGTACAGTCGGCGGGGAGCAGCCTTTTAATCCTTTAAAGAGTGAATAAAGTAGAAAAGATCTTGGAAGGTAGATGGAAGAGTAAGTGGTGGGCTGAAGATGTTATCATTTAAGGTTTTTAGGTACAAAATTTATGCAGCAAAGGATGGGTAGCTGGGTTAACAAAGGTGCTGTTGTTATAGGACTGCAACTAGTTGGAACTTTGTGTACTTCAAGATGTTGTCTTCAAACCAGAATCAAATTCCTTTGCTGAAATTTTGAAGAATGGATGTCCTTTTTGCAATTTTAAGATTGACGTGCTGGAGCTGTCACAAAACAATAGGCACGGTTGGGGGAATATTGGTTTTTTGGCTGGGATGAATTGTGTTTTTGTCCCCATATAGTTTGATGGCACCATATTGTTTCTTTGTTGGTTGTTCTTTTGGTGTGGTTTAGTTTTTTGGGCACTTTGCTGGAAGTGTGCTTTTTTTCTTAGTAGTTTTAGGACATGTTATTGCATTCCTTTTGTAGGTGAGAGCCTTGTATGTGCTCCAAATTCTTGTACACGGGTTGGGACACCCCTAAAGTGTCCCTCTTTTAATTTCATTAATTCTTTGCCGGAAAAAAAACTTTAAAAAAAGTGTTTTTGAATTATTTGTTTATTTTTTTGGCAATTAAAGGAAAATATACCTTATAGATTCACCTAGAACATCTTATATTGAGAATTCTTCAATGTCACTCCCTGCAAATTCCTTTTCAAGGAAAAAAACAATGCCCCACTTGATAAGTTGAATAGTCTAAGAATGAGGAGTGACATGAAATTCAATTAAAAAAATGTTGGTTATTAAGAGGACATATGTACTCTAAAGGAGGTGATGTTATTAATTTTGTGTTTATTTTCCAAGTGATAAAGGAAATTATGAAAAATCATAAGCACTATATTAAAAATCTCAATATATTCTGAATGTTGTGAATTTAGTTTTTAGTACATATTCATTCATTCAAGAATTAAGAGATTGTAGTTGGAAAAAATTTCTTAAGAAAGTTAATATTTTTTTTAGCAAGCAAGCAATTGAAGTTTTTGATATGAGTGTTTCTTTCTTTGACATAATTATTACAGTAAATGAAGATGAATATTTCTTGCCTGATGTGTTGCTTTAATGTAACGAACGTAATCGCACGTAGTCGTAATGGAGAAAAAAAAGTTTTGATAAACCCTAATTGTAGAGAAAACTAAATATAAAATAAACTTTTATTCACTTGTGTATTATAGAGTAAAATACATGGTGTATATATAAGAGAAAGATTAAGACCTAGCTGAAACAGA
>Ga0123342_1007754_pt1 | contig 14003 bp, 5 predicted proteins | sample Turbeawhitnodule_FD_89960 | JGI IMG/M metagenome (GOLD analysis project Ga0123342, IMG submission 89960) | Root nodule microbial communities of legume samples collected from Mexico - Turtle bean Mexico white nodule | ecosystem: Host-associated > Plants > Roots > Nodule | place: Mexico: Nepantla...
TTAATAATAATAATATAAATTATATTAATAATAATAATATAAATTATGTTAATAATAATAATATAAATTATATTAATAATAATATAAATTATAATAATAATAATAATATTAATATTATATTCATATTATTCATATTAATAATACTAATAGTATTATTAGTATTATTAATACTCTTCATACTATTCATATTATTAATAATAATAAGTATAATAAAAATCATAATAATACTAAAGAATTTGTTTAATGTAGTGGTTAAAGTTTCTTTAGTCATCGAAGAAAATTGAGTTTGAATCCCATCCATTGTTTATTTTTTTTTTAATTTCTACTTCATAGTGCCAGAGTTACATACGGATCGTAATTACCTTTGGTTTACATACGGATTTTTTCGTATGTAATTTTGGCGCCATGAATCGAGAACAAAATTCCGTATATAATTCGCATTTTTCTTGTAGTGAAGTACAGGTCGGGCTGGACCTAGGTGGGACCGAGACAAATTGGGCAGGCTTGACCAAGTCACATGGACAATGTGACTTTATTTTGTATTTTCACACTCCTTTATTTAATATCCACACCTCCTACAACTATACAAGAGTAATTACAAGAAGAGTCATGAAATGATGCTCTTCACCCAATGCTCTAGCCATGCTCCTAGTGATCCTTTGGGTTTGGGCTTCCTCTACTTGGTTTCCATCAGGCTTGACCAAGTCAAGTTGAACATATTTTGGGGTGAGACATCTGTCACAACCATGTCAAACTATGTTGGATCATCTTATGACAAGTTGAGTCTAGTCTACCCAAACTCAGGTCGAGCCGAATCAACTTGTGCTCATATCAACCAAAACTAGAAAGACTAAAATATGAATTTGAGTATGAAGAGTTTAAATTATTTGATTTTAAATGTAATTTGAAAGTCTTTAATTTTAAGTAATCCAATTACTCTAATAAAATTCCAAAATTTGTTATCCAAACAAAATATTTTATCATAAAGCATTTTAAATTCTCTATAAAATAAAGTGAATTACCCTTTTAAAATAGGGTGGTGATATGTTAAAACCATAAACAATAAAAAAACATACACTTCACAAATCAATAAAATAATATTTTAATTATATTTAATTTATTTTTTAATTTTAAATATTATAATATGCTGTCAAGTGTATTTTTTTTTAATTTTAAATATTATAATATGCTGTCAAGTGTATGTTTTTAGTGTATGAGATGTCAAAGAAATTTTTTCTTTAAAATACTCTATACAAATATAAGCTAAGATCTTTTTGCTCATTTTATAACTCCCAAATGTACATAATATTAGAAAATTAAAACTAAGATAACGTGAGATGACAGTTGCAAGATTAAGTAAAGTTTAGACAATGATCATGAATAATGTACTTGTATAATAACATTTGAAAACAAATGTCGCTAACATATACTTGCTCTTAATATTGTTACTCTATTGGGACATTTTCTAAGTGGTGTGTGTTGATGTTGTTGTACTTGTACCATGACAACTCTCTTGAGAAACACCACCATCATTAGATAAAAGACATTCTTCATGAAAACACTTCCAAGTCATTGCTTTGATTGCTTGAATAATGCCTATATATTTATAACCAATATTGTTTATATAAAGATAGTTAATTCAAATGTTATTATTATTATATTATCTTTAAAAAATTGTTAAACCATCATTTTTCATCATACTATTTAAAGTTCCAATTTCTTGAGAAAAAAAGCAATAACAAACACAAATTAACCAGAGCAACATGTGAAGGTTAAGTTAAAGTTGTCACAGTCTTCCTAACGTTTGTTTTCTAAAATATTACCGAAACACATTAAAATTCGAAGAACATGACAAGACATAGGGACACAAACAAATTAAGAAAAATGCTCCTTATTAGCTTCGTAATTACAAAGAGCGAGACTGAAAACAATTAACTGAGCATAATTGTGCAAGCAATAAAGAGGCAAACTACATGTTATTGACAAAATTATCCGCCAAATGAATATCAATTTCTTCCTCCAAACTAAATCCTTTTGTTATTGCTAAAATTACTGGTTTTAAACAGGATTAGAGATAAATAAACAATGAAGAAAGAAACAAGTAAACAGTGAAGGCGATTTCAGCTCAAATAACAATAACTACGGATTAAGCATCACTCGTGGAAGAGGTGAGTTTACTCCTAAAGCCACTCCTTCCTAATATCAAAAGTGTAGTTGATCTCCAAATACAACTTGTTATCGTCATCAACAAACTGAAAAACGTCACACAAAATAGAAGGTCAAATAATGCATCAACCCATATGAAACTGTAACTAAAGAAATGAAATTACTACTCCTTGAGTTGAGAATTCATGAGATATTGTACACATATATGTCAACATTTTAACATCTTCCTATGTTCAACATAAGCTAAAGCCATTACTGTTTTGTAAATTTAAGAATTAAGGGAAAAAAGTTTTTAAATTAATCTCAGAAGTTAGAATGTCTCAGTCATGTATAACTTTGAGGACTAGATTGAAATGTGTTTCCTGAATTTGAATTTATAATTAGTAGTGAGTGATTAAATGAGTACACATGAAATCTGGCAACAAATTTATGAGAGCATTTATTGGTGAGATGATTGATGCCAAAGAGATTAATTTGTGCTCACTTCATTTCCAAAACAAGTCACAACATCAATTCTGACAGTTGTAGACAGACAAGAATTTAGGATAGGCTAAGTTTTGGTTATTTAATGCACTGGTACTGGATCTCGTGACCAATGCAGGCTTGTATCATGAAGTCGCGAAAAAGCAATTTTGAAACCCTCTTTACTAAACAATATGTAGAAATATTAACATTACCTTGGATCTAGCTGAATATGTTCCTCTAGCAAAGAGCCCTGATGGGGTTGTCTCTTCAGGCATCTCATGTGTGTAAGGTTCTGCTTGAGGGCTGAATGTTCCAATCATCTCTTTAGTGCTGTCAACTGTAACAAGATATGCAGATCAAGTTAAAAATTGGATAATGATTCATACTTTTACCACCTCACAATTTTTTTCAGAGGAACTTTTATGGGAAAAAGTAACAGTTTAAGGGATGAAATTGAGGATTTATTCAAATTGAAGCATTTGGTTGGCATGATTTGAGGGAGAGAGCTTACCCTTGAGGCCGGTTTTCCATACATTGTTTGTGTATTTGAGACCTGAAACAATATTATGGCTGACCTGGAAAGTGAACATCAGACTGTAACGGCTTCCTTCTTTCAGAGTAAACCATAAACCCTCGGGATTTCCTGACTCTGGTATGGGAAGAACAATGTCTTCTCTACCAGCTGCCTTGATTGCAAGGCTCAGGATCTTCACTTCTGGCTCCAGAGATTCTTAATCACATTCATAAAAACATATCAAGAGTTAAGTCTATAACTGATTAATAAAATTATATAGCCTAAGGAAGAAACAAAACATGGAACACTAGGCTTTAACTAGAAATTGATCAGACAAACAAAATGTTACAGCTTACAAAAGTTATTCCTAAAACCAAAAATAAAAAAACACCACTTAACAGTATAAAGAACCCATTTCAAACTTTTAGTAACAACTGAAATGAATTAGTCATGTGTCTAGAGATGCCACGGATTCTTTGTTCGTCTCTATCAATTCACAGTAAAACATACACGAATTGTTCCCTTTTTGTTTTTTTTATCGTGCATTGGAAAATTATTACATTGTCTGAGATAATCATATGGTTATGATAAATAAGTTTTTACATTAACATGAATAAATTTTTTACATCACGTTGTCTAAGATTCAATGATATATGACATGGATATTAATTCCATGTAATGATAATTTCTGAATACTCAACGCATGTTTTGTCTCAAGATAATCTGGACAAAACAGAAAGAAACTGAACGCGGTTTAACTTTAAAGGGTAGCAATTGAACAAGTAATTACCACCAACAGAGTTAATGTCAACGCTTCCAAGAAGCTGTTCCTTCCACCTCCTCAAGCTCTCATCGTCCTAAGATCTCAAGCAGAAAACACAGCACACGCATAAATGATACGCAGGAGATCAAAATAAGGAAAATTTTACGTAGAATCGTAATGAAAATCTTTATCTTGAAAAATAAAAGTGAAAGAATCATAATGAGCCTCTCAGAATTGCATGTAAGTTGTATGGAAGGAATAAACAAAAAGCATAGAGGTTTCAGAGAAGTAAGAGAAGCAATGGGAATAAGAGCCAACCTTATCCTTTTCGAGTTGCTCTTTCAAAGTGCACTGGGGACCCAAGTCAATCCTCCTCTCGACATCCTCTTCTTCATCCTCGGTGACAGCAATGGAACCTTCACTCATGTGTCTACTGAGACTCGTCCCTCGTTCATCGCCACTTTCCTCCCCATGAGCCGTTTTTCCGGCGTGCTGCGTTTCAGGAACGTCTGCTGCACCCTCCTTGCCTTTCTCATCAAAACCCATGCTTTTGCCGTTGGAAACCACCCCAATGGCCAAAGACATCAACGGTGGCGAAACCCAGATGGCAGCTTCACAAGAACCACCACCTAGCTAGCTAGCTAGAGACACAGGATCAGAGAGAATTGAAATCCGCTCCAACTTGCAAAAGGGTTGTGTTAAGGTAGAGAGAGAGAGAGAGAGGAGTGAGGAGCGTTGAAGAAGAAAGGGTTGATTGAAAAAATGAGTGTTGCAGCAAGAAGGCAAAGAAGAGAGGTGAAAGAGAAGGAAATGGTCGTGTGGTGATCCGAAAATCACAAATATTCAACGACAAAAATGGGAGAGACTCTTCCTCCTCCTCCTCTTCATCATCATCACCATCGTGAAGGTCACTCTTCTAGCACTAACTCAAAATATTTTTTATTTTATTTTTAAATACCACTAAAACCCAAGATAGTAACCAACAAATCCAACCAAGCATATATAAAACAAACCAAAAAAAAGAGTGATATATGATACCCTTTTAGAAACTTTATTTTAAAAAATCGAATGAGTTTTGAGTATTGAGTTTTGGTTTTAGTTTTACTTGGGTGAAGAAGTTAACATGGAGTTCTTCACTCCATTTAACTCTTAATATTATTATTTTAATAATTTTTATATTATTTAATTATAAATTTATTTTTTATTATATTTTTTTAAAACTGTCAAGTCAAATTGTGTATCATCAGGACAGTTAAAGTATTATCTTTTGTTTAAAAAAATCACTTATAATAATAATAATTTATTATTTTACTATTATATATTCTGTTTTAGATGGACATAACTCTTCTAGAGAAAAATGAGACAAACTATTACATTAGTTAGATTAAAATTAAAAATAATAAAAGCTTTTAATAAAAAAAACCTTAATTAAAACTAAATTGTTGGCTTTCTTTTTCCATCTTCCCTTTCTTGGTCATAATTTCACTCATTACCATATTGTTTTTACATCACATCAACAAAATAAGTATCATTACTCATTTAGAGTTTATGGCATGATATAAAAATAAGTATAACAATGTTTTGTGCCTCAATTTCTAAACTCTCACTTTTAATACGCAATGTTGTTATATGATGAAGAAAAAAACAGGTTCAGAGAAAGGGCAAAACGATCCTTGTATTATTGTAAAGACGTGTTCACAAAATTCACAATCAACTCACCCACGATTAATAGACCACTCTATTTTTAAAAATTAGAAAGCATGATACTATGATAAAAATCTAATAACAAACATATGATCAAATTATTCATTTTTTAATTTATTTTTTTAAAATATGCATTATATCAATTGTTATATATCATCTATATGGAAGAAACTTTCAAACAGAAAATTATACCAGTATAATTTAAATATGGCTGGCTTTTGGAACTTAAGAAAAATAAAGTCTTTGTATTTCTCCTACCAAATTACATACTTAGGCAGAAATAAAAAGCTAATTAAAAAAAAATCGCTCTACCTATCTCATTGCTAATAAAATGTCGGATAAAAAGCTTATATATTATAAAATTTCCATGAGCTTTATGTACAGGTTTAGAAATAACTTTAATTTCTTTCTTAACTCCAGTATTTCAAAACTTGTGCGGATGATCTTCATGTTAACAATTTCTTATAAATTCCTTTTAAAGTTTAAATTTATACAATTAAGATGTAGGTTTGTCAAGGCAAGCTTGTTTGATAGTCCAATATCTCAAAATGGATTTATCGCCACTGTTAAAAGTTGAAGTCAATGCTTTACAAGTGATAATGATTCTTTTAACGTGTAATTCTTTTTATTAATAATAGAAAAAAAAGCATTGCATATAATTTTACACGTGTCATATTTTCATGTAATAACTTTTTCTAATACAACCCATTTAAAAAATTAAAACATGACATTATTGCAGATGACATATATGGGCAAGATATTCCCATTATTGCAGATGATTGCGTGCAATCTTACATTTCGCTGAAAACATGAATTAAACAATGTATTACAACTATTCAAAGGAATAAAATTTTTCCATAATTATTTTTTAACAGATTTATTTATTGAAGTTCGGAAACATCAAGTATTCAAGTTCATCACGTTCATCGAATAAAGATTGTGAAAAACACGTTCGTTTCACAATATTCCCACAAATAGGTGGTCGTGGTCACTTTTTCTCCAAAAACCTTAAACACAGACTAAGCTCCTCACACACATTCACACACGCTGTTAAGGGCAGAAAGAAAACATAGAACTGACATAGTCTTGCTTGCATGTATTACCTTTGGGACGCACATTCAAATGCACTTACAATTATTCTGATTCCTTAGAAAGCACACGATCTCACCAGAATGGGTATCATCGTGCTTATGATTAGAATTAGGTGGCTGAAATCGGGTTCTGAAATTATTGAGGTTAAAATTATCTGCATTTGGCTCTACTAAAATTGCTGATTAAAAATCAGCAATTCAAAATTGTCACAAAATCAACTACAATTTCATCAGTTGATTTAATATTCACGTAGAGAATTTAATGCAACCGTACAGAATAATCTATGGACTTTTTTTGGTTAAATAAAATATGCTTAATAAAAAAGGACTCAAACTAAAAATATTCTATTTGCTAATCAGGTTGGTAATAACAATGAAAAGTCTTCTGCAGTCTAGCTTGCCAGAGATTGGAGAGAGGTGGTTTCAAAACTTCATGAGCTAAATTCATTATGTACGTATGCAGTTCTACCTCTGGGGTCAATTTCAGTTCTCAAAGCTTTATTTAATGTTGTTATTCAAAAATAACTTTCTATTTAATAATAGGGATAATATCTAATAAATATGATCGAGGATAAGTTAGAACTATGCTCTTATATGGTATAAAATCAAGAATATCAAATGGACCTAATTACCATTGTTAACAAGTGTTAAACTGGTTTATTTTGCTTATATAAAAAGTATTATTCACGGGATAAAATTATCAAAGGAAGCATAGATTCTATGATGAAGACAATCAATTCTTGCATCTACAGTCTTAAAAAGTTAATATAAAAGTAAAAAATATTCATGTGAATTTACCTTCTATTAACTGAAACTTTGGAAGAAAAAAAATAATTCATTACCTACAGTCCGGTTTTCAAGATCTGGGATGTCCAGGCTCACAGGTCATCCTAAACCCTAACTTAGTATATTCCTGTTCTCATGAAGCCCTCAGTGGTTGATTGAGACAGAAATTAACCACAGGCAGAAGGTGGGTCTTAAATGCTTGTATTATGATATTGTGAGATACAGCTCATATGAAAATGAAATGAGCAAATGATTCAATTACAGGCCATACAATGTAAGGACTGTATTCTAAATAATCAAGAAAAACAATAATAATCATAAAAACACAGGTTTACAGAGAACTGAAGATGCACCAGGCATCTTTTTTGGGGACCATTTTTCAGGTGTTTGAATGAACAGTAAACTAGTGTTCGAGCCAACGGAAAACCTGTTTTCTTAATTTTAAACTTTCACGACGTGCTTTTAAATTTTTTTATGCAATATGAAACTAATCAAGCAGCAGCTGCTAATAAAATTTAAAAGTAACCACACTTTCAATCCTAACTAACTTCTCAGGATAATGAAAGAGGAAAACAAAATTTAACCATTGTTTAGGTGCAAAGGAAATAAACAAACTGAGTTACAACAAAAATCGCTGCACTAATATTTGCATGGAGCAAACGTGATGTAAATAACATTATGCATCAAGGGGGTAATGCCAAACCTTTAAAGGATGAGTGACTCGTTAGTCACTACCCCATTTTCTCACAACTTTCTCCTTGGCAGAAGTTTGCTGATAAGATTTCTTCTTTGAAAGTCCATCAAAATCAGCCTGATTGCTGGTAGAAGTATTTTTCAAGACTTTAGATGTTATGAAACTAAATCCATTTCTCACTCCCCGAAGTGCATATAGCAATGGATTGAGAATGATAGCAAGGAACAAATCACCTTTTGCAACTAGGAGATACTGAAAAACAGAGAAGGAAAAGTAGAATTTTTATTGTAGGGTCCGTGGTACTTATCATAAATTATGAATTCTGAATATTAGAAAGTGAGTTAAGACAGGAATGAGGAAACTTCTTACTACTAGAACGAGAGCAAGTATAGTAAGACCAGCTTGTTTTGCTTCTTGCCAAAAATTATCATCGTTAGACCAGCCAAACCGTCTACCCCACCCAAACCAACCACCTCCACCGGAATCACCCCCACCTCCCAGCTCTTCTCTTCTTTTAATTTCCTTATCCCACTTGTCAAATTCATTTTTCTTACCACTTAATGCACCTTCCAATGCTTTTCTAGCTTGCTCCTGCAATCCAAATTCCCTTTCAGTTTTGTATTCCCTCTCATACCAGTTTTGTGAGGCATCAAGGACTAAACATAGTTCATCATCTAAAGATTCAAAATAGATTTTACTCATTTTAGTGATAAACTGTTTCCATGGATAATTTGAGGTCAAAATTTTATTATTATATCAATATAAGCTGATAGTGAGAATATAATTTTCTTTCACAAACAAGAGAGTATGATTCAATTTTTATACTTTTCATGAAAATTGTACCTGCACAACATGACGAGGCCAGCAGAATAATGACACTAAATAACAAATAAAACAATTTATGTTAATTAAGGCATCTTCCAAATGTTATCCAAAAGAAAAAGGAATTGAAAAACAGCATTTCATTATAGAACCACCTTGACATCTAATAGTCACGTGACAAGTAATAGAAACCAACTCGCATAAGCTCAAGCCAATTAATTGTAACTGCATGCATTATTCTGTTATAGTTTAGCTTCCATTGTATTTTATAAATATATGTAAATCATTCTTATATCAGCATTTTTTGTTCTTTCAATATTCCGAGTTACTTCTGCGGAACCACTCTCTTGTTCTGAGATTTATAATCTTTGGCCTCAACAACTGAGGATCATTTGTATCCTGAACCAAATTGACATATTATCAAATATCTCGTGTAGAGAACAATGATTCTACAGCTGAAGATGACAGGAGAAAGGCTGAGACTGTGGTTGAAGATATAACATCGGCAGAGTTACAGTTTAAAGAAGTGTCTATCTTGATTAGGAGCCAAGAAGTGATGCTTCACTTGTGCAAGAAAAAAGTTCACAGCAAAGAAAGTGAAAACAGCAGATTCAGATGAAGAAAAAATGAGGAACCTAGAGGCTGAGAGTGGGCAAAGCTTGATAATATTTTAGAGCATTGACTGGACCAAGGTTGAAGGATTTAAAAACACTGAAAAGGTAGAAAGAAGCTTGACAATGAAGATATCAAAATGCTTGAAGGCAAGGCCTTCAAGATGGATTTAAGCTTTCAAAACCTTGGCACACTCAGACCACAAGTACACAACATGATTGGGTTCAATGCCCAATTATTATTCAATACTCAAATTGATGTTGGGGAAAATAACATACACCAATGAAATCGCCCACAATAATTGACATGGTTTGGCACCTCTTGCCTCCTTGAAACCATCTCAAAACTATTTTGCTATATCAAATATAATTACAAATTTGTAACTCACCCTGAATTGTGTATCACTCTAGTAACTACAGTAACCCTAATAAAAGTTACAAGAAAATGATAGCACACTCTCACTACCAGAGAATCTAATACACTGTCTATCTTCTCTTGCTTTTCTAGAGATGATTCATCTTCTTCACATGACCCTTTTATATATGAAAAGATCCAAGGTTCCATTCATGAATATGACTTGGGGGTCCTTATCACTTGTCTCACATTTCAACATAGTCTTTCATTATGTTAGGTCATCTCCATTGCAATGGTCACGGGAGGTCTTAATTTACCTTTTGTGAGTCCCAATGTGCCACATAAATTTTAAGATCCCATTACATTCTAACTTTTGCTCCAATTCAAGAGTCTTATAAGCCCTCACTTGGGAAAAGAGTTGCTTTTCTTTTAAGACAAAGGTATTTTTTTATTCTTATGACCCAAGGTCTTATTTAAGTTCATGTCAGGTCAGCACGCTTCAATGGAAGGATCTTATAAGACCCGGTTATAAACATACAACTCTGAGTATGATCCATACAATCGAGATGCCCTTAGTGGGTTTTTCCAAAAGTCAAGATACATGCACCACCTCTTGGACTGTATCTCTTGACTTTCCATCTTTATTTATTTGGAAAATTAAATTTATTTCCAACACACCAAGATTTTATTCAGCACTTTAGAAGATATGTGGAGGGAGAAAAAACAAAGAAGAAAAACAAGATGTTGAAAGGCTTGTCTAGGAAAAAGAAAGGGAAAATTTTTTGGTTTTTTATATCATGTCTTGGGTTAACTACTCACATACAACCACATTTTGAAGCTTCACCAAATTAACATTGAGACCAGATGGAGCTTGCTGAACAGAATAAGGAATAGCACCAACGACAAAAGAGATCATTGTTCGATTCTTCAATATCCACTTTGTTGGGTTTGGCTAATAATAGGCTCTACCAATGGGAGACAGCAATAGAAGAAAAATGGTTTTGTCAATTGCTAATTTTCAATGCTTTGCAATCACTGAAACTGGACGCACAAAAAGGGTCCATGTTCAAGAAGATGTTGTACTCGGAGACATCAACAAGGCCAGCTGAGACTAAACTCTTCTGTGACTTGGGTTGCCAATCCGTATTAAAGTTGCTCATGATGGCAAGTGGATGTTGGGCACCATTAAAATCCTGTTTCACATCTGTAGCCTGTTTACTGATAAAGAGAAGAGAACAAAGACTGGGTTTAGATGGTTGGAGATCACTTCTCTGGTTTCACATTTGACTGGTGCTAGCAATGAGTTGCAAGGTGGCCTTTTTCTCGTGGGCTACTGAGAATTGCAAATAAAAGCACAGAAGGTTTTCGAGAAGAAAGGAATTCAGGTGATTTGTATCTAAGTCATACAAGACAAAACAATAAAATTAGAGTGAGAATTCTTGGAAGTAAGACTAAACTATATTTGTCATGGTGCAAATTTGATCCCCACTATTTTAATTATGTAATTTGTATCCATATTTAACAGAAATGCAAGTGTAGCATTGCAATAGAGTGTCAGGTCATGGATGTGTTGATGTGTCATGTCAACATTTTTGTTAAATATTAGATTAAGTTATCGTATTAGATTTTGTTAAATATTAGATTATTTTTGTGTATTAATTTTTGTACGATTAAAATAGTGGGGCATTAAATTCATGGAAAAAAACTGGTGCAAAATTCGTGAAGTGAGAAAGGAGTGCAACCAAAGAGCAATTAAGTCAAAGATTATCCCTAAATGTTATTTTGTGTGTCGATGATATAGAGATATTAATGATAAAGATTAACTCTAAAACCCGAGCTTTGGAGACAAACATTGAAATGGAAGATTTTTTTGCAAACAGAATATATACATTGCAATTTTAGCAAGAAACAAAAAGAAAATGACTTAGAGAGGTAAAATTGGAGAAGCCACAGGTTTCTATATTTAAGTATGGAGGATGGATATTATAAAACAATGAGGAAATTAATGAAGAGGTCATACACAGGATACAAGCCAGGTAGTTAAAATGGAGAAAGGTAATAAGCGTCATTTGTGACCGCAAAGTATCTAACAAGTTGAAAAAGAAGTTTTAACATATTACTATACAATCAATTATAGTCTATAGTTGTGAATGGTGGACGTTATAGTAGAAATAAGTATATTAAGATAGAGAAATGAGCATTCAAAAAGGACAGAAAATGATGACAGAAAATAAATAGTTTGAATTGTGCAGTGCCCGGCATATTATGCATTATGAGAAAGAGAATTCAGCAAGTGTTGTGGAAACCAATTCGAAGACGCATGGATAAGGCAAAACAAACAGTAAAAGGGTTGAATTGTAATGCAGAGATGCAGAAGACGAATAAGAAATGGGGAAGAAAGAAAAATTGTGAGAAATACCTCTTTTCTGTTATCGGAGAAAAGACAGAGGAATCTGCCTTTGCACTTGAGGCTGTGCTGCAAAGAAGACCAGCTTTGGCTGATGGACTCATGCTTAATGAAATGGGAATGCGAACGGCATGAGTGTTTCCTCGTACTTAAGCTTGGGGGGGCTCCTAGGTTTAGAATCTCTGCCATGCCCTCCTCTTCTCTTCTCTTCTCTGTCACTTTTTTCTTTCAATTATCATTATCTTTTATTGTTCCATCGTTTCAACAAGGGTTTACATAATGTGACATCACCCTTTGTACCCTGAATTAATTATTTTTTATTACTATTATAATTATATATATACTATATACAACGTACATAATTAAAATATTAAATATTAATAAATTTATTTAACAAATTTAAAAATATTTAATTATACTATTAATAATAACATATAATATAAATAATGAAATTAATAAAATAAAATTATAATATCAATAAAAAGTATATAATTATATGAATTAAAAAAATATAACAATAAATTTTATTTTCATAAATTTTAATATATTTAATAATATTATTTTAATTTAATACAAAATTATTTTATATTATTTTTTTAATTTTTTATTAAAAAAATACAAGTAATTAGAGGTATTATATACTACAAAAAATTTAATTAACTCAAACTTACAAAAAAAAAATCATAATTCAAATATTTTTTAATAATAAGGATAAATTTGTAAACTTACATTTTATATCTTTAAAATAATTTTTTAAATTATATCTCAACTATCAAATAACTCACAAATTTCAATAAATCATCTCACAAATTCATTCTAACATCTCTCGATTCAAACAACCTCACACATTCTCTCTGATCCTCCTCACAAATTCATTGTAACAATTCTATATTTTTCTCATATCTAATAACCATAATCTGCATGAAAATATCAAAATAAATATATAAACATAATAAAAATATGTTTATAACTCTTTCATATACTGTTTCAAAATATATATATATATATATATATATATATATCTTTATAGGACTTTAAATATTTACATAAAATTAAAACAAATATTCAAAAGAAAATAAGCATTTTCATCCTCCAACTTCTCATTGAGGAGCTTTATCACCTGTTGTTTAAAGAGGATTTTTGCGAACTTTTTAAGCTAGAATGAAATTCTTTGCAAGAAACCAAATTAAGATTTCAGTTAGCCAAGAAACAAAGCTCAAAACAGCAAAGCACCAAAAAAACAATCGGTTGTTTCTGCGAAACAATCAGTTGTTTATACTAGTAAAACAATAACAATTGAATTTAAATGAGTTTAAGAGAAGAAAGAGATACACAAACAATTTATATTGGTTCACTCTTAAACCAAGAGTTACATCCAGTCCCCAGAATCCATTGGGCAATCCACTAAGCAATCAATTACAGATTACACACAAACACCACCAAAGAAGTGACCTTGATCCCCTAAAGAAACACACTTCCTTTGGCTCAGCACACCCACCAATAATGTTGATCTTGACAACCTCAAGAGCACACAACCCTTCTTGGCTTTACAACACCAGAATGTACAAAGTATTCAGAACGAATTACACTTGTTACAGAATGAACTGAAATCAATACAGATGTAA
>Ga0123342_1007755_pt1 | contig 14001 bp, 7 predicted proteins | sample Turbeawhitnodule_FD_89960 | JGI IMG/M metagenome (GOLD analysis project Ga0123342, IMG submission 89960) | Root nodule microbial communities of legume samples collected from Mexico - Turtle bean Mexico white nodule | ecosystem: Host-associated > Plants > Roots > Nodule | place: Mexico: Nepantla...
ATATTTCTGATTTTCAACGCACCGACGAGGTTGTCCCCTTTAGTTTTGGGATAATTTGAGTTGCCTCACCGAATAATTGAATAGCATGGGAGAGTAGTAGCTACTGTGTCAGGTGTTGACTCAGGGTTACTAACAAAGAAATTGAGTCTTCACATGGGAGACTCAATTTAGATATATGCCAAATTAGAGCATCATTTGCATATGTATAATTTTGTTGCTGACTTGTTATACACTTCTACTTTAAGTTTACATCTAATTAATGGTAATATATAAGTAAAACATTACTTAATGATTTAGTACAATTTTTTATTTCAAGAAAGAAACCTACCACGCAAACCTATTGGGAAATGGATGGTGCTAGATAAGAGGTTGGGTGTTCACTCTATCAAAGTTGTTCCTGCACTCCATCAATATTCTAGAAATACTATTTTACCCATTTTTTAAATTAATATCCGAAGATATAATTTTATTCCTTTTTTAAATGATTTCTTAGCTTTTCCGAAATTTTTCCAAAACACCTTTTTCTGGAATTTATAAATATATTCTGAAAAACGTTTTCTAAAGATTTCAGAAAGCATTTTTTATAAAAGATTTTTGGAATAAGAATTTTAGAACGTGTATAACATGTTTTGGAATGTGTTTTTCGAAATAAATTTTCTAACATACATTTTGAAAAAAAAATTCTAAAATGAGACTGAATTAGATGGGATATTTGTGATCTTTTTATGATGGGGTGCAGGAAAAACTTTGTAGGAGTGCAGGAAGAAATACCTAATAAATTTAAACTCAGGCCCATATACGCATCTTTAAACTGCTATAGATGAAAGCGTGCAACATTTGACTCAAAACTATGACCGAACCAAATTCTTTTCTACCATTCTTATCTTCCTCTAATATATAAATTTATTTGTGTTCTATATTAATTGATATGTGTATTAATTGATTCGTGGATTGTGTTATAATATTTTTTTACATTCATTTATATTTTGACGAAATTTTATTTTAATAGTTTATTTTGATATTTATTATTTATGTGATATATATTAATTTGTATACGAGTGTGTGTGTGTATATATATATATATATATATATATATATATATATATATATATATATATATATATATATATATATATATATATATATATAGTTTTATGTATAAAATTTATCACTGGAGGGTCTCTAGTCTATCTAGATTATATTATATAGTTTTTGTTTTATGAGAATATTACAATTAATGTTTATAAATTAAATTTTAATTACTAATTATAATAAAATAATTTAATAGGTAAAAGTAATAATTATTTTAGTTTATTTAATTAAAAACATTAATTAATCAATAAAAGATTTATATAATGTTATATATATATATATATATATATATTAAAATGAAAAACAAAATTATAAAAAGTTGGTAGGACTGACCCACTTAAGTCATGTTTCTATAGATGAATGACGGAAAGGTTAAATTTAAATTGTTTCTGGGTATCTATTTATTTGGGGTATTTATTTAAATATATGTTCTTTTATCCATAGTAAATTTTTCTTACTAATGTTCACATGTATAGATATTTTTTATTATGGTTATAATTGCCTCTAACATAATTATCTAATTTTTAATTATTTCTCATAATTTTGTCTACTACCAACCTTTTTATCTTGAATTTATGACAACAATTTATTTCATTTACTCCAATAATATATTATGTTAAATAATTACTCAAATAACATGAATTAATATAACATTTCAAAATTTAGTTTTCAAAAAAAAAAAAATTTAAACGTGATTAAGTAAAGTCTGGCTAGAATACCAACTAGAATAAGTTTGTTTTTAATTTTTTTAATTTTTTATTTAAATAAAGAAAAGAGAATTTTGAATTTTGAATTTTTAAAAAGTAATTAAAAAATAACTATATATATTATAATAATTAAAAAGTAACCATGTGAAGAAATAATTATTTATAAAAAATATATTTTAAGGAATAATTATTTAGAAAAATATGTACGTAAGAAAACTTTGTTAGAAAAATTAACATTTATAAATTTTGAAATAATTTATTTTTTTAGTCCTGGTTTGAAAACATTAATAGAAAAAAGAGAAAAGAAATATTTTTTTTAAAATATCTAAAAGTGTTTTATATAATTTAACTTATTGATTTGTGAAAAATAGATATAATAATTAAAATATTCACAAATGGACACTCATATTTTTACATAACTATTTCTTATGTGTATGATTAAAAATAAATTTTAAAATTATATAAATAATAAAATTAAAAACTGACTTAGAATATATTTTTAACATAGTATTTAACTTAACATTTTTACATTCACATTTCCTGTATCCGTATGTTATTTATAAAGAAATAGTTATTAGTATTAATAATTCAATAAAAAAAAACTAAATAATCACTTATCTAAATATTTAATTTCCTAACAAAAGATTTGTTCACATTTTTAATTTTTCAATTGATTATTTCTTAAAATAATTATTTTTAAAATAATTATTAATTAATATAAATAGTTTTCTAAATTATTATTTTTAATATATTTTTTAAATATTATTCCTCAACATGATTACTTTTACAAATTTTTATTTTTTAGAATATATATTTTCTATATTTTTATTCAAAATTGCAAAATTTTAAATTTCTATTCCCTTATTTTGAAATATAAAAAAATCAATTTAGAATTCAAGTATCCAGATTGAATTCTAACTAGTATTCTGGCTAAATTTAATTCAATTACGTTAAATGAATCATAATATTTGAATAATTTTAATAAATATGCTGTTGGGGGGTAAAAAAAATTAAAATGTGGTATTCTGAAGAAAAAAAAAATATTTTGTCTCAGGGTATTTATAAAGTTTCGGTTTTTTGGCATGCATATGAATGCTCTTGAGTTAGATTATTGAGTTTTAATTAGCACACCCATTTTTAATTGGATAAGATAACCAGTTTATAAATTATGAACTCCATCTAACTCAAGACCACTCAATCCAATTAAATTTAATTAAAAATTACATTAAATTCCACTGATAAATGACTCGCCTTTCTAATTTCACTTATGATCACAAGAAGAAAAATTACTAAGAACTAAAACTTTGTTCTTGTAATTTTAATTTCAATTTTATTTCCACTTGATCTATTAATTTTTTAATTTTAATTTGGTCTTATTTTTCGATTAAGAGAGGTTTTTACTGTTAAGAGTTATTATATTTAAATTGTGATAGTTTTTTTCTCATTTAAGATAAGCAGGGGAATTGAAGCAAAAATATTGATCTGTCCAGCACATACCAAATGATATAGACGTGTTAACTACCAAAGATAAATATAAACCGAAAAGGAAGAAAAAATAACAAAAGACAAATTACAAAATTAGATGTATTGTAAGTCAAAAATAATAATTACTTCTTATATATATATATATATATGATCAATTTTTTATTTTATTGTCATTGCTTTTAAATATGAGGTTGCATTAAAAAGTTTATGAAACTAAGTCGTCAATTATTTTAGTTAATTGTTCAATATATCAAACACAAATTTTATTTTTTCAACCACATTAATCAATAATTAAACTTGATAAAGTATTGACAATTTATCACTAAAATAATATTTTCTAACATTTAATTTACAACTTCATATATTATTATTTTATTATAATATTATATTTTTATTATTATAATATAATATTTTATTATAAAAACAATTGTCAAGTGAATATAAATAAATAAAAAAAGACAGTTTAAATAACACTTTTCCAATACATTAATGTATTGTTTGAAAAAGAAACTCACTTGACTAAAGGTAGCAGTCTTGTCAGCATAGCATATGTTTTACACTAAAATCAATCACGTAACTTCAAAGAACATAAAAAAATGAAAGTTTGGCAGAAATTAATGCATGTAAAAAAGTGAATTCATTTTTCTAAAAGCAAACGCGTTCAAATTATTCTTGTCCCAACACAAGTGTGTGGCGAATTGTAATCCGCAATGATATTCTGAGACAAAAGTCATAAAGGTTTATGTTTTCCACAACACATCAAATGATAAAGACATGTTAACAAACAAAGACAATTATATACCAATAAAAGAAGAAGAAGAAAAACAGCAGGCAAATGACAAAAACTACTTGTATTATAAGTCCAAATGCCTAATTTTAATTTGAAGAGTTAAAACCTATTGGGATAAATTCTTTTAGGAAAAATTTTAAGAAAAAATAGGAAAAATATACACTTCAATGTTATATGAAATTTCAAAAATTGAAAAATTATATTTTTACGATAAGTATTTAATATTTTATAAGTTAGAAGATTTTAATATTTTGAAAATAAGCTAACAAATTATAGTTTTTTTTTTTTTGAAGTATTGAGTTTAATTTAGTAGCTTAAATATTTGATAAACTATAAGATAAGATAAATTAGATTGAAGTAATAACTTTTGTGTGACGAGGAGAAAGAGCTACATAATAAGAAAACTAGTATGAACAACACATAAAGGGATCATCATCTGAATCAAATAAGTTATTTTATATAAGTATCATAATATAGTAAGATCATTAAAGGCTTAACTAATCATGTGAAAGAGAGTTTAATATTAGAAGAAATGTAATTTAAAATCTATTTACGAGATTTTTTTATGGATAATAACAAAATTTACTATTCATGAACTTTAATTCAAGGAGAAGTTTAATTCTACTTCATTAAAAACCTTCCAAGTGTAATTTACTAAATTATATTTTTACTGATTACCTGGAAGATTTATCTTTTAGAAATTAACCACGGAAGCCTCAATTCAATTGGGATCAGAATACCAAAATTATGATCCAAATTGAGAGAAGTGTAATTATAATGAATAAATAAGAGCATGTTTGTAAGATGTGAACACACACTATTACAAGAAAAACAACGAGATTAAAAGAGAGAAGAACAACATTGAATCAATACATCAATGTTCAAAAGTAATCAAGAGAGGGTAGGAGGCAATTATTATATTCTTCTTATCGAGTGCGGTGTCCCTAACCCATCATTCTATTTTTATTTTTTATTTTTTATTTTTTTTTATAAAAAACTTTCATGTTAGGCATCACTATGCTAATTGACATTTCAGCTAGGCTGACACCTTAAGTAACAACAATCATTTGCCATCACATGAAAAAAGTATTATTAAAAAAAAGAAAAGAAAGAAAATACAAAAATATGGAAAGACTAGACCAAAACTCATATGTTAACAAAAACGATACATAGGTAGACTATACCTATTAATAAAGAATTCTAAAAACAGACTAGATGGAAACCTATTATACAAATGAAAGGATTCTCTCTGAATAAATCATAAATTAGCCAACTTATCACGCATTCCCTTCACGAAAAATATGAGTAACCCTAAACCTGATTTTTCCATAGTAATTAAGACAAGTATTCCATCGATATGAAGCATCCAAGGAACATTTGTCCTAGCAGTAAACACAACACAAATCAAGGCAGAGTCACATTCCAGCCAGGCATTAGTAAGACCCAACTTTTGAGCTTCCTCCAAAGCAAATATAACTTCATAAAATTCAGCAACCAAAGCAGTCTGAACGTCAAGAAACGTAGAGAAAGCTCTAATAAACTTCCTCATACTCCCACGAAAAATACTTCCACAAGCGGCAAGACCTGGATCCATAACTTCATTATTCTGCTTGATTAGTGTATAATTAACATGGGTAAGGAACTTTTCATTTTTTGTCTTATTTTTTGTCTTGATCAAGTGAGACGTTCTCAATTTTTGACTTAAAAAATATATTCTCAATTATCTTATATTTAATGTCGTGCTATTTTGAGGGAGGACAAATTTAAATTAAATGTAGTTGAATGTTGAATTGAAGAATTTCAATAAATAAAAATTGATAAGTTCATTTATCTTGACGTGTTTGTGTTTGATCTAAATTGTTGCACAAAAATTTATGGTAGGTTGATTTTATGTTTTACTTTGTTGACTCTGTTTTAAAAAATATATAAATTAAATTATGTGTAGTTGAAAGTTGAAACAATGATTAAAGATTTTTAGTGTTGAAACTTTAGGTTTGATGACTAATGTACAAATTTTGAATATTAATATTTATATATATGGATGTGATATAGTTTACGTCCTTTAAATTTGTATTTCACATATTATTTATTTATACAATTAGCTAAATAAACTAAGTCAATCATCTTATATAAATTATCTTTATATATATATATATATATATATATATATTTATATTTAGAGAGAGACTTTTTAAATTTTCACTCTTTTAAATTCATCATCATTTTATTTATCTCAAAATTAAATTTTAATAATGTGCTCAAATAAATAAGCAGGAGATATCTCAATTTACTTATTTTTTATAAATCCAAAATATAATTGATATTATATTTAAAATGTTATTTTTTTATAAAATTTAATTATAATATAATTTATATATTAGTTTATTTGTTTAGAATAACTTTTAGGATTAATTCACACTACAAGAAAAACATGAAATAGAAACCAATTTTTAGAGACTAAAATAATTAATTACAATAGTAACTAAATTAGAGACCATTTTAGAAACTAAAACAAAATGATTTCTAAATTAGTTTATATTATTTTTAAATAATTTCTAAATTGATATCTAATTAACAATCAAACTTTTAACTATTAATTATTTAATTTCTAAATTAAATTTCTAAAACTTTAGTTGCTAATTAAATATCAATTTAAAAATTATTTAATAATAATAAAAATTAATATAGAAACCAATTTTTTTAGTTTCTAAAATTGTCTCTAATTTAATTACTATCACAACTAATTGGTTTTTATTTTATGATTTTTTAGTGTCAAATCAATAAATTAATTTTTTTATTAGGGTTGCATTGAAAATTATGTAGAATATATGGTTATACTTCTCAATAGAAAAACACTTTTGGTATATTGAATAGGGACACTAGTTAAAGTTTTTATTTTAAATTAAATAATATAAAAATAGATACCATTAAAGATAATTATTTTTTTATAATTAAATTATTTATTAAAATATTGATGGACACAACTATTCACCGTTTTTATCTTTTAAACGTGTAAACCGTAATGATTAAGTTATTTTATGTATAGAACAGTTGAAAGAGAAATATTCAACTTATTCACACTGAAGATCTCGACATATTATTGATCATTATTTCACTTTTAGCATAGAATAAACCTTGCCTGCCTAGGGAGTAGGCACGGGTAGGTCTCCAATATTTTATACTACCCTACAAATCCCCTTTTATTTTTATTCTTTCACAATCATATCTTTGAAATTAAAATTTTAAAAATAAAGTATGTTTCACTACTTATGTTAAAGTTAACAAAAATTATTAAAAGGGAAATGAGTTCTTAAAACCTATCATGGTTTACTTTTTCTCATACATTACTTTTTAAAACTTTTTACAAAATAATTTTTTTAACTTTTTAATGATTTCTTAAACTTTCTTATTACAAAAGAAGACAATAAAACGAAGAATATATCAATAGAAGTATACCAACCAATATAAAACATTCGAAATGAACAACAATATAAACAAATAAATATATTAAAATAAACAACAAAACAAATATATTTTCTAATTTAGTTGTATATTCTCTTATTTGTTAGATGTACTCATGAGTAATATTATAAGAAATTATTAAATAAAAATTAATTTTAAAAACAAAAAATAATTAACTGTTATATTTTATTAATTAAATTAGATACTATTTTAGAAACTATAAAAATTATTAGTATCTAAACTAGTTTCTATTATTAATACAAAATTTAAATTAATTTTTAAATTAGTATTTAATTAGCTACCAAGATTTTAGCTATCAACTTTAGAATCTAAATTAATTGGTAACTAAGACTTTGATAGCTAATTAAATATCAATTTAAAATTAATTTATAAATTTTATTAATAATATAAACTACTTTGGATACCAATAATTTTTGTAGTCTCTAAAATAATATCTAATTTAGTTAATACAATAACTAATTATTTTCGATCTCTAAATTTGATTTCTATTTAATGAGTTTCTTGTAGTGAATGTTACGGGTAAGAAGAAATATGGTGACAAGGTTGCCATAGTGAAAATATGATAATAAGGTTATGGTAGACCAAAGTTCAACAAATCTTTTTAATTGTATGTAAATAGTTAAGTGTTAAAAATCTTTATGATCATTACATAGTTTTAGACATAAATGTATAGTTTAGTTGAATAAATATAAGTTTAGTTGAACAAACGTAAATGTTATTTGTTGTGGTTCGTCTGACACATGTAAATATTGTGCATATGTTCTTCATCTTATAAGTTTTTACATGGATAGACAATGAGTATACTTTGCGTGACAGAACATTAAGTATTTCATAATATATATCAAACTTATAAATGTTTATTTTATACTTACAACAAATGCTCATTTCTTCATTATTCTAAAAGGATCTTACAATGTTTTGTCTTTCAAGATCTCTTGAAGAATATATTGAAAGTTGCTCCATGCAAACAACTGTTTTGGAAAAAGGTGGGATGTTAGTGTTGTGAAGTCAACAAACTTTATCAAGTCTTGCGCTAAAGTGGATAAAAGTTACCTATCTAGACCCATGAACCTTTGTCGTGTTCTAGAATTATTTTCAAAGAAGTCGCACATTTAATGCTTAGTCAAGAGCATTTACTAAGTTTTAGAATGGAGGAATCAAAATGTCGAAGCAGCCAGATGGTCAGAAAATGATTTTATTAAATAAAAGGAGCCAAGTAACTAAGGCACTTGAACACTCACAAGATTAAGACCAAGAAGCTTCTGATTTGCAAGAGCCATGGCCTGCACAGAAGAAGTTGGGGCATCATTAGCGTGTTCACTTGAATGAGTAAGATGTGTCGTATTCCTTACAGAAAAAGCTTCATTTATTTGATAATAATCTATTTGAGAAGCCTCAAGACAAACATTTGATATAGCTTTTGGTATTGCAAGGACATGAGCAGTTGTAAATAATTTATGTGCCTGCAAAAACACTTAATCTTTAACTTTAAATATGCTCATATTAGTCAAGACCAAAGCAGGTTAACACTAACTTGTTACAACACTTTAGTTGCATCCCTATGTCCTTTTATCTTTGCAATTACATGCAGTCCAAGCCCACGTGCCTTCTCTCCACTCATTATAACTAATGTAGCAGGACCATCACTGGCAAATCAACCAATCCATTATCAATAAAAGACTAAGCAGTTTAAAACCTTATGATTATATTGCATGACACATATATCAATTTTTTAGCGAATGAAAGAAGGGACAAGAACAATGCCCTTAGAATTCAGGTATCAAGGAACACAAGGGAAGTGAGGAACCTTATGCTAGAAGCATTGCCAGAAGTCACAGAACCCCCAATCTGCTTAAATCTAGGTCGAAGCTTCCTTAGTTTTGCAGCATCAAACTAACAACACAAACACAAATATTAAGAAAATGTAGGAATTTCAACTATAATACAAATGAAACACGCAAATTTCATGTAAGATTTCGGTTAGGAACTTGTAAAATGACAAAATATATTTGAATGTCTTAAAGTTTTATATTGAACATGACAATAACCATGACAATAATGGAATGCTAAATGCAGTGGTTGACACTAAAACCAATTAACAAACACTCCCTACCTCTAACTAGACAACAAAAGAAATCCAAAAGCTCGTGTTTACATATTAAATCTTAACACTGAAAACTGCTTTTGGCCAAGTAATGCTCCACCAATTCATCAGGTATCTAAACAAAGAACGACAATGATTAAATTGTGCAAAATGGGAAATTGGAATAACAGAGATAAAAGAAAGTTACAGTGGGAGTGTAATCCATTAAGGAAGCAAGGAAATCAGAGAGAGCAGTGTCATCGTCTCCTCTTCCTTCACTCGATTGTGGATTATGATTCATCCTTCTTTCTTACCAATCATCGCTACTCAAAAAAGCTTCAGGATTCACTCAAACGAGTTTGCGACCTCTTCGCCGCATCTGCAACAGGAGTCTTGACGTATCTCACCCCCAAAGACGGTGGTTCCGAGCTTCTACGACCAAACCGGAGCACAACATCGTTGCGACCCACTACGAATCTCTGGCATTCTCCAAACCCATGCAATCGATTCGTAACACTAAGATCATTTTAGTGTCATGAAAACTGGGACTTGATATTCATAGATGAAATTGTTGCAAAGCAAAAACAAAGAGAAGAGAATAAATAAATGGATGGAGGATTAGGATTAGGGTTCGGTGGTGGATGAGGAAAGTAAATTGAATTTTCAAGTGGTGAACCACCAAAGTAAATTAAGAAATAGTTTAAATCTCAATAAAATATTTTTTTTTTCGTCAGGTAAGCCTCCACCAAAGTTAAATTAATTTTAAAAATTATTTAGTGGTAGTCTAACCTACACTTAATGCAATTATTTTTTTTTACAAATTTAGTGTCTCATTTTGTATTTTCTTAACCGACACAAATAAATTAATATTATTTAATTATTTTTACAATTATTTACATGAATTTTTCGTGTGTTGGATCGACACTACTTATTTTACTTTATCAACATTTTTCATGTGTATTAAAACTAAGCACAAGTCGAAGAATAAAAGAAGAATTAAAGATATGAGAAAAAGAAAAATTTACTATAAATAAATATTTGATTTGATCACATTATTCTATTGTTTGTTCTCTTCTCAAGGCGACTTTTAAAAGAAAAAGAATGAAAATAAAATAAAAAATTAAAAAGAAATAAAGAAAATTTTAGAAAAAAAAAGTTTAAATAGATGATAAAGTTTATTTAAATAAAATTCTAAATATTGAAATTCTATCTTCCATATTAAACCTGACTTAACTTTAACTTTTTTATTCTTTTTAAAACTACCTCTAATATAACCATCAAAACTGATGTTATAGTAGACACTAAATTCTCAAATAGTAGATTAACATGTATGATTCTTTCAACATTAAATAATATTCATTAACAATATGCCGCAAAATTTTTAAAATACCCACTTGAAATTAGGTTAAAAACTTAGTAGTAGGAGATATTTCATTATTTGCATTACTTTAATTCCCTTGCCTCTTTCTAAACTGAAGTTACCACCGATTTAAATTGAGAGCGATTTGGAATTGCATTAATTTCCATGTGCATAAAGAGATTTTATATTCTGATCAGATAAAAATTAGTTTGTGTAAATAATAAGTTGATATTTTTTTATCAAATCACATATGACACTTGACTTTCTTTTTTCTTTAACTTTTTTCTCTTTACATTTTTCTCTTTTACATCTGTATACAATAAAAAAAATAAAACTTCAGTTTTGTCGTTTTCATACTAACTGGCGACCATCCTTAACTACTCTTCTGTCTGTACCTCACTAAAGTTCGTGGACCACCGTGGTACGACAAGAATCTTAAGATTTACGCTTCTTTTATCAGCAAAATAAAAATAATTAGACAAAGATAAAAGAGTATCTAAGTCATATTCTCTAAGATTTACACTTTAGCAGATCATAATGTGTCATAAAGTAATTTATTAGGATTAATAATGCTTGCTTAATCGACCCAGCAATTAATATCAAAATCATAAAGTTCTATTATTCATAGCTTTCAGAAGAAAAGACCATACATATTGTTTGTCCGTTTTACATGCATCCATTACACTCTTATCTTGGCCACAACACTGTAAACAAATGATTTGTAAAGTAAACTACATATCTGAGCATGACAATGGTAGAGTAGCTACAACTTTTATTTATCATATACTTCAGATACAACTCTTAACATACTTCAGAATGGCGTGTAATCAGTTGGTGCTTGGAGGGTACTTTGGGTGAGGTGGCTTCCCGTATGGTGGCTGGTAAACCGGTGGCTTCTCTACTGGTGGCTTGTACACCGGAGGCTTCTCAACTGGGGGCTTGTACACCGGAGGCTTCTCAACTGGGGGCTTGTACACTGGTGGCTTCTCCACTGGTGGCTTGTAAACTGGTGGTTTCTCAACTGGGGGCTTGTAAACTGGTGGCTTCTCTACTGGGGGCTTGTAAACTGGTGGTTTCTCAACTGGGGGCTTGTACACTGGTGGCTTCTCAACTGGGGGCTTGTAAACTGGTGGCTTCTCAACTGGGGGCTTGTAAACTGGTGGTTTCTCAACTGGGGGCTTGTACACTGGTGGCTTCTCTACTGGGGGTTTGTAAACTGGTGGTTTTTCAACTGGGGGCTTGTACACTGGTGGCTTCTCTACTGGGGGCTTGTACACTGGTGGTTTTTCAACTGGGGGCTTGTAAACTGGTGGCTTCTCTACTGGGGGCTTGTACACTGGTGGTTTCTCAACTGGGGGCTTGTAAACTGGAGGTTTTTCTACTGGGGGCTTGTCATAGTTAGCAAGCCCTTGTGAGGAGAGAAGCAGAGCTGCAAGAAGCAGAACTAGGGAGCTTAAGGAAGCCATGTTTTAGTTGATGAATAACAGAGAACCAATGGTTGGGTTTTATAGTAGTGGGTGACCTTACTGATGAGTGCAAGTCTGAATGTACTAGTTATTGTATGATGTGGTGGCTAGTTGGCAGCTTTGTAAAAGGTCAATCTTTGGTGTTGAATTTCAATCAAGTGAGAAGGTGATTTTGTCTTCTTTTAGTTGCAAAGTTGGAAATTAAACGAGAAGAGTGACAAGTCCTTACCGGTTGAATATTTTTTCATTTTAAATTCACCGACGGGGATCATTTAATTGCCATATCAAATAATTGAATCATTTGACTCACTATATTGCTAAGTAAGAAAAAAACCATAGTCTTTGCATCTGAGCCTTAATTTAGATATACAAAATTAGGGCCAAGTAATGTTTTCTAGAATTTATTTTCATGGATCTGCTAATAGCTAAAATCACTTTCAAGCAAGATTTTATGCTGATAATGTATATAAATAAAACATAGTTTAGTAGCTGATTGATGATAAAAAAAAATAGTTTAGTAGCTGTTTTTTAAGAAAAAAACATAAAAAAAATATATATATTGATAATCTACTCCACTATAAAACTTTTAATTAATAATATAAAAAATAATTTCATAAAAAATTAAAATTTTAGAAAAAAAAGGTTGTATACCCATACATGAATATTTTTCAAAAAACATAGACCTCTGGTGCAGAACCGTTGCCAGAGGATGAATTCCTCGATTTCACACAAGAACGACGGAATCTTTGTACTAATAATAGTACAAACTAATTAAGGTAATGTCTAGTCTAAATTTGACTCCACTAAATAAAAATAAAAAAAATTAAAACATATAGAAAAGAATTCTTGCAGATCAATTATGTTAAAATTTTATATTAGAATAATGTCATAATTTTTATATGGATTTTTTCATGATTCTAATCTAATTTTTCAATTTTTAAAAAAACTATTGAAATTATTACAAATATTAGAAATTAAAAGTAACATTTGTAATATTTTAAATAGATTATTAAACGTAACTAATATAGATGTTGTGAAATAATCAAGCTATTTGAAAAAAAAATATTATTTAAATTAATTATTTGAGTGCATTTATTATTAATTTAAATATGAAATAATATTATGCATATTTATGAAATTAAATTTATTGTAGTATCTTGTTTGTAATAACTAATGTACAATTATGTTTTTATTAAGTCTAAAAAAATATTTTTAAATAAATAAATAAATTTAATTTGAGTCTAATGATATTTGTAACATCCCTAACTTTTACTTTTTTTTTAAAAAAAATAAATAAAAAAAATATGCGTACAATATCTAACTAACGTACAATATCTAATTAACGTACAATATCTAATTAACATATAAACATATATTGTTTTCTCATATTTGTATCTCAAAATATATCCCTTTTCATAAGGATTTAATATATACATTCAAAAAGTTTAAAAACAAAACAAAGCATTCAATTTAAATCTATCTAATCCTTCTGCTGCTCATTGAGGAGCTCTATTACCTGCAATCTCATCTGCTCC
>Ga0123342_1007756_pt1 | contig 13997 bp, 19 predicted proteins | sample Turbeawhitnodule_FD_89960 | JGI IMG/M metagenome (GOLD analysis project Ga0123342, IMG submission 89960) | Root nodule microbial communities of legume samples collected from Mexico - Turtle bean Mexico white nodule | ecosystem: Host-associated > Plants > Roots > Nodule | place: Mexico: Nepantla...
TCAAAGCTGGGAACTGCTGCACTGTTTGGAAAGCTAATGGAGCATGAGCTAGAGCTCAAAAGACTCAAAGAGCAGGAAACAACAGAGAGAAAACCCAAAGGTCTTGCACTGAAAGCAACTGAAATGGATGAGATCAAGGAGGAAAAAGAAGATGCTAAAGATGATGACACAATCAGCCTTCTTACAAAAAGATTTAGCAAATTCCTGAGGAAGAAAAGCAGAAATAGGAACCAGCAGAAAAGAAGGTATCCTAAACCCAATGATTCAAATTCCTCCAAATATACTTGCTTTGGCTGTGACAAAACAGGGCATATCAAAACAGATTGTCCAGATAATCAAGCAAAGGACAAATCTTCCAGCAAGAGAGTTGAAAGGAGCAAGGGAAGAAGGGCTTACATTTCATGAGAGGAAAATGAAGTATCTTCAACCAGCAGCTCTTCAACAGAAGATGAGGAAAACAATTTGTGATTCATGATGAAGGATGAGGAGTCAATCTCTGATTCAGTAAGTGATTTCTCTGTGGATTCAGATAATTATGATCAATTGCTTGCTGCTTTCAAGGAAACTCATGATGAAGCAAATAGGCTAGCTGTAATATGCAATAAGCTGCAAAAGGTAAATAATGTGCTTGCACCTAATGTACTTGGGTTGAGGTATTTTGGGGTGTTACTTGGATCATTTTGTTCTCTAGCACCTTTATTGTTTTCTTTAACACACTAGGGTCAACTCTTGTAGATTTTATCCTCAGACGTTTGAGAACCACCCTTTGAGAGACCCTAGAGTCTTTTGAAGCTCCTGCTCCGGACATCGCCCACAACATCTTTAGATCAAATCCTTTCCCCATGATATCTCCCAAAAGAAACAAAGAAAATTAAAAAGATGATCAAATCATGTAAAAATAAAACCAACTCATACAAACGATTACCTATGAAGAATGTCGTAGGGTCCTCGGCCAGAGGAATGTTTAAGAGACCCTTGCACTTTATAGGCCTCAGCAGTGACTTGATGAGCTCAACACTTCTTCTTTCATCGGGGAAGAGAAGGTAGGCGCCACATTCATTACGATGAGCATACAACCTTCAAAGCCAGATAAAGGAAACAAAATGTCTAACTCTTTAAAGAAATACTCATAAACAAAGGTGAAGGCTTTGGCAAGCATCGGGCGAAGTCTATACTATTTTGGAGAGTGGAAGGTCTGGAATGCCTGCAACGCGTCATGCTTAAAGTAACTTTACCAAATTCGTATTGTGCCATTTAATTTCAGTTACCCTCGCATTGAGCTCTCATTTCACTCTCGCTCTCATTTTTCTCTCTTCCTCTTCAAAGTTGCAACTCGTTAGCGGGAGTTTTTGGTGGTTGGCTGGTGAAATCTGTAAAGAATTTTGCTCTTATTTCACACTCCCTCTCATTCATTGTCCATCTCATCTTAATTTGTCTTTGATTTTCTTTCTTTGTGCCTTTAATGGTGTGTTGTAGTTTCCATTGTTATCGAAGTGGCAGTGGTGAAGTAGTTTATGATCATAATTTTATTCACACTTATTAAATTTAATCATAAATTATTGAAATGTAATAATAAATAAATCCATTGTTTTAATTAATATTTTTCTAATTGGTTTATTTGGGCCTTTATTATTATTTTTGTTAATTTTGTAGTTTAAACCTAAGTTTCTTCTTTTGGATCAAAACAGTAGAAAAAATATGAAATGAAGAATTAGAGAACTAAACCTGCAAATATCTCAGAAAAGGAATTGAATGCAAATTTCTACAGGGATATTCTCTAAAAATCATGCAATTAAAATTCCTTTGCAAAATCCTTCAAAAATATAGCAAATATACTTTTGAAGAAATTATTCAAGAAAATCTTTTGCAATATCTCTCACAGCAATGTTGGAATCAATTACAATCAATGCACAAATCTCAAGAAAATTGGAAAGAATACTTCTGGAAGAGAAGCAAGAATAAAATCTGAGACTATTTGGGAATGAATATATATGTTTAATAATTTTAAACAGGAAAGGAAACATCTTATAATTGTAAAACAATATCATAAGGCAAATTTTTAATTTGATTTTGTGCAAGGAAAAGAAGATTATAAAAAATACTTCAAAGGAAAAGGGAGCTTTTTGGATCGCATTTCATAAGAGCAAACACATTGTAAACCTAGTTTTATTTTCTTCTTTGTAATACTTATGTTTTGCCTCCACATGGAAGACTAAACATTTTTGGTCGATTCCTTTGTAATTCCCCTTTGAGTTATGAGGTTTTTATCAATAAAAGTTTTGTTTTTTTAATTCTCTATAGCATTTGTTTTAATATTTTAGTCTTCTGGAACTCTCAATCAACCTCTCACAAAAACCAGTTTTCCAAGAGATTAGAATATAAAAACAACTGCTATAGAATTAAAAACAAACAAAATTTTAATTGATCAAAACCTCACAACTCAATGGAGAATTACAAAGAAATCAAGCAAAAATGTTTAGCCTTTCATGTGGAGGCAAAACAAAAGAATTACAAAGAAGAAAAGAAACTAAGAAAGCCCTATGAAATTTCCCCCTTTCTACTTGAAGCTTGTGTCTTTTTATAGGTTTTTTTGGTCCAAGGATCTTGGGAAAATATCCTGGTCTAGATTTTGTTAACAGTTTCTCAATTTCCAATTTTCTAGAATTCTGGTATTTTGTAGATGATTTGCTTCCAATTCTGTTTCTAAGATATTGTAGATTTTATTTTCTTCTTCTTCTCCTCATAATTTTTTTTTTTTGATTCAAAGAAGCAACTTGGACTTTTGCATATTTGGCTCATTCACAAAGGTAGACACTTCCTTCAGGCCATTTACTCTAAAAACACAAAATTAACAAAAATAATAGTTAAAGCCTAAATAAACCAAATTATATGAATATTAATTAAAAAATGGATTTATTTATTATTAGGCACTTATGAGTATTAATTGTTAAAATAAATATAAAATAATTCCTAATTTATGAATTTATACATTTTTACATATTTTATGATTTTAATTTGAATAGGAACGATTTATTCCCAAATTTTGTGTTAATTTCAGGTTTCTATGAGAGAATGGAGATGATTGGGCAATATGAGAATAATATAAGCTAAAAAGGGAAAGCTTTGGAAGGCCCCGGAACGCACAAGCTCACAAAAAGCCCAACTTAGCATTAGAGCATCTCGCTCAAGCGAGCCCATTCTCGCTTGAGCGAGAATGCTCCAGCAGCATTAGACAAAATCGACGTTGTACTCAGTAAATATAGCTTGAGCGAGAATCCACTTAAGCTCAATCAAATTAGGTTAAATAGGGGGCTTGACGCACAACCCTAGTGTGCAAGATTGAGAGAAAAACACCATTGAGTGACTTGTAACCCAATTGGTAGAATAGGAGGTGTGGGAAACATTATAGGAGGCAACCGTCAAGGAGAAACATTCTGGATCTTCTTTTCATGTCATCCTTGCATGTAATAGTCATCATGAGTGGCTAATTCTACCTTTTGAGATTGGGAGTAATTTGTTTAAACTCTTATGTATTGAGGTGATATCGGAATATAATATTATGTTCTTAATTGATTATTGATATTATTGTTTTGCTTCTAATTCTTGATCTATAGTCTTAAATTTGACTGGAAAGTATTTTTAGGGTTCTGACCTAATCGATAATACTTAACATATTTGAGTGCTAAGAATAGACTTGAAATGTTAATTGCTATCAACGTTTGATCTGAATACTAAGTTGTTTTTATAAATATGCGAGTAATCAATATTTAGGAAGCATCTTAATAATTTTATATCCGAGGAATTGATATAAATGAATTTTATATGGGCATCAATATCAATGAAAGGATATAATGTTACCATGCTAATCAAAATATAAAAGAGTGAGAAAGATGAAACTCAATCCCTATTTTTCCAACTTGAAGCAACAAATTCTTTGACTTGTTTGCTGATTAACCATTGTCATCACAACAACTTTCAACAAACTTTTATTATGTTGCTTTATAATTAGCGATTTTTTTACTTGAATATTCAACTGTTCCTTGTGGGTTCAATATTCGTCCTTAGGGACACATTATTACTTCTCACAACGCGATACATTTACCGTAAAAAGTCATCAATGTCCATGCTAAAAGACATTTAGCTTCCACTTTCCAGCGTTTGAGTTCGTATTTGTGGGAGGCTATTGTCAATGTTTCTTGTAGTGCCCCGTGTTGCATGCATATAGAACACATAAAACAAATGGAAATGCCTCTAAACTGAATATCCTTATCTAAAGAAATTTATCACGCAAAAGCTTCCAAAGAACAAGAGTCTTAATAAGAGGTATGAAATTCACCCAAATCAACCTTATCCAATAAGAGGAACTATGAGAATTAATGAAGAAAACTCTCGTCACTTTCTAACTAAGTATTCATAAGTCATATAAAGACGAATAAGAAATATGAGGTAACTCAGTGAGAATATAAATTACCAATACTATCCAATCCATGAATAATATTATGCAAAGAGAATAGAGATCTAAAGATATATTACCATTCCGAGTCTGCCCCCAATTTACAGGAAAGTTTATACCTCTCTCTCATTGGAACTCTAGCCAATTGAGATATATATATATTAGAACACCAATTATTATTTCAAAACTTAATTTGCTCTCTATTCCCCCACCATCCAATGAGTATTATCTAAAATTGTATCAAACTAGACAGAATGGAAGAAGATTTATATAAAGCAACCTTTTATACTTGGTATTTAGGAATTTAGATCTCATGAGCACAACCCATGACATATGGCTATAAGAAAAATTCCATATGCAAGCCTAAGCAGATAAAATTTGTTTTCAACGTGTATATTCATAACTTGAAGAACACCTTCAAATTTACTAGAAGACAACAAACTCCATTTAATAGTAAGTAGATATTGCTTATTAATATTCTGTTTAAAAGAAATTTCTAGTCCATCTATCAACCTCTTTAAAATATATTAGCTGATCTTTATAAATCTGAAAATTTAATGACAAAGAATCATGAATAAAAAAAATTAATCAATTAGATTTTTTTTATCATACTAAGAGATTTACTTTTCAATGAAGCAAGTTTAAGTCAAATCTTATCCACAATCTGTTCTAGGAACACCTAAAAAAATAGAAACATCCAAATAAGTGAAAAACACACAACGTCTATTACATTCAAACAACCTTTTAATTCTTTTATCATAAGAAATATAATTATCAATAATATTAAAATGACTTTTCTCAATGTTCAAGCATTGCATAAGCCATCTCATAAGAATGAAGAAATTACATTAGATTGATAAATGCTTATATTAAACCCTCCAAAAGACAAATACATCATATGTATATAGAACATGAGAGGAAAAGAAAATACCTTTAGGATTAGCCATAATTTATATAGATTTTCTTATTTATAAGTTCATGTTTTAATAAATTATTATTTTTGTTCTCAGGTGTATCCTTCATGTGATGATGTATAGAAATATGGGTACTTTTTTAAACAGGAATTTGAACGTTCATTAGGGAATGCTTAGGAAATTTATAATTTTGTACTTCTTAATTCAAATTAAATTGAAAAAGTTGTCAATTGTACGTAGAAGAATAAATCCAAACTTTGATAATATTAAGAATTTGTATTTTATAAATATTAAACAAATAAGAAGTTGGATCAGTATATACATATGTTTTGTTCCTGTAAAACGTAGGAACTTCTCCGGTATTGTGACTAGTGCTTCTGATATCATCATCGAGAGCTTAATAGAGCTTGAGGATGAAGAGGTGATGACGCAGCATTCATAGTTGCCAATTAGCTCCAACCATTGCTTTCCTTGGCTATTTGTATAATAACGTTGCTTTTCATCTCTCCTTAATGGCTGCCACGAGAGCTAATAACAGAGCAAATACCAGCAGATGGCATGGTGACCACGACTCATCACAGGACTTCACAACGTTTTTTTTTTCTAATTTCCCAAACGATTATGGAGAAGTAGACATGTTTAAGGTTTTTCAGAGATGGGTCAGGGTGAAAGAAGTCTTTATTGCTCGAAGACCTAACAAATGGGGGAGAAGGTTTGGCTTCGTGAGATTCTTTGCAGTGAGAAATGTGAGGCATTTGGAGAGTGAGTTAGACCAAATCTATGTTGGAAACAGAAAGCTCTTTGTGAATGTACCGAAGTACCGTAGGAATCAGTTGGAGCCTAAAAGTTATGAGAGGAGGGATCTGTGGAACCACGCGTCGGGGAGCAAGAAGGATAACAGGGAGGCGAAGCAGAAGGAGCACGGGTTACTCGGGAAGAAGAATACGAAGGAGGTATGGGTGGAGAAGAAAAGCCAAAAATCCTACGTTGAAGCTGTGAAAGGCGTTGTTAAAGAGAGGTGGAGAGGACCAGCAGCCAGAGTGCAACAGCATGCCCTGTCCTAGATGAAAAGAAGTGTCGTTGGCCAGCTCAAGGAAGTTATCTGTTTTGACCAACTGGGAAAGGAGCTTGTGAAAGGGGGTATGAATATGCTACGAGCGAGGTACATGGGGGATAACCAAGCATTATTAACCCCAAAGGAAGGGGTTGATATGGAAGCTTTGATCTTGCATAATAAAGATTGGTTCGATAGTGTCTTTTGTCAGCGCTCAACCATGGACGGAAACCACTATAGCGGATCACAGAGTTTTCTGGACCAGGTGCTATGGCTTACCTATCTCCTTGTGGAACAAGGACTGCTTCGATAAGGTGGTGGGGGAGGAGTCATCGCTGGTGTCAATTGATATGGCTACATTATCGTGGGAAAACCTAGAATTCGCAAGATTGCAAGTACGCACTTTTCAGAACCGCAGTTGTACATGGATGAAGAATATGAGGATCAATGACTACACGTACAACATTGTCATGGAGGAGGAGCCCCCATCTGGGTATGATGGTAATTGTAAGTGTAACCTCTATGACTCGTCTGATAGCATCTCATCATCAGAAACTTACATTGAAGAATCTTTGTTATCGGTCAAGAGTTGTGAGGAAGAGCTCAGGCAATGGGGAGGAGAGTGTTCCCGATCAAAAGGGGTGGAGGACGACGGCCAGCCAGAGGCAGGTAGTACAGAGGGAGCACATACGACAAAGACGTTTTTTAAGGAAACACCTATAGGTAGCAGTGATAGCCGGGGAAAAGTTATCCTCCTATCACGGAAGAGGAATGCATGGGTCAGACGGTTGTAACAGAATTTGATTTACGGGTTCTCTCTGCCAATGCATGCGCTCATGCCTGCAAAAGCAGCCATGCTTATACTGACCTGGCCAAAGTCGTGGTGGAAATTGAATCCAATTTGGCCTATACGATTACCCGTTATGGGTTGGGCCAAGAATAGATAAGGGAGGCCCAACTTGGTAAGGAGCGGGTTCCCAATCCAGGCCACGTGCAGGTTGATGCGGGTGCGTGTGGGTCAGGGCCTATGATGGAGCTCGCTATATGCGAGGAAGGTAGTGCTCATCCCGCTAGTGGGTCTCAGGGGGCACGAACGGAGGGAAACAAACAAAAGGAAGAGTGCAATGCCTCCCCTGAAGGGATTTGGACGAGGAACTCACCAGTGGAGAGTAACTTGGTGACAAAGAAGAGGGAGGACCTCGCAAAGGACGATAAAGCAGCGCCCCAAAGGTCCAGTAAAGGTGATGACGCTAAAGGGGGAACCACCACAGACAGTGAAGTGACGCACATCCCAGAGCTGACTTCATCCCCACCCCGCCAGTGAAAGGTGAAAGGGCTCATTGATTTGGGGGATTCGTTCTCGATGCCTAGAAAGTCTGAGAGAATCAGTAAGAGACAATCCCTCTCTGGACCCCTCCCGCACATTAGAGGAGGTATGAATTCTCCTCCAATTTCGGATGGGGATATAAATAACTGTAACCTACGAATCTGTGATCAAGGCACTGGGGTGGAATCTCCTGATTTATGGGACGAAGAGGAAGTTATCAAAGAATACCTTTGTATGGAAGAGAGAGACACAGAGTTTGCGAAAGGTGTTGAGGAGGGTGATAAGGATGGTTCCTCGTGATAATCTTAAATTTGAACATACGAGGGTTGGGGGAAGTACAAAATCTAGGTACCTGAATCAGATCATAGCTAGAGAGGTAGTGGAATTTGTTTGTCTACTAAGGCTACCCAGGTTTCGGATGCAAGGTGTTTCGCACTATGGGGGATAATAAGGCAGGATGGGTACACTATGAAGGTGAAAATGGTGGAGGTAGCCTACTCTCTATGTGGCACACAGACGCCTTCATTTACGAAAGTCATGAAGTGGGAAAAGGGTACATAGCCGTGTTTGGGCAGAACATTAAATCTAACAGCATGTGTGTTGTGGTCAATGTGTACGTCGCTTGCTCCCTGAGAGAGAAGAAGACACTGTGGGGAGAGCTAACTCGTATCAAAATGGCATCCCAAGTTCAGAACTGGTGCTTTTGTGGTGACTTTAATGCCGTAAGAAGCCAAAGTGAAAGGAAAGGCGTGAGGGCAAGGGAAAACCAGTCAAGTGAAATAGTAGATTTCAACTGCTTCATTGATGCAAACCTACTGATCGAGCTCCCTTTTGTTGGCAAGAAATTCACATGGTTCAACTCTAAAGGATCGACAAAGAGCAGACTAGACAGGGTGCTTGTCTCTGAAGAATGGCTGCAAATATGGCCTATGTGTAAACAATATGTGCAACGTAGGGAAGTCTCAAACCACTGTGCACTGGTTGTTAAGTCTGTGGAAAAGGACTGGGGGCCTAAACCTTTCAGAACCATTGATGCTTGGCTGTCAGAGAAAGGGTTTATGGAGATGGTGAAGGACAGATGGTCCTCATACTCAGTTCAGGGGAGTGGGTTCACGAAGGTCAAAGAAAAATTGAAATGCTTGAAGGGTGACTTAAAGGTATGGAACAGGGAAGTATTTAGCAATATCGAGACTTGTAAGAGGAGGATCCTGCAGGAAATTGAGGACTTGGATAGTCAAGATTGCAATGGTACCTTAGTGGAAAGAGAAAGGCTAAGAAGGGTTGAATTGGTCAGTCGGCTAAAGGAAACTAATTTTAAGCTTGAATCCCTCCTCCGCGAAAAGGCCAGAGTTAGCTGGTTCAAGAATGGGGACTCTTGTACAAAAAATTTCCATTCTTCATTGAGATGGAGAAGAATCAGAAATGAAGTGAAGGGAGTGGAGGTTATGGGACTGTGGAGTGAGGAGCCTAGCATTGTTCGTGCGGAAGCAAAGAAGCTGTTTCAGAACAGATTTGAAGCGACTAAAGACTTAGGTGTAAGACTTGACGCGGTAGAGTTCAAGTCCTTATCTACTTTTGACAACCTGTGTCTGTTAGAAAGGTTTTCTGAGGAGGAAATAAGGGAAGCAGTGTGGCAATGTGAAGGCTCAAAAAGTCCAGGACCCGACGGATTCAACTTCAATTTTCTTAAGAAGAGTTGGAACTTCTTAAAGGAGGAGGTCATGGCAGTGATGTGCCTCTTCATGAAACAGGTTGTATACCGAAGGGGTGCAATGCGTCATTCATAGCATTAGTGCCCAAAGTAAGGAACCTTGTCCACCTTGACCAATATAGACCCATATCCTTAGTAAGTGCCATATACAAAATTATATCCAAGGTGTTGGCTGGAAGGATCAAGAAGGTTCTTCCTACGGTTATTGACGACTGCCAATCGGCTTTCTTAAAGGATAGAGGAATCCTAGACAGCGTGTTTATGGCTAATGAAGTTGTGGAGGATCTTAGAAAGGGCAGAAGAAGTGGGTTATGCCTGAAGGTGGATTTTGAAAAGGCCCACGATTCGGTTCGATGGGAGTTTCTCTATGACATGCTACATAAGATGGGCTTCCATAGTAAGTGGATAAGATGGATCTGAGGTTGTATGGAAAGTGCTACTGTGTCCGTACTTGTCAATGGAAGTCCAACGGAAGAATTCAAACCTAAAAGGAGGCTGAGGCAGGGAGATCCGCTAGCCCCGTTTCTCTTTCTAGTAGTAGCTGAAAGATTGGCTGGGCTAGTAAGGCAAGCAGTAAAGGCTAATTTACTCTCAGGTCTTATGATTGGTAGGAATGAGCTTCAGCTATGCATCCTCCAATTCGCTGATGACACTTTGTTTGTATGTGAGGACTCCTTTAGGAACGTGACAACCCTAAAGGCTATCCTTAGGGGCTTCGAGGTAGCATCCGGGCTGAAGATTAATTTTCATAAGTCAAAGTTAGCAGGCATTAATGTCCATAGAAATAATCTCCTTTGCTACACGAAGACCTTGAACTGCACCCAGATGGAAGTACCTTTTAAATATCTGGGCCTTGAGGTGGGAGGCAACCCAAGGAAGAAGAAGTTCTGGGAGCCAGTTCTTAACAAGCTGAAAGCTAGGCTCAATGTGTGGAAATGGAGGTTCTTATCCATGGCCGGGAGAATATGAGTTATAAAGTTTGTACTCACTGCAGTACCTCTGTACTACCTATCTCTGTTCAGAGCGCCGAACTCAGTTTGTAAGAGTATCACTAGTTTCCAAAGGAGGTTTCTGTAGGGGTGGGGGAAGGAGAAGAAGCCGATCTCATGGGTAAGCTGGGAAAACTTGTGCAAATCAAAGGAGGAGGGAGGGTTGGGACTTACAGACATCTGTAAGTTTAATTTTGCCTTATTGGCCAAATGGAGATGGCGATGGTTCTCGGACGAGAGAGGGAGATGGAAGGAGCTGCTGGAGTCAAAATATGGAGTAGAAAGCGAGCCAGTGCAAACACCTATGAAAAGGCAATCATGGTGGTGGAGGGACCTCCATAGAGTGTGTAGGGAGGGAGGAGGAGATGGATGGTTCCAAGCAGAAATTGGATGGAAATTAGGTCAGGGTGACAAAGCACGATTCTGGGAGGATGTGTGGGTTGGGAACACTAATCTCAAACCGTTATTCCCCAGACTTCAGTCCTTATCGTATAATCAAGGACAAAGGGTGGAAGAGGTAGGCGTGTGGGAAGGGTCAGTATGGTGATGGACCTTAAGCTGGAGGCGTGACAGATTTGATTGGGAATCGGAGTTGGAAATAGAGCTTGCAACTCACATATCCAGGGCCACTGTTAATAGGGAGGAGCCAGATTTACGGGTGTGGGGAAATGAAGAAAATGGGTGCTTCACTGTGAAATCAGCATATCTGAGCTTAGCTAAGAGTGGTAGAGTGCCTCAGAGCGAAGTGTTTAAGCTTCTCTGGAAGGCAAAGGCCTTTCCCAATGTCATAATCACTGCATGGAGAGCTCTGTTGGATAGACTACCAACTAGAGAGTGTTTGAGTAGGAGAGGGGTGGTGTTGGAATCTACCATGTGCGTGTTATGCCATGACAAGATCGAATCGAGTCAACATCTGTTTATGGAGTGTGGGTTGGCTTTGCGCGTATGGGGCCTGTGTCATATGTGGATTGGTATTTTGTATGTACAAAATAATGTCCTAAAGAGCCACTTTGAGAGCTTTCTGCTCAACCAGGCCAACAACAAACAAAACATGGTATGGAAAGGTATTTGGACAGCTATAGTAAGGTGTATCTGGGAGCACAGAAACTCAGTGGTGTTCAAGCAAAGAGTAGTAGACGCAGAAGAGGTGTTTCAAAAAGCCCAACTTAAATCTTGGCTATGGATGAAGCATAAGGTACAAAGGTTTGATTACTCCTTCGTGGACTGGATCTTGAACCCAATGCCTTGTATCAAGAGTTATAAGTAAAGGGGGTCAGGAACGGTTCCTTTTCCTAAGAAGGTTTTGTACTGTAGTACAACAATACTTCCCTTGAGGATATAATATTGGTGCTCTTGTGAGGGGTCCAGGGAGGAGTGGTGGTCGAATTGTAGCAGGGGGACGGAATGGTGTGGTTGCATTTTTTGCCTTTTGTACTTGGCAACCTTGGCCAAATGCCTCTGCTAGTGCCCTGGAGGATACAGATGCCATGCCAACAGTTGATGCCTCAGATGGTAAGCACCACTGGTCATTGTGGATGTTGTGAGGGGTGATGTGGGACTGCTGGCGTGGATGAGGTATGGGTTGGGCTGCTGGTGAACGTGGCTTTCGCCGAGTTGGCTGCTGCACGACCCAACTTTGGTCTGTTGATAAACTACTGCAGTGAGGATTGGGTAGGACATACTGTTTTTGTTGTGTTGTAGGTACCTAAGGGGGAGTAGTTGAACAAAGGAATGTTGGGGATGATTTTCGCATTGGTTGTGGTCCTGGAGCTGCGAAGGGTGATAAAATGAAAAAGTGATCAAGATGGCCTCTGCGGTGTGTGCCATAACGCAGGGTGTCTGTAGGGGTAGAGTCAAGAGAGCAGCACTGACCCTGTCTCCAATTCATGGAATGCTCAGTATGTCCAGGTTGGGTTGATGTCAAAACGTGTTGGATCACGCACCACCCAGCATTCATGCATCTGGCATTGGCCTCAAGCAATAGGAAGCTAAAGTCCGTTGCGGAAAACATATACAAAGTCCTTTGTATGGCACATTATCAGCGGGTTCGGGTTGATGTTGGAACGTATATGCGTGACTCGCTACAAAGTGCTTTGTTCTTGTCCTCTTCGCTTCTCAAGAAGATGCTACAACATAACTGTCTATAGGATCGCGACAGTATTTTGGTTGTGAGTAAAAAGGTGAAGATTTGGAAGCTGGCAGTATAAAGGGTTGTATCCGGTTTGACGGATGGTGTGGTTGCTGCCATGAATGTAACTTTTCCTGTCATGACGGTGCACTATTTAAATACTACCCTTAGTGGTTTAGATATACTCTTTGCCAAATCTCACATGCTTTGCGTTTTGGGGTAGGTGCTACTAAGAATCTGATGTAGTCCTGGGTATCTATTTGGGTGTGTATTTTGTAGTGTAACTCACTTTATGGTTGTTCTACTCCAACTATAAGGAGGAGTACACATGTGGTCGATGTATACGGGTTGGAATACCCCTGAAGTATCCTTCTTAATTTAATTAATTCATTGCTGATAAAAAAAAAACTGGATCAGTAAAATAACATTTAGTATAATTTTAAATTTGGTAATGATAATTTTTTTTATCTATTAACAACTTTTAATCAGACTAAATATGGTAAAAGAACTTCGCCGAGATAAAGGAGAGGTGAGAATATTTAGGTACAAAAAGAAAACATAGTAAAGAGAGGAAGAAAAATATAGAAAAAATATATTTGCTTTTTGAATATTTAAAAAGAAAGTAAGAAGAGAGAGAGAGAGAATTAATAATTAATAATTAATAAAATTAAAAAGTATTCTCTTATTTTATTTATTTCTATTTAAAATTGCAAAAGTTATTGCACTTTTTTTTTGCTTTGATTTGATTATAAGTACATATATATTTTATTTATATATTAATTTACATATAAAGAGATACGTATTTTTTGTGAACAGGGTAAAAATTTGTCCATATTCAGTCTACATTGATTATTACTTTTATCTTGATAATTACAAAAATAAATAAATATAGATACACATTTAGGTTTGTGATTTCATTAACAATTAATAATTATGAAGGAAAGTTTCAGTGAATTTAGAAAAAAGGAAATAAATATAAACAATGAAATCGATGAAACATTAACTTTTTTCCTCATATTTGCTATCACACAGATTCTCAGCGCTCATCCATGAAAGAACTAACCGTTGTTTCCCGCCACAAACTTTCTACTTGAAACACCCTCACACCCTTTGGTTCTTCTCTTACACCCTTTCATTCTTCTTTTGAACCTTTTCATTCTTCTCTTACACCCTTTCATTCACTATTTATATTCTCTCTCGTATCTTCTTCAACTTTGTTCTGAAATATCATTCACCCAGCAGTCATGACTATGACAAAGGTACCCACAGACACACCCTCTCCAAGAAGAAGCCCTAGGTTGTTCCACAAGTATCTCAAACCAGGAGCATTGGCCAAAATCAGGGACTCCAAGATCAAAGCAAGAAACAATGAAAGAACACCGAAAATTTCTCTCTATGAAGCCTTGTTGCTAACACCACCA
>Ga0123342_1007757_pt1 | contig 13996 bp, 11 predicted proteins | sample Turbeawhitnodule_FD_89960 | JGI IMG/M metagenome (GOLD analysis project Ga0123342, IMG submission 89960) | Root nodule microbial communities of legume samples collected from Mexico - Turtle bean Mexico white nodule | ecosystem: Host-associated > Plants > Roots > Nodule | place: Mexico: Nepantla...
AAATAAAAAATAAAAAAAAAAAAAAAAAAAAAAATATATATATATATATATATATATATATATATATATATATATATTATAAAATTATGACCAAAATAATAAATAAAAGTTAAATTAACTAAAAATACAAAATCAAAATAAATATGTAGAACTACTACTAAAAGAAAATATGTTAACAATTGAACATAAAACATATAAAATATGCTTTTAATACACAATAAAATTATAAAATGTAAAAAAATGTGTCATCAATTACCCATTTATTAAAAAAATCTAATAACATATTTATTTATCCAAATATTCTAAAACTAAACAATTTTAATCTAATATTAGTACAACATTTAATTTCTAACAAAAACTACTAATGTGATTTTAGTATTATAAATGAGTTATTATTAAAAAAAATTATTAATGTATTAGATGAACAAGTGACGAAGATTGTTATCACTTAAAAATTATATCAAATGTTGAATTTATTATAGATATTTCTATTAATATATCAGATAAATAGGAAACAAACATTGTTTTTACTTACAAATATCTCAGTAGTTTTTCTTAAAATACTAACGACAAATAAGTATCGACAGTGAATCAAAATTATTGAATTGAAAAATAATTACACAACTAAATTTTTATAAGTATGAAAATTGTAAATTCATTTTATTACGAATATCAAAATGAAAATTATTATTCTAAAACAAAATATGGAGGACAGTCAAAGTTGTAATGAGAATTTGGGTCAATGACTATGAATGATGGGAATGGGTCTACCATGCCAAACAAGACAAGTCATTATATTTATGATTTTTTTATTTTAAATATTTTTATTTAATCTGTCTATCTGCCCAACTGGCTTTTACCAGGCATAAATAAATGATGGACCAAATATATTTGAATTTTAATAATTTAAAATCCAAATAATTGTTGTCTTCTTTAAATGATTGTGCCAATAATGATATCGACACCATAGTTCTTTTACTTTTTGTTTCATAATTTACATAGAGACAATAAGCCCAAAGGTTAGAGAAAAAAACTATAGAACACGATTATGAGACAAAAAATATATGAGAAATTGTTTTGTGCTTTTAAAGGTGCTACAATTCAATCACTTCATCCAAGTACACTAATAAAAAGGATAGAGAAAAGGGAGTATTATAAATTACTAGAAGTTATTTATATTTTACACTTTTTATATGAAATATCTCTTACTTTTAAAACTTACACAAAATCCTTCTTATTTGTTAACTCGCCACATTTAAATTTATGATCGCTTTTTATTTAAAATTAACAAATACCGTTATTGAAATTTTTGATGGTTTATCTTTTACGTTTCTTAAATGGATCAAAATAATTTCTTTCAGTGTCGTATAAATTTCAAATCGGTAAAAAATGCAAGAGAAAACAAAGTAGCATAAGAGATGATTATAGTTTTATATATTTTAAATGACGAATGTTATTTTGAAATAGTAGTTGATAACAAAATTTAATAAAAGCTCAGTCAAATAAATCACAAATAAAATGGAGTGAAACCAATTGTTTCAAATCAATTTTTAAGAATTAAATAATGTAAAAGGTAAAGGAGGGAGACTTAAAAGGGAACAAAAGAAGCAATGTCCAACAAAGCTTGTAGGGAAGAGATGAGTGAGTTAAAGGGAGAAGTAAGAAAAGTTGGCTACATAATATTTAAAAAACGAGAGTAGTGATTTATGTCTAATAAAAGAAATTTTACATATTGATGTAGAAAATCTATGTAGAAAATATATACTGCATTACTATTTGTTATATAGTTGTTATAGTATCTATTTGTATATCAATTATAAAGACAATTAATACAAAATGCGACCCCAATATTTACAGAATTGGTAGCATGTGTAATTTTATATCAATTTCTCATAAATCAATCAATGTCATAATTATCAGGTAAATTTATTCACACTAGTGTAAAGGCACCAAAGTAATAACCACATATTAAGACTATTTATAAAACCGATTAAGAAATATAATAAAATCAAACTAGTTTTAAGTGATTAAAATGATGAGAATGTATAACAAACTTTATAATATATTACCTACACGTTTTTTAAGTGTATTGTGTACACATTTGTGTAATACAATCAGTAAAACGAAGACACATGTACAGACTATATAATAATGTTTATTGCTTAATATATGAGAATGAGAAGATTTTTTCTTTTTTAGTTCTGATTTTTTTTTTATTTCAATTGGTGTGTTTTGATTTAAGTTATTTCATTGTTTATGACTTTTTTATTGATACTAAATTAGTACGAGAGTTAATATTCAATTTCAATAATGATAAGTTCTTAAAAGAAAATGAGTATCACTTCGATCATTAATTTTATTGACAAGAATCAAGATAAGAGTTTTGTTTAAGTAGTAAGGCCAATATGCACCGCTTTTCTAGACTACACTACCAAGAAGATGGAGATAAGTGATGAGTGTATGGACCAAAAAAGGAACACTAACATGTTATGAAATAAATTCTAAGATACCTAAAGGGGTTTGAGAATATCAAAATTATCTTAAAGGTGACTCATACTATATTGTACTAGGATTATCTAATTCTAACTTTACTGTGAACTTCAACTTTATAAAATCCACAACAAGCTACACATTCATCTAACCAACAATAACATTGTTGACCACTGAAGCATAATATATAATGTAAGTAAAGACAACTAAGGAGAGAATATGGTTGAAGGGTTTGATAGGTAATCTAAGTTTTGTTCAGGAAAAGACAATAATCTTCTATGATATTTTTAGTACAAAATTTCTGTAACAATCATATGCAACATGGTAGCATAAAACATATCAATGTAAGATATCATTTTCTTCACATTGATGAGAGGATTGAAGTCAAGAAGATTGAAACTAAGGTGAACCTAGTGAATGTCTTCCTAAAGTCATTCCTAGAAAAAAAAAGTCATGCATTGTTTGTCGAACTTGATTGCTGATAGTAATTTTTAGAATATAGTAATTATAATCCAATGTAGAGTTTTGTTGATTTTTAGTATGTTAAACACTTTATAAAATAAGTCATGCTGCAATTGGCATTAATTGTCTCATGATGTAAGCTAGATAGGTCAAATCACGTTTAAATTGTGAAGTTTGAATTGATACATTCTGAAGTAGAAAGAGTTACACTTTAACTATCAAATATAATTTTTGGTCTAGTAATAAATGTTTAATCCAACCATCGGTACTAAAGCCAAAATCGTAAATTGAATTCCAATGAAATAATTATTAAGGAGGAATTGTTATAAATAACATTAATTATGATATATGTATCGAAAATCAATTTGTCATAATGTTACACTCTTATATTATATTTGATATAATATAATATCTATAAAAAAATTGTTTCATGAGATAATATCTAGTCTTAGTAATTATTTATATAACATAAACATAAAATCAAATATTTTATGGATGCACAAAATTAGTAATTATTAAAATACATGATAATGATGTTATCACATAAACAGAGTACTTGTCCTCAATTTTAAACAAAGTAAAATAGTAAATTAACTTATTTAAACTACAATTTTGTGATCCTTAATGTGAGTTGGAGTAGATGATTGACCTTTATTAGAGCTAGTATTGATTGGAGTGAACAAGATGATTACGTAGATAGTCTTATCTATAAATCCCCAACTATTCCTATACCCTACCAAAACCAATAATGCTTGCCTAATTATATTTACCCAAAAATGCTACGAATTAAGCCCAACTTTGGTATGAAGTAAGATGCATATCCTTCCAATCATTGCCAGTTACCTTTGCCCCACCTCATGGAATCATCCCTTCCCCTACTTCAAACCAAAATGGAAATATACTTCCTACTATTTATCTCACCATTAAAAGGGATCAAATATGTGTACACAACAGTGAAATAAAATTTTATCGTAAAAATATTATAACTAAAACAAAAATGTACTTTCATTATCGTTGCAGTTCACCACTAACTAAGGCTGTGATGGGAAAGTACACAGTCTACTTTGCCATTTTATTGTCACTACCAAACAAATCCAACCATCTTCCACCTGATCACACATGGGTTTACAAACTTCTAGGGAAAAAATCACTATAATATTAGAATACACGTCCAGTCACTTTATTTTTTACAGCCACACTAATCTCTTTCTCTTTTCTTTTTTTTTCTTTCTCTGTGCGCGTATTCCTTCTGTCATGTTCCCTAAAAAAATATGATGAAAAATAGAAAAGAGACAGTGTAATACATACAAAAACAACAACACCTTGAGATTGATTTGTATTTACTATTACTATCCAACCTACTCCTCCTTGTTCATGACTCCGACCCCTCATTACAGTCTTCGATCCAGGTTCGATAAATGATTGGAAAGTCAAAGGAACCCACGTTGGTTGTCAGAGAAGTTTAATTTTAGCAATAAAGAATCTCTGGATATTACTAATCTTTTAACTCATAATTGTTATGGAAGGACTATCTTCAACCATCACATCCTGAAACCCATTTTGATCTTCATCATCTTCCTCATGCTTATCCCTATTCTCTCTCTCGTCATGTTCAGATGATGACTGACTCTGTAGCTGTTGTTGTTCCTGCGCTTGTCTCTCTTCTTGACTTTGACTTTCCATGATATGCATCAAGAGCTCCTCGGGCTTCAACTCCTTCCCAAAATCATTTACATCCACCCTCTTGGGCTTCTTGCTGTACAAAACCTCCAGGTGGTGATAATAGGGACATGTTTTGGAATCCTCGGGCTTCCTCTTGTTCTTCTCCTTCATCCTCTTGAAATACTTGTTTATGTTCTCCCATTTCTCTTTGCACCTCTTCGCACTGCGATCGTAGCCAAGGCCCTTCATGGCCAAAGATATTTCCTCCCAAAGAGGCCCCTTTGACACACCGTTACTACTGTTACTGTTCCCTTGGGACTGCACATCAAGTTGAGTCCTCAGCCTTATCAAAGCCTCCACTTCATCCTTCGGCCACCGCGAACTACTCATATGCACGAAATTCCTAACACTCAAATTATTTCCACACTCTCGCTTATCCACATCACTCACATCACCACCTCCATTAGCACTAAAATTAATATTCCCACTTTGTTGCATGTTCCTGTGCTTGTCGTTTTGAACCTGAATTTTCTCCAGCAACTGCACCGTGCCTTCAGCTTGGGCGAACTTTCTTAGAAAAGCAAGGACGACTTCATCTTTAGCCGCCGCGATTGAGCGTTCCTGAGCCAGAAGCTCCCGCTCTTTCTTAATCAGGGCCAGCTCCTCCTTCTTCCAAGCCTCCTCCCTCGCCACTCGATCCTTCTCGCACTTCTCCAACACCTCCATGAACTTCCTCTGCAGCGTCTCTTGCTTCTCTATCACTTCCCTCATCAACCCCTCCAGAAACCGCGTCAGCTTCTTCTTCCTAAACTCCTTCCCCGAACACGAAGTCGTCGAACTAGAATGCTCCCCCGCGTAAGCACTTACGGAACACGGAACCGCATCTAAAATAACATCAAAGTTGTTGCTGGGGTTGATTTTGTTGTCGGGCACGTGGGTTGTTGTTGTCGTAGTGGTTTCTGGGTCGCTTACAGAAGGAGGGAGAAGTGAGTGGTGTCCTTCTAAAGCTTCCAATTGCTCGAAAAATCTATAAGTCTTGCTACCGTTGGATTTGCCACTACGACCTTCCTTGATTCTCCTATGGTACTTGTAAATGTTCTCGAATTTCTCCCTGCACTTCTTCGCACTCCTGATATATCCTAGCTCCGCTAATTTCCTGAATATACAAAACCTTCTAATTATTCATTCACCACATTCTTATAGCTAAGACAAAAACAAATTGTTCAACTTAACTATGTCTACCAAGAATGTATACTACATCGTACATTTATGTGTAACATTAGTATTACTAATTAAGGAACAAGCTTGAGAATAATGGGAATTGGAGGGAAAACGGAAAGAGGAACTTACCTTGAGACTTGTTCCCAGAGAGGGGCTTTGGGGTTTGTGTCTCTGAAAGCAACGTCCATGTCAGACCTTATATTGAGCAAAGCCATTGTCTCCTCTTTAGGCCACCGGCTCGCGGCGGAATTCCGGTCACCGTCTTCGCCGTGCTCCTGTTTCAGGCCCTCGGAGACCGGCGCGGCGTCTCCATCCGGATTCGCAAGGGGGGTTTCCGGTGAAGTAGAGATTTGCAGCATCGGTTTGAGATAAGTTACAGGTGGGAAACAGTTGAGGGTGGGGGCAAGAGAAAAAAAAACAACCTTGGTGAAAGCTTGTTGGGGAAAAAAAATGAAGGTACTGTAATAACTGGAGTTGTGTTGAGTGTTTGTTTTGATGTATTTGAAATTTGAAGGGCTACTATAGCATTGTTGTTATTTACAAGTTTAAAAAGGGCGAGCATTATGAAAGATGAAAAACAATAAAAAAAAGGTTTAAAATTTAAAAAGAAGTGAAATGGGATGGGATGATATGATGACATAGATTCCATGGCGGTAGAGGTACATACATGGCGGCGTGGCATTGGTTGAAGCGTCATTACAAAATTTCCCACTTGTGTAAGTTTGACCTTTGCAGCAGGGAGGCAAATTAAAATTTGACAGCTAGGGTCAATATATGTGGGCTTTTTTTAGGGTAAAATGGGAAAATTTGGTGGTGGGAAGAAAAGTGGGTTTCTTTTATTGTGTGGTAGTAATGGAGTTGGGTTCGTAAGGGAAGGCCCACAGAGCCCACATTCTTGTTCTGTACGTTTCTGCCTCCCCGCTGGCTTTGTCCCACGCCACACACAATACAACACAATTACGTGTGTAGAAAACTTACAGTTGCGACCACCGCATTTTTCTGCGTCGGTTAAAAACAAAAATATCTTTTTTTCTTTCCATTTCATTGCACCAATTAGGGCACAATTGGATGTCACGGAATACCAAAGCATGACTCTGGAGTTTACGGGATAGGGTGGTATAATAATTGACCACCAATAATAAGCCTTCAATTTGATATTCAAATTAAAATATTTTTTCAAAATTATCACTGTTTATTATATGATTGTATAATTGATGGTCTAATTTATCGGCGTGGTGTGGTTCTTGATTTTAACTAACCCTTCTTATTTTGAAAATGGGATTTATGGTTACAGTAGAAAATGACAGCATTGATTCATCGCAAAAGAGTTCCGTAAACCCTTCCAACACTTTTCACGCCGAGAGGTTCAGTCTCGTCCTTTTCTTAAACTCTTTTTCTCCTTTATCTTCCAAAAAATATATTTTCACATTCAAAACATTAACCCTAATAATATACATTAATATTTTAAATTAAAATATTAAATAAATATAATTCAAATATTAATTTATTGAGTTGTTAAACATGTATAATTACTTAATTACTTTTTAGAGTGTGAAAGCCGCTCTCTATCCTTTTTAACATTTTCAAATACTTTATAGTTAATTAGGGTTATATCAGCATAATTTACATTAAAAAAATATGGATTGAAAGAAAAAGTGGCATACATGTAGGTATAAATAAATACTTAACTGTTACATACAATCAATATATTTAATTTAAAATTAATATAAAATAAAATCTTAAATGACAAGAAAATCACTTTTTTTTTTCTAAAATTTTAGTGCATATTTTTAAACATTTTATTATTTTTATATAACCACCAACACCGCAAGAAGAAGGTGGTGCGATGTGACCGGAGTCCTACCCGTTGCTTCATGCACCATTCCATCAATGATAAATGAATCCATGAACAGAAATTCAATATAGAAAATTGAATTTTAAAGCAACAAGAATTTGTAGAATTAAATTGTTTAACATTCAACCAAATCAGAAATACAGTAACCATAAAAATAGAATTAACTCAAAGCAACAGTAACAGTTAGAATCATGCAAATCAGAAATGGATTAAACCAGTAAATAATTTTAACTAGAAAAAACTGAAAATGGTAAAACTTAATTAACCACAAAACTGAAATTGTAAATTAGGATTGAAATGGAGTATAACGAGATTGAATTAAAAAAGTTAACATACACAGAAATTGAAAACAGTAAAAACAATACACTAAATCAAAACTCAAGAATTGAAAAACAGGGTTAATAGTATTAACTAGATTAACCTTATAAACTGAAGATAGAGTACAAAACTCCATAAACTAAATTGAAATGAATGTAAATTGAAATTGAATTGAACTAAGAGATGCATGAATGAAAATAGTATTGAGAAAAAGGAATATCACTCTAGAAATATTTAAACACCATAGAATATTTGTGATTAAGTTTCCTTAGATCTTTAATACAAAAACAATAATCATTTTGAATTTATTGATTAACTATGAAAACACATTTCAATTGAACTTTTTGAAAGTTAGAATGAGATGTTATTTTTGGTCTATGTAGGTTTCTACTTTTGTTCTAATTTTTGTCCTAATAAAAATTTAGTGACAAATCTATGGAGAAGTGTTGTTCATTACTGTGCGGTTTTGTACAAGAGTTAGATTACTCTTTAAATAAAAATTCTTATTTATTTATTTTATTTTATGTTGCTGATAAAATAAATTCAATTGAATTATATACACGTAGACTATTGTTGATAAATATATATATCAATTCTTAATTAAAAACTGAAATCTTAAAAAATCAAGATGGGAACACAAAGTTGGATAAACCAATTAGTTAACACACTTTTTTACTTTATGTTTTTCACTTTAAGAATTCAATCATATTTATTAGAATTCTACTCGATTGTTTTTTTTATCAAGAATTGAAAATCACAAAAAAAAGAAAGCACAGAAGAATAAGGGGAGGAGAAACAAACCGATTAAGAGAAAAGTGCAAAGAATTCCAGAAGCCAAAAATAGAAAACTGTAAAAATCAAAAAGTATAATATTGAAAACATTTCTAACTATAATATGACTACCTCTTGTAGACTTGTCTATTCAGTTTAACTATATTTATAATATTCTTAAGAAAAAAATAATAGGCCTAAATTAAGAAGCAATCTTAACTACAAAACTAGTTTTTTGTTAAAACTTTTTTTGATATATTCAAACTAGCTCTAAACTCCAAATGTCATGTTACAAGTGTCTAAATTGAAGTTTCGAAAGTAAGGAATCCAACACAATAAAAATTAGCTGAAACAACCATATATAGAAAAAATTATATATCAAAGAAATAAGTTCAGGTTAGGGTAAGAAAATATATAATTTCAACGGAACAAATATAATATTTTTTAAAAATGTTACAAATGTTACAACTCCTATATACAAGAAGTTAGTGACAAGTATATGGAGGAGGTGTTGATTGAAAGTAGCTTTAAACTCTAAATGGCATGTTACAAGTGTCTAAATTGAAATTTCGAAAGTAAGGAATCCAACACAACAAAAATGAGTTGAAACAACCATGTATAGGAAGCATCATAAATGAAAGAATAAGTAGTGATGGTTCGTGTAAGAAAATATATAATTTCAGCATAACAAATATAATATTTGTACAAAATGTTACAACTTCTATATACTATGGAAAATACAAATTCATGTTAAGAATAAAGAATACTAAAGATAGAAACACTTAGGAAATGTCCTAAGTCTCTAAATGTGAGTACAAAATTTTGTAAACTGAATTTGAAATTGAAATGAATGTAAATTGAAATTGAATTGGATTGAATTAACCACTTGCAACACAGAAATAAAATTTAAAAGAGATGAATGAATGAAAATGGTATTGAGAAAATGAATTTCACTCTAGAAATATTCAAACATCATAAAAGATTTGTGATCAAGTTTCCTTCGATCTTGTTTACAAGAAACTCAAATACTCATTTTGAATCCTTGATTAACTACGAAAACACAACTCAAATCGAATTTTTAGAAGGTTTTGATAAGGTGTTAGTTTGTTCTTGAACCTGTTCCTGAGCTTGTTTTTTCGGTCTTTGTTGACTGTACTTTTGTTCTAGTTTTTGTCCTATTTGGAAGTTAGTGACAAGTGTCTAGGGGAGGTGTTGTTCATTTTTGTGCGGTTTTGTACAAGGATTGGATCACTCCTTAAATGATTATAATTTATTTATTTTATGTTGTTGATAAAAAAAACAACTCAATTGAATTATATACACCTAAACAACAATTCTTAATGAAAAACTGAAATTTTAAAGAATCAAATATAGAACTCAAAGTTGGATAAACGAATTAGTTAGCACACTTTATTACTTGGTATTTTTCACTTCAAGAATTTAATCATATTCATGAGAATTCTACTCGATTGTTTTTGGTATCAAGAATTGAAAAAAAAAAAGCGTAGAAAAATAAGGAAAGGAGAAACAAACAATTTGAGAGAAAAGTGCAGAGAATTCCAAAAGGTAAAAATAGACAACTGAAAAGTGTATAAAACTGTAAATTGACAAATTTTCTAACTGTAATTATGACTACTTGTATACTTGTGTACTTGTCTCTTCAACTTAACTATATTTATAATATTCTTAACCAAAAATAATGAGCCTAAATTACAAAGCAATCTTAACTACAAAACTAGTTTTTTGTTCAAACGTTTTTTGATTTATTGAAACTAGTTATGAACTCCAAATGTTATGTTAGAAGTGTCTAAATTGAAGTTTTGAAAGCAAGGAATCCAATACAACAAAAATGAGCTGAAACAACCATGTATAGAAAAAATTATAAATAAAAGAATAAGTACATGTTAGTGTATGAAAATATATAATTTCAGCGGAACAAATATAATATTTATACCAAATGTTACAACTCCTATATACTATGGAAAATAAAAATTCTATGTTAAGAATCAAGAATAAGAAAGATAAAAACACTTAGGAAATGTCCTAGGCCTCTAAATGTGAGAACAAAATTTGAGTTATCACTCACTAGAGAGAGGTTGTGTTTTCGATATTTATAAGATTAAATTCTTTCTACTAATTTGTTAAATCAATAATATTCTGACAAAGTTATCAATGCATAGAAAATATTTTTGCAGCACTTCACTTGCAAAATGTGATTTTGGATTCTTTTTCTTCTCTTTAAAGGATAAATTTATATAAGCGTTAAAGTAAAAAGTTGTTGCAAATCATTTTCTGCCTATTGAATTACTTCAAACTCACTTGAAATTCGTTCTTGCATCTAAGCAGCTTAGATGTAGAAGATGCATTAAATGTACTAGATGAGTGTGTTAAATGTTCTTCTCTTCTTTAAGTAACATCTTGATATCTATATGTACTTATCTCTCCTTGAACAAAGTGTATTTACTTGAATATGTGTAAAACACATAGTCATATGAAGTATATACTTTTTTCAGGGTCGACAAGACAAACACTTGGAAGTTGTTGAAGTAAAACAAATTTAGCTCATTTACAAATACATTTTTTATATGACATGTTTTTTCGGATCCTTTTGACAGATGAAGGAAACAAACATTCTCTGCAACATAAAGAAAACATACAGATATTCATGAAGTACTATGTTAGTTTAAGACTATGTGAGTATCATCCGACCAAACACATTGCTTAGCAAAAGTAAAACAATACTACACAATATTGTATCGTTTGATAGATAAAACACTTATGTCTTATATCATTCATTGTTTGAACAAACACTTGGGCCTTAAAGACAAAACATGATCATGTTTTATACTTTGTTGTTATCAATACTTAATCAAAATCATAGGTGTTATACTTTTTTCTAACAAGCTCGTAAATTAAAATTTTCCTCTTCTTCATTATCATCAGTCCCTATCATGAAAAGTTATATTTCAATCTCTTAAAGCAAACCCCAAATATATCCTATTGAATTGCATTAAGTTTAAGGATTTAAAGATGATTAATGAGCTATTCTTCATCCCCATAAAAATGTTTATTGATTGTGTTATCGTAGGCTAATAACTCTTAAGAATTTTTCAACTTCTTATAACTTCAACCAATTTATAGTTGATCAAACCACAATAAACATTAAGGTTAAACATCATTGGGAAAGAGAAATATGTAGCAAATTTAATCAGAATATACAAGAGAGTTTAGTGATTATGTTTAGCCCCAACAAAAGAGGATTTAATCACTTATGGTGTTAAATAAAATGAAATTCAAACAAAAAGATGAAGAAGAAATGGAGGTAATAGTCATGGAGGGAGTCTTCAAAGGATGGGTGTCTTAACCTTTTCTCTTTTTACTTCATTTTGTAAAATAAAATATAGATGACTCATATCACAACCAAGAGGGGAACTAATTGGATTAAAAAAAATGACCTTTTTGTGATTTAAAAACTCTTCCTAAAAACTTTGATACAAAGGGTAATAATACACAATGGCAATAGTTTCAATGAATTAATGAAAATTGTAGTAAAGATGAAAATATAGACACATAGATATTTGTATACTAGTTCGATTCCACAAAAATCTACGTCTAGTCTAATCCAAGCAACCTTAACTAGATTGTTTCACTAAATTCTTGAATTATTTAGTTACAAGAACTCTTATGCAACTAAAACAATAAAAAATTTAACCCTTTACCTTCCAAGAAGAAATACAAGGTATGGAAAACATATAAATGTCTCTAACCACCCAACATACTAGTTTATTAGAATTTAGTGAAGTAGAATGAAAGGAAATATATCACACGAACTGGTAGATATTTCTGAAAGGATTACAACACAAAACTTATAACGTGTTCAAAAAACCTTCAATTGATCTTGAGCAAATCTTTTTCAGTTCTTTTTAGTGTAAAATACTAAGGTTGCAAAGTTCTTTTTCAAGAAAACTAGGAAAAAGTATGGAGTATTACTATCACGTAGTGGGGAATGAAGAGTGAATGTTTTCTATCTTTGCCAATTTTGCAAGCAGGGATGTTTGTAGCACAGGGATATTTTAAATTAAATTGTCTAAGACCAACAGGATGAAACTGTTTTTCAATACCTATGTTACCGGGAAGGTGGGGAAGGTGTTTTGGTGAAGGAAAAAGGGAGGACAACAGCTAATATCATCAGATATTAGAGGATTATGGGGAGTGGAAGAGAGAAGATTGTTGATGGAAGGTGGGGCATAGGAAGAATTCTAGAGCTATGTCTCGTTCAAGCTGTTATCAACTCTGAATTGATGTATCCTGCATGTGGTGTCCTGCTAAAGGAGCTAGATAATTGGGATGACATTAGATGTTAGATTTTTGAAAACCAAATCTGGTTTGTGCAGCAGGCGAAGAGCCATTTATGATGCATTGTAATGTCGGGATGTAATAGTGGCTTTTGAGGTGTGCTTTTTATGTTGCTGTATGGTTTTAAGGTTGTGGGGTTGCATAGATTATGTTAGTTTTGATGTCAGGTTTTTTATAAGTTGCTGTAAGAGGGTAAGCTTTCTTTTGTTTGATTTTTTCTTTCTTTTCATAGCCCATTTTTAGTGAGTTTGTATAAGGGTTGGGACACCCCTAAAGTGTCCCTTTAATTTTTTAATTCTTTGTTGAAAAAAAAAATGTCTTCCTTTCCTCATATGTGAGATTTTTCGACCAATGGAAAAACATTGCACAAGTGCATTGAGCAAGAATTTGGTCTTGTTGGACAACATTTGTAAGCAATGTTTTCATTATCTTTATATCGTGGGAGGATAAGTGAGTGGATAATGTTATTACGAAATGGACTTTAAGCCTAACTCAAGGGTGAGGTTTGCACCCACTTAGATACTATGTGGGATCTCCAACACACCCCCCTCACGCCGAGACTGCCAACTCGTGCGTGGGACTATATATTTTGGGTGGTCCGATAGTGGCCCGATAGCAGGTGGCACGATAGGCCCAACACAAACACTCACTAGGATAGGCTCGAAATGGCTCTGATACCATATTACAAAGGTGGACTTTAAGCCTAACTCAACCCTATAAAACCGGCTCATAGGGTTGAGGTTTGCACCCACTTATATACAATGAAATGCTCTAATCTCTAGTCGATGTGGGATCTCCAACACACCCCCCTCACGCCGAGACTACCAACTCGTGCGTGGGACTATATATTATGGGTGGTCC
>Ga0123342_1007758_pt1 | contig 13994 bp, 5 predicted proteins | sample Turbeawhitnodule_FD_89960 | JGI IMG/M metagenome (GOLD analysis project Ga0123342, IMG submission 89960) | Root nodule microbial communities of legume samples collected from Mexico - Turtle bean Mexico white nodule | ecosystem: Host-associated > Plants > Roots > Nodule | place: Mexico: Nepantla...
ATCATCAAAGCTTAAGGTAAGATAATTACCGTATAACATAATTTCTTTGAATTGTCGATGCGAGGGTGGTAGAGAAACAATAAGTAGAACGACTTTATCCTCATCATCAATTTTAACATCCAATTTTTTCAAATCAATTATGATGGAATTAAATTCATTAAGGTGAGATTGGATGAGAGTACCTTCAGACATTCGGAGTGTAAAGAGTCGCTCATTTAACCGAAGTTTGTTTGCTAGACTTTTGGTCATGTATAGAGACTCCAATTTACTTCATATGTCTATTGTAGTTTTCTCGTTGATGACCACACACAACACCTCACGGAACAAACATAATTGGATTGCAAACAATGTCTTTTCATCCATCTCATCCCACTGCTCCTTTGTCATAGTGGTTGGCCTCGTCATTTTACCTGCCATTATTTTCTTTAAACCATTCTAGATGGGAATGGTTAACATCTGGACTCGCCAGATAGCAAAGCTGATTTTACCATCAAATTTCTCAATATCGAATTTCAACATTATTGAACAACAAATCCTGATTGAATTATCGAAAAGCTCTTATGTCAATTTGTAGGAATATCGTGTGTGGAAGCGTAATAATTTCAACCAAAGAGTATGACAAATTAAAGTAACAAGGAAAATGAGAATGATATCAGAAATTTTTAGATGGAAAACCCTTTTAAATAGAGGTAAAAAACCACCAGCGAGAGAGCCAAAACTTCCACTATAATGGTACTGGGAGTACAATGAATTCCTCTCAGGCTAACAGATTAATAGCCCCAAAACAAATTCTGTCTATATGGGTTAAACACTTACATCCAAGAGCATAAATAAAGAGTATATGAAAAGAGAGAGGAAGCAAGTGAAATGTGTGTTGTTTGTTGTGTTACATTGTTTGAAGGAAGTCACTATATATAGTGGTTATAGGAGACAACAATAATAAATGATAAGTATAACAATTAATTGTAAACGGTAAGTAACCTCTCAATAATTTTAATTAATTTTAACGGTTATTAAATGGTAAGTAACCTCTTAATTATGTCAAGATAACGAAAAAAGTGAGTGATAACCACAATTTATAACACACAATTTGGAAACTGGGACATGGTTTTCAATATGCATAATATGATTGACACTAGATTTTTCATATGCTAATTTGACAATTTACTCCATGAATATCACCATTATCACCATTGTGTTGTCTTAGTCTCAATTTTTTGCTACTCCACCACCTTCCTCATGAAGACACTATGCAACTAAAAGCCACAATGCAATGCAACACTCACTCAAATCCACGGTTGGCAAGCAAATCAAGCTTCAAGAAAACCTCAATATTCAAGTTCAAATTTCAGACATATAAACCATGAAAATTACATTTTCAAATGAATAAATAGTGTAATGATCATGCTGAGACAATGTAAAACACAATTTTAAAGTGTATTTTACATTGTCTACCAATCAGACATCATCTTCTTTGTCATAAACAAAAGCCCAAAGGGAAGAATTCAAATAAAACCCTGAAAGTGAAATCTTCAAATAAAACAAATAAACAAACCCCGAAAGTGATAAAATGGGAATTCTCGTACAAGAAAAGAAAAATCCTTAAACGCAACAATTTAAAAAAAAAAATAACTTTCAATAAAAAAATCCTTTTCTATTTGCAACTAACAACAAAGACGAAAAAAACCCTAAAACATCGACAATTCAAATAGAGAGACTCTGAGACATACCAAAACGGATAAAAATCAGCAAAAGGATTATTCACTTTAAAATAAAATTAAAAAAATAAAAGATGAAAGATTACGATAGAGATCTGGAGCCTTCAGATTATCATCACAAGGCCGAAGGGTAAATGCAGTGGCGCGTGGAGAGAGAGTGAGAGAAGGCGAGCAGCAAGGAAAGTGGGGAAGAAGATTCAGATTGAAAACTATATATGAAACATCATCGAATGTCGAATGAAAACCCCTTTCTTTCAGGTTGCGTTTCATTGTCCACATGTTTCTTCCTTCCTGCCATGGTGCCGCTTCCAGCATTCTCTACACTGCCTCTCTCACGAACCTCTTCCTCACACAACCCTTCTTTTCTACCCTTCTTCCCTCCCTACCCCTATTTATATCCCTCCTTTCTTCATGTTGTTTTTTCAATTAAACTGCGGTGTAAAAAAACAAAATATTATTTTGCAAAAGTTGTTTCAAATTAAACACTTAATTAAGGTTTTAATTTATTTTTATCATTTTTTTATTAAAAGTTCACTGGATTTTTAAAAGATCTTAATTAAGTTCCTTCTATTTAATTTTATCATCAACTGAATTAATGTTGTTGTGCGAGTTAGGGAAGGTAATTTAGTTTGTAGTATTCATCATCTAATTTGGAGTGTGGAAAGGGACGCGTCTAGTCCGTTACGGAGTGGGAGCTGGTCAGTGAAAATTATATGGATTTGAATTCATAATTCAATATGATAGAATAAGTTACGAATTTTTTCTATACATCCGTATATTTTTGCATCATTCTACAAAATCTAAAAATAGTTTTTTATCCTTTTTATCCCACTTCTATACAAGTGAAAGTATATTTTTATTCTTTTAGTCCATAGATTTATAAAATCCGGAAAAAAATTTAAAAAATTATATATATTTTAAATTACATAATTCAAAAATTAATCTTGAATTTGAAAATAATTTATGAATTAGGTAATCCGGAATATATTTTTAAAAAATGATATTTCATATTATATAATTCAAAAGTCTGGATTTGAGAGTAGTTTCCAGAATATGTAATTCAGACATACATCTGAAAAAGACTTCCGAATTACATAATCAGAAAGCTAATCTTATATTAGAAAAGATTTCCAAATTATGTACCAAAAAACTAATCATTCATATAAAAAAAGCCTTTCGAAGCTAATTACAAATTTAGAAAAAAAAATAGATTATATAATCCAAAATATTATAGAAGGACAATTTTATAATAAAATAATTTATGAAGGTGAGAGAAATACATATAGTGGTGCAGGAAGAAACCGTCATAAGGTGATCTGTTACATTTAAAAAAAAATAAACTTTTTTTATCTATTTATATTATTGAGTTGAACGTTTAATTTTATCACTTTGTGAGGTAGTGAATTCATCATCTAATCTAATCCATTCCATAGAAATACAGTACTCTTATTTATTTATTTTTCTATTTCAATGGAACTCCTCGTGTCTTATTTTAGGAGCTCTATATGTTTTGGTCACTTGTTTCACCTTCCAAAATTCTAATATGATATTAGAAACTTTTGGATGCCTAAACCTGGAATCCGATGATAAAATGACAATGAAGACATTGCTTAAGAAAAAGTGAAGACACAAGAATTTAGCAAGAGTTGTACAGGAATTCCTGATATTTTTTTTTTATCAAAAATAAAAAATAATATTATATGAAACACTTGATGCTCCAAACCCATGTAAAAAATATATATAAGAAAAACGTACTTTATATACAAAAATTCCTACGGGATGCTGCTACACCTTAATAATGTCAATTCTGGAACAACCATTGTCTCTTCTTTACTTTGACTCGTTTTTGGATCTTTGTTGTGGTTTAATTTAATCTCACCATCTCAAGCTCCTCAAGAATGCTAAAGAAGTGAAGACAAATATTCAGCTTTTATTTATATAGAAACTCCTGATGGAGAAGGAAACAATGGAGGCACATTAAGTTCACCATTGAAATCACTAAGGTTTCTCTTGGTCGTCATAAGTTCTTGATTGTGGTAGACCACAAAGACAAGAAACTGAAAATATAAAAATCATGGTGTTAGGAACTCTGATATACTGAGGGGAACAATATAATAACTTTCTGTTATGCAATTTCTCCACATTAAGCTCAATGACATGTAGTCATAACAAGTTAATGCTCCATGTATTCTCTCATAAAGAACCATCCTATAACATTGTCAAATGACCACTTACATTGTTTATTTATCATTCTCATTAATTTTCTTCTTTATTTATATGCACAAAGTCTATTTAAATTTTTAACATTTATCATTGTTTATAAATGATCAAAAATATTCACGATCCAAGAGCTCCTGTCCAGAAATTCAGTTCAAGTAATCCTCAACGCTGAACTACTTCAATTTTTAACCAAAAATAGTTCATTACTAAACTCCCAATACCCAATATTTTGCGCAATAATTCCCATTGCTTATATATACAATACAAGTTGTGTGACTCACAGCTTGATAGTTCTATATTACCACAAAATTTGAATAATCCACTGTTTGTTCCAACCAATCACCATGTTGAACGAGGTGGATTCAGACTTAGTTTCCACGATTGCCACAATATCTCTTTAAACCAGACAAATAGAGCAGGTATGGACAATAGACACATCAGAATGACACCACAGACTGCGGATGAGTTGAGGATTGCAGCTGAGATAGTGCAGTATCACTTTCTTCGTTCTCGTCAAAAGGAATTGATTTTCCACATGCATCCTTCCTGTGAATCAAAACAAGAAATTGATAGGAAGGATGTTATAAATTATAATTATTTAAAAGAAAATAACAAGCCGACTTTAAATAGGATTGCATACCTTTGAGAGATGACACTCTCCTCAGATAATGCCTTTTCCAACCTCTCTTCAAATGGCGTTGCATGCCAATTCACTTTCTGATCCTGAAAAACAATCAGCAAACATTAGATGCAGGCAATATTGAGAGAATAAAAATTTTTGCTTTGGAAATAATGATTACAACTCATACTTCTTGATACTTATTGGTTGAATTTGGTATGCCATTACCATCCCACCATTTAGGAGGAGGAACTTGAGAATCCTCATTCTCGTTCCAATGAGCTGCAACCATCCCAATGATAGGCCTATCGACAGGTGATTTTCGCACATGATTATAAGCAATCTGCATTCTCCTGTTTCTCTCTTCCAGAATGACAGCCGCAGGCTTCAACCAGGAAGATAAGCTTTCCTCCACCTTACATTCATCTTCACAAGAAATGTTCTTTGAACCTTTATCAGACGTTGAAGCTGTAATTTCAGAATGTTGAACTGATTCACTCAGCTTCCTTGAATCTTGGGTATGACCATCTTCCTCAAGTATCTCGTGAGAGACATTATCATCAGGGTTGTTGATTGGATACACAAACTGGGACCTAAGTCGAGGCCTAACATTTGGAAAGTCTTCTTTTGTTGTAGGGTAAACAGTTCCAGGAGTTTGCATCTCTTCAGATAGCTTCATTGGGGTGGGATAAGGTGAAGGTTTATAGGCACTCTCATTGTTTGGGGAATCTGTTTTCTTCATATGTCGTCCGCCACAATCAGACAAATCACAGGACGACAAGTCAGCATCACATTTAAAACGTACAGACTTGTTCCTCTTAGTATATGTGATTGATGGCCAAGGTGAAACAGAAGCTGTATTTTCATTCTTATCCAAACTCTGATGATTCCGTGTCCTAATTCCTTCCGTAGAATCAAGAGAAGCACATTGACTGCTTTGTGCATTGGAGATACAGCTGTAAATTAAACGAAATTAACATACAGTAAGGTTCTATGTAATTTTCAGGTATGACCCACAACACGTGAACATTCAGTGAAAATCTCAAAAAAAAATTCGTTGAAAGAAATCTAAGAAAAAATGAGAGTTCATCATATTTTATAGGAACTCTTATTAAAGAACAAATTTCTTAAGACCGTTTAATAATAATGGCCTGCAGCATCTGTTAACGAAGGAGGCCTTCCCATTGTTCTAAGAGCGAGGAACAGAATATCCACCTCCCATGAAATTGACTAAAATGTTACTTGCTCACACCCATTAAAAAAAGTCTAAAAGGAAAAAAATGAGAATCAATTTCATCATTTTTTTGAAAGACCCTTATTAACTGATAAATTTATATGTCTTAATGGTTATGAGCTACAGTTGTTTTCCATTGCCTTAAGAGTCAGCTTAAGAGTCAGGAACAGAATATCCACTATGACACGACTAAAACATTACTTGCCAACATTCATTGTTATTCAATATTGGCATGAAAAAAATTCAATACAAAGACACAATAACCTGCTTGGTGTTTGCTCAAAATAATCAGTTCTCTTCCCCCCTTCCTCGCAACATTTTATAGGAGTTGAGGGATTGAAAGGTGGACTCCCATGGTGGACTTTCTCAAAAGGGATCCTAGCCGAAGTACCGCCAGCTTTGAGAAACTTGGCCTGCAGAACAAGTTGATCCAATCATATAAACAAATTTTACAAAGCATATATAAAAATACACCTATCTAATGTACGAATCAACAACTTAACAAAATATAAAAGTAACTTACAGTTTCAAAAAAGTATTTTTACCGAAATCTTGTATAATGAAAACACAGTTCACTCAAAATAAACAGAATTTAACTAATAAGAATTCAGAAAGTAAAATTCTATCAAGACTATTATTTTTTCCACCAGCAACATTGACCAGAGAATGAGACAGTGGAAACAAACACAACAATATCCACTAATTTTTCATTGAATAAATTCATTTTGGTTTATAGAAAACATATCCTCAAAAGTAGAAAAGGCACTAAAAAACAGTAACAACATAGAAGAACAGTAAAGCTCAGGGTGTGCGACCACAATTTTTTTTTCATTGTATATAATTAGACATGACTAAAGGTTCAAAAGTACTAATTCATATAGTAAAATATTGAGACCATAAGAAGGTTTTCTATAAGTCACCTTACTATGGGAATCTTGAGGAAGAAATAAATATTGCAAAACCAATGCTAGCCCAAATGCCATGGTGACTAGCAGTGACACACTAACCATTAAACTATGTCAAAGCATTTCAGGCTATTCCACAAGTTAGAGCTGGCACTGCCTACCACAAACATAACTATACTGAAATCAATGTTAAACCTCATTTCACTTCAAACTAAAACTACAGATTCCTTCAAGTTCACTTTGTGGCATCAACAACCCAATGAACCATATTAAAACCTCTATAAAAACATTGTAAACTGAAACAAAATCAAACACGTCCCTTTTTCCTCACAAACATGAACAAGATGCCCAAACACTAGAAAACTCCAAATTTCAAAAAAGAACAAACAAAACTAGCAAACTCATAATCACACAACAAACAACCACAGTTATATTAACACTAACGAAAGAAACACACCTCAGTGCCACCTTTCTGAGATCGCACATCAAAATCCTTCACGCCATCACGCACATCAGAGTCTTCTCTCTCTTCTCAAAATAAAAATCACAAAATTAGCAAACTCATTCAGAACAGAAAAAAAAAATAACAACAAAAAAATTAAAAATTCACCTTCAGACAGAAACAAAGTGGATAACCGATTTCGAGAGACCACAACATCCTGTTAGACACAGCAAAATCAAAATCACACCTCACATAGTGAAAACAACAACAACAACAAATTATAACTAAAACTACACTAAACTCTCACAACATCAGATGAATTACTCAACGACGTTTGAGTTTTGCTTCTGCAAAGCGAACAAAGCAGCAGAAAATCGAAATCAAAACAAAAAATTACAAAATTACAGAAAACAGTAGTGAACAGTGGTTAGTTACGTCGGGTTTGTGTTTGCCGGAACGAGAAGAAGGCACTGTGGTGGTTGTTGCGGTGGCGGAGTCGCGCGCTCTGAAGCAAGCGAAGAAGCACCCCATTGCGGAGGTTCGGGAGAAGGATCGGAGAACGAACCTCGGTGTCGAACCTAAACAACAGCAGCAGCAACACTACCCAGAGCGTGTATTGAAGAGGAATCGGAGCAGGTAAGGTAACGTTACATTTTTATTCTCATTATTTTTTATTTTATTTTATTTTCACTTTTTCAATTTCTGAATAAATGTGAGAGAGAGTGTGTGCAAGAAGTGTGGAGTGAGGTGCGAGTGCGAAGTCGATTTTGAAATTTGAACTAACGAAGGGGGGAAGGAATGAATGAACGCGTGCACTGTGTGATCCACGCGCTGAGGCTTCTGGCGTGGCGGAAACTCGCTTGCATATGGGAACACGTGGCGTGGCGGGTGGGACAAGCAAGGGGAGTGATGAATGTTTGTGGTTTTGGTGTCTTGTATTAAATAAGAATGTTCTTTGAATGGAAATTGTAATCATTTTAATCAACATGGAATCTCTCAGGTAGATTTAGCTATTTACGGTTTCTAGTAACGTAATTTTAAGGGTAAAATGAAATTTATAATTATTGGTTAAAATAATAAAATTTAATATTCATCTGGAATTAATAGTAAATTATTTTACCCAAAAAAAAGTTGTCAATAATTTAATCAACTTCTTCATTGATTAAGAAAGTTGGCCAATACTCTTTTTATTCTTATTTATAAACAGAAAATTTATAAACTTTTAGTTTTTAAAAGAATAATTTTGTTATTGGATAATCAATAATATTGGTATGAAAGTATTAATACATCAAAAATCCTTCCTGGATATATTTTTTTTATTTATCCTCGTAATTATTATTTTTTCACTTTAAATTCGTTAACATCATTCAAATTCGATAAGATGATATTATTAGGTGAATCAATACAAAAATTATCAATAACTTGTTATAAAACAAATACAAATGTTGTTTGGACCTCAACTTCGTTGAAATAGTATCACTATGATCAATCTTAAATGTTCACTTTAAAATTTAGAGTTTCATCACAATTTTGTTCTTAAAGACGTCTCATAAGAAAGAAAAATATATTTAAATTGTCATTTATTTCAACTCCTAAGTGATAGGACTATTAGACATATCAAAACATTGCTTAAATAAATAAAATTAATAATAAATAATTATTAGCAATTAATTTATAACAATATTGAAAAATTAAAATTTTCAAGTAACTAGTTGTTTAACTTTTGGATTATCTTGTTTAAATTGTCTTCAATATTTTTACTATGAAATATAGAGATTGTTGTTTAAAATGTTTATATTAGTGGGTGAGTAAATAACGAGGCTCTCTTAATTATGTTTAAACACTCGTTACCAATGTATCCAAAAGTATTACTTTCACTAAAAAAATTATTAAATAAAAATTAATTTTATGTACTAAAAATAATTATTATATTAACTAAATTAAATATTATGTTAGACATTAAAATAATTTTTATTATTAATAAAAATATAAACTAATTTTTAAAATTAATATTTAATTAACTATCAACTTTAAAATTTAAATTGATTGGTAGTTAAAACCTTTGTAGTTAATTACATTCAAATCTAGAAACTAATTTATGAACTTTATTAATAATAAAAATTACTTTAAATACCAATAATTTCTTTAGTGTCTAAAATAATATCTAATGTGATCAATATAATGATTAATTATTTTTAGTCTCTAAAATTATGTTTTATTTAATGATTATATTTTAGTGCTTAATTTTGATATAATATAATATATAATATAAATATTTTTCTACTATCAACTAATTAAAAATATGATTTTGCAAATCGTTACTAAAAGTAAAAAATTATTACTCTTTTTGGAGAATCCAAATTAAAATCTCACTATCTTATACATGATAATTTGGATTTTGTTCAATTTATTCATTTCAAACATTGTAACCTTTTGTTTTCATAAAAACATATTAACAAATATTTATATTATTTGTAAATTTTAATAAAATTATATTATTTGGTAACACCTATGCATAGATTTTATTTAAAATATAATGTGTGACTCTGTTTATCATCTTTTAATTTTATAATACATTAGTAAATAATAAAATTGAGATAAGCAACTTTTTTGTAATCACATATATATAAAAAAGATAACAAAGAGAATAACATAAATAGAAGAAAAAACAACTTATCTATAAATAAATGAGTCTGAAACAATAAATAGTATCAACAAATTAAAAATGTGTAGGACATAAACAGGTAATTATAATAACATTCTAAAACAAAAGATTTGAAAAATATAACTAATAAATATAAATAACTCCTAATTAAATGAATAATATAACAAGTTTATTACATTAGTAAAAAACAAAATTGAGATAAAAAAAATTTTGGTAATCACATATAAAAAAAAATAACAAAGAGAATAATCACTACACATAAATAGAAGAAAAAACAACTGAATGAACAAATTAAAAATGTGTAGGACACAGACAAATAATTATAATAACATTTTAAAACTAATGATTTGAAAAACTATAAATAATAAATATAACTAACTCCTAATTAAATGAATAATAGAACATGTTTATTACACTAGACTATTTCTAACCGTGGGCATATATGCACAAACATAATATATACTCTTTCTTCTTCAATGTTGATCTTGAAGGGAAGGAATGGAGATGAGAGTTGCGAAAGTTTGTTTGGAGATTTGGATTTGGTGGAGGAGAAGTTGAACACTAATCTAGAGAGGATTTGAGAATAAGTAGATGACAAAACATTTCAATACTCATTTAAGAGTGAGAATATAAGTGATGGACACTCATATTTATAAGCTCTAAGTTCGACCATGTGAAAAGGTAAATGGTGAGAAATTTGAATTCAATTTGAATTCAAAATCCTTTAAAAGTAATGAGTCTTCTAAATATTGATTCTTCGCATATTTATAAAAACTCCTTATCCTTACTAGCAAATGTTTATACCAATTAACATTTCAAACTCATTCCCAACATTCAAATATGTTACGCATTATCATTTAGGTCAGATGCTTATAAGTACTTTTCCGTCAAATTTAAGGATCAAAATCATGATAAAACAAACATTAAAAATAAAATGACAATATCAATCATCAATCAAGAACAAAATAAAACATTAAGAATAAAATGACAATACCAATCATCAATCAAAAACAAAATATTATATTTAAATATCACCTCAATACATAGAGTTTGAACATATTACTCACAATTCTGAAGGGTAGAATTAGCCAGTCATGTTGGCCATTACAAGCATGGAAAGAAAGAAAAGAAGATCGAGGATGTTTCTCTTTGATAGTTGTCTCCTCCAGGGTTTTCTATCACCTTTTATTCTCTTAATCATGTTTAGGGTTATGCCTTATGCCTCATATTTAACCTAGTTTTGTTTGGGCTAAGTGACTTCTCGCCTAGGTGTGGTTGGGCGAGTTTGACGAAAAAAAAGTCCAACTTCTCTGGAGTGATCTTGCCTGAGCGTGATTGGGCTCGATTGGGCGAGTTCCTCTAGAGTGATCTACCTTAGGCGAGTTTTTGGGCGAGTTTTGAGCATTCAAACTTTCCCTTTTCATCTTTTCTATTCTCCTTTAGCCCTTTCATCTCCATTTTCCCCTACAATCCTGAGATTAACACAAATTTAGGAAGAAATCATTCTTATTCATATTATAATCACAAAATATGTAAACATATTTAAATTCATAAATTAGAGGTTAAATTATACTTATTTTATCAATAAATACTCATAAGTGTCTGTCTTTTAATATGAAAATGACACTTATCAATAGAGTAGATTAAGTGACACTTGTTGACTCATGCTTTATATATTTGAGCATGTGCTCAAAATGTAATAAGCATGTTTCTTCTTTTACCTTAGAATCAACTAGGGTTTCTATTGAGCCTTTGAAATCCCAAATGAAACCTTAGCTAGACTTAGGAAACCCTAATTTAACCTTAATTTAACCCTAATTTACTCAACACCTTAATATAAGCTCAACACCGTAGACTAATTGGAAAAAATACGAGGCCCAATTATTTTACACTAGTTAGTTTAATACAAGGCCTATAAAAACGTATTCTACTATGGGCTAATTCTCTTTACACCTTATCATTGTGAACTTGCATCTGATGGTTCAAATGAGTTTACGAAATTGCCCTTAATGATTTTTAAATAAAATTTAGGGTTGGCAACTTGAGTGTGTGAGGCTTCTATGCAATGGTGACTGTGGGTGAGTCTCATGAGTGGTTTTAGGGTACGAGTGTTTTATTGGGTGTGTTTTGGTGGTTCTGCGATGGTGGGGTTCGTTTGGTGTTTTCTGGAGTGCACAGAGTTTGGTGTTTGTTGTTTGTGGTGGTAGCGATGCTAGCAATCGTTGTTTGGTGTTTTTTTTTTAGGCAATTGGTTGGAGAATAAAGGTGAGTTGTAGGTTTTTGTTCTTATGAATTTTTTGTGCTGGAATACTTATGGATATTATGATCTGGTATGTAATAGTGGGTTGCCTTCCAGATGTTGTAATCTAGAATGGTGTATTTGTTATATGGAAAAAAAATTCAATGCAGTGGTTGATGGTTATGTGTAATAATGGTAATTATGTGAATGCACATGAAGATGGTGAGAACTAAAGGATGATGATTTCTAAGATGGACCGTGTGCGATCAATTGCATCAGTAAGAAGAAAGCGTGGTGGTCCTAGTAATATTGTGGGAAATGATCCAGTTGAAGATAATGTACGAAATGAAAAACTTGATGTGGAGGATGAAGGCTATCCTGGAAGGTCAGCTAATAAGTCATCGTTGGTTAGTTTTGAAGAGCATGTGGCGAGAAAATTATGCAATGGTGTGGTAAGTAATGATGGTGTTATACGATAGAGTAATTGATTGTTTTATATATTGTACTAAATTTCTGAAAAGGTATTCATTGGTTATTGTAGGATCATGGTGAACTTAAAGTTGTTTCTCATGGGAGAAAGGTCAACAAGCTAGGAGCACCACAAGAGCACATAGATGCTGCAATACAGTTGTCGGGCTTAGGTGGTCTTACACATGCAAGTTATGAGACCATAGACAGAGGATTGTTGTGTGCATTTGTAGAGAGGTGGCATGCATACACTAATACATTTCATCTACCTATTGGGGAGACGACCATCACATTGGATAATGTGTCAAATTTGTTGCATCTCCCCATTGTTGGTCAATTTATACCCAACAGATATTAGATGCAATTAGGGCTATGAACTTGTTGGTAGAGTCCCTCTGTGTTGATGGTGGAGTTGCAGCTGAAGAGGCAAGGCAGAGCTAGGGTGGCCATGTGCATCTAAGTTGGTTAAGAAAGGTGTATGTATTGTTGTTGCCAAAGCGTATGTGTTCCACCTTGTTGGTTGCACCATCTTCGTCGACAATAGTGCTACTTTTGTCAGTGTTATGTTCCTAGGGTTTTTTTTATAGATTTTGAGGCTGATAGGGGGATATGCATGGGTGGAACCATAACTGGAATAACATATCCCATAACTAGAATTGTCATTTACTTATTTGTTCCTACCAGCAAGTCCAATCAATAAATTAAGTTAAATAATTTAAAGATTACTTGATAAATAAGGCACAACAAATGGTGTAATTGGTTGGTACCATTGACATGCAGTCAATAAGAAGTGAGTTTTTCAAAGATTCGAATCGTTCATCACTATTACTTAGTGGACTTTAAGCCTAACTCAACCCCATAAAACCGGCTCAATGAGATGAGGTTTGCACCCACTTATATACTATGAAAGGCTCTAATCTCTAGTCGATGTGGGATCTCCAACACACACCCCTCACGCCGAGACTGCCAACTCGTGCGTGGGACTATATATTATGGGTGATCCGATAGTGGCCCGATAGCGGGTGGCACGATAGGCCCAACACAAACACTCACTAGGATAGGCTCGAAGGAAGAATAGGGTTAATCCCTTGTGTATATTGAAGACATAGGGTTATGTTTATATAGGAAAAGAAACATATGGGCTAAGCCCATTACATGAATATGAGATATCTAATGATGGTACCCTATATCCATTGGCCATGGTAACCGAAGGTAAATAACCCGTAGTAGATAGCGAAGAGAAAAAAGATTTATTACCAGTAATGTGATCAGTGGCACTTGAATCTAGAACCCAAGGGTCAAGGGAAGTGGAGTGAGTGAGGTCAACAAAAGATGTACCTGAATGTGCAACAGAAGCCATGGAATTAGGATTCTGACGATCCTCATACCATTTAAGAAATTCATTGAAAATAGCAGGCTGGCCTGGGGTATCAATTGAAGTATGGTCCATGGTAGAAGGTTGCACAGGGGCAATTTGAGCAACC
>Ga0123342_1007759_pt1 | contig 13993 bp, 13 predicted proteins | sample Turbeawhitnodule_FD_89960 | JGI IMG/M metagenome (GOLD analysis project Ga0123342, IMG submission 89960) | Root nodule microbial communities of legume samples collected from Mexico - Turtle bean Mexico white nodule | ecosystem: Host-associated > Plants > Roots > Nodule | place: Mexico: Nepantla...
AATGGCAAACGCCCCCCCCCCACCCTAAAATTCGAAAGACTGGTGTACCCCCCCCCCCTCAAAAGGCCCTTAGACAAAAAAAACAAACAACACCCCCCCCCCCCCCATTTGTACTAAAAGACACCTATTCTACTGAAATTACAAAAAGGGAAACAAATTGATGCTCAACACCCAAAGTTTGTGATTTGTTTCTTGTAATCCTCTAAGGTATGGTGGGTGTTGAGGGCATGGGTTGGGCCTGGTCAGTAGGCGCCCTCTCTCCTAGGTCTTCATCATGCTCCCCGGGTGGAAGGGAATTCGTCTACGAATTTGGAAGACCTGTAGAGAAAGGAGTCAGATCACTGATATGAAAATAATGACTACCTAAGTATGTATCAACAGATCCAACTCATAGGCATTGTCATTAATCCTCTTGATGACCTGAAAAGGACCATCACCACGTGGCATAAGTTTGGACTTCCTATGAGTAGGGAATCTATCCTTCCTCAAGTGTAGCCAAACCCAATCCCCGGGTTCAAAGATCAATGTCTTGCACCCTTTGTTGGCATGCTCAGCATACTTGTCTACCTTCCTTTCAATTTGCAGCTTGATGTGGTGGTGCATGTCTTTAATAAAAGAAGCTTTGTCAAAACCATCTTTACACAAAACCTCATCAAGTACAGGAATAGGAAGGAGATCAAGAGGTGTGAGGGGATTGAACCCATATACAACCTCAAAAGGGGTGTGGGAGGTAGTAGAATTTACTACTCTATTATAGGCAAACTCAATATGAGGTAGAACCACTTCTGTTTAACCATCAGTTTGGGGATGGCAAGTAGTGGAAAACAAGAGTTTAGTTCCAAGTTTTCCCCATAAAGTCCTCTAGAAGTGACTTAAGAACTTCAATCTTTGTCCGATACGAGACTTCTAGGAAGCCCATGCAAACGAACGACTTCCTTAAAGAAGAGATTTGCAATAAAACAAGCATCATCTACTTTGTGGAATGGAATAAAGTGAGCCATTTTAGAAAAGCGGTCCACTACCACAAAGATAGAATCCATACCCTTGGATGTCTTGGGAAGACCTAAGATAAAATCCATGGAGATGTCTACCCAAGGCATAGTTGGGATGGGAAGAGGGTATATAAGCCATGGGGTTGCACTTTAGACTTAGCCTTCCTACATGCTATGCATTTTTCATAGAAGCTATGTACGTATTTGCGCATGTGGGGCCAAAATAAATGCTCATGCAAGGTGTCTAAAGTCTTAGCTACCCCAAAGTGTCCCATAAGTCCACCCTCATGTGCCTCTCTAACAACAGATTTTCGTAAAGACCCTTGGGGAACACAAAGTTTTTTCCCTTTGAAAAGGAAACCATCATGTATGAAAAAGTCTTTGTGTCCTCCTTTTGAGCACTCTTGATAGATGAGAGAGAAATCAAGGTCATGTTTATAGATTTCTTTTATCTGATCAAAACCTAAGTATTGAACATCGAAAACATTGAGCAAGGTAAACCTTCTTGAAAGAGCATCCGCAACCACATTTGTTTTACCTTGCTTATGTTTGAACACATAAGGAAATTGCTCAATGAACTCCACCCACTTAGCATGTCTCTTATTAAGCTTGCTTTGGCCTTTCAAATATTTAAGGGATTCATGATCACTATTTAAACTCCTTTGGAAAAAGGTAGTGTTGCCAATTTTGCAAGGCTCTAACGAAGAGCATAAAGTTCTTTATCTTAGGTGGAGTAGTTGAGATGACTCCCTTTGAGTTTCTCATTAAAATAAGTTATGGGGTGACCTTCTTGAAGGAGGACAACCCCAATGCCTATGTTTGAGGCATCACATTCTATTTCAAATGTCTTGAGCAAAGTTAGGAAGGGATAAAATGGGGGCTTTAGTCAATTTATCTTTCAAAGTTGCAAAAGCTTCAATTTGTTTGTGTCCCTATTTAAACATCACATTCTTCTTTACTATGGTATTTAGAGGTGCGGTAATGGTACTAAAGTCTTTCATAAACCGCCTATAAAAATTAGCAAGTCCATGAAAACTTCTTACCTCACTAACATTAGTGGGTGTTGGCCAATGTCTAATTGTTGCAACCTTTTCCTTATCTCCTTGAACCCGTTTGGAACTTACAACAAACCCTAGGAAGTCTATATGATCTATTGCAAACACACACTTAGCAAAATTAGCATACAATTTCTCCTTCCTAAGGGTTTCCAATACTTGCCTAGCATGCTTCTCATGATCCTCTAAAGACAAGCTATAGATAAGAATATCATCAAAATAGACCACTACACACTTGCTAATGAAATGTCTTAAAACATGGTGCATGAGTCGCATGAAGGTACTTGGAGCATTGGTCAAGCCAAAAGACATGACTAACCACTCATATAAACCAAATTTGGTCTTAAAGGCAGTTTTCCATTCATCCCCCGGTTTAATTCGGATTTGGTTATAACCACTCTTAAGATCAATTTTGGTAAATATTTGAGACCCATGTAACTCATCCAACAAGTCATCTAATCTAGGAATGGGATGCCTATACTTAATGGTTATGTTGTTTATGGCGCGACAATCCGTACACATCCTCCAACTCCCATCCTTTTTAGAGACAAGAATCACAGGCATAACACAAGGACTCATGCTATCTTGCACCCACCCCTTAGCTATTAATCCTTCTACTTGTTGTTGAATTTCCTTGGCCTCGATTGGATTGGTCCTATATGCAGGCCTATTTGGTAAAGAAACACCGGGAATGAAATCTATTTGGTGCTCAATGCCCCTTAGAGGAGGTAATCCTTTTGGCGGATCTTGAAAAACATCTTCAAACTCCTTTACCAAAGTTGCCAAACATGAAGGGTTATTTATCGCCAACTCACTCTCAAGGGTCCTAGGGAAAGCTATGAAAATATTCTTTTGGGAATGCATTACCTTTTTTTACCTATTGTGGTGAAATGAGAAGGCTTCTCTTAGAATTCTTTTTATCTTTTTCTTTCTGTCTCTTCTCTTTCATTTTTAGTGTGGACTTCCTTTGGTGAGAGAGATTTTAGTGTGACCTTATGATCATGGAAGGTGAAAGAAATTTTTTTGGTAAGGCCATCATGAAGAGTTTTTCTATCATATTGTCATGGCCTACCTAAAAGAATATGAGTAGTTTCCATAGGGACAACATCACATAAGACCTCATCCTTGTATTTGCTAATAGAAAGACTGTGAGGACTTGTTTATTTACTATGATTTCCCCCTCCTCACTTAACCATTGAAGTTTATAGGGCTTGGCATGAGAGATGGTAGGCAATCCAAGTTTATCTAGCACTCATGTGCCTGCCACATTTGCACAACTCCCCCCATCCACAATCAAAGAACAGAACTTATCACTAATGAGGCATCTAGTATGGAAAATATTTTCTCTTTGACTTTCATCAAAGGGTTTTAAAACTTGTCCTAGCATTCTCCTCACTACTAATAAATATCCTTCACATGGACTCTCACTCTCTTCCTCACTTGGGGATCTAGAATGGTTAGGAGATCTAGATCTTTGGTAACTATGATCACTTAGGACTACCCCTTCATGCACCATCATGTTGCGTTTGGAAGGACAATTAGAAGCAATGTGACCAAAACCTAAACATTTAAAGCATTTTCTACTTGAGGTTTTAGTAGGGGATTTAGGGATTGAAGTGAAGGGTTTAGAATCCCTCGGTTTGTAAGTGGACTCCTTGACAAAATTTTAGGAAAAAGTTGAAGAAGACTTATTTTTATTTTTCCAAGAGGAGTGGTAGAAGTCATCATTATGAGATTTTTTGAAAGAATTTTTCTTTGAAATTTGTGATTCTACCTTGATGGCAAGGTGAACCAACTTTTCTAAAGAGGAGTGCTTATAGAGTTCTACCACATCTTGTATGTCTCTTCTTAAGTCACTTACAAAGTGAGCCATTTTGGACTCCTCACTTTCATGCATGTCAATTTTAGTTAATATGGTTTCAAGTTCTTTAAAATAAGCATCCACACTTTGTGTTCCTTGTTGAAGTCGTTGGAGCTTCAACAAGAGCTCTTTCCTATAATGTGGAGGCACAAATCTAGAGTGCATGCATAACTTCAATCCTCCCAAGAGACCACGACTAGCCTCTTGTTAAGTCCAATGTCCATTGCAGTTTTGTGCCACCATTGCATGGCATAATCCAAAAATTCTAAGGAGGCTAACTTAACTTTTTGGTCATCTTGGACCTCATGTACATTAAAGATTTGTTCTACTTTAGCCTCCCACCCTAGGTAAATATTTGGGTCACCTTCTCCACTAAAACTAGGTATTTTTACAAATGGTAAAGAAAGCTTTGCCACATGTTGGCGCCTATCATTAAAATGATGCATTCTCCATTCGTCCTCTTCTTCTTGGCTACCATAGTTTTGATAACTTCTTGATTTACGCCTTGGATTATATCTTCTTCCTCTTTGGGGTCTATCATAGACCGCTTCTAGCCTTTGAAGTCTCTCCTCCATTAGCCTCATTTCTTTATCCTTTTGTGTTATAGATCTTTTTGTCGCCGCCAATTCACCCATAAGGAATGCCTTTTGGGGAGATTGGGGTTTAGAAGATTCCCCACTTGAAATATAAGCCATAAAAAAGAAAACACAAATGAAAAACAATTAGAGAAAAAAGTTAGGAAGAAAAAAAAATCAAGGTTGCACCACTTGTATCAAGAACACTCCAAGCACTGAAAGAAAGAAATTTCCTCCCTTAACAAAGGTATTTCTTGTGGATGAAAAACTCTCAAATGAAAAAGGTCAAAGCCTTCAACACTTGATCTCAAAGGAAAATCACCACAAAACTCAAGGAAAAGAAATAAAAAGACAAACAAGAAAAGCATAAACAAGAAAAGCTAAACCAAATTGGAAAAAGAGAATATGAAAAAACTTGAAAGGAAGACAAACAAGAAAAGACACACAAAAAGACTCTAATATACTTACTAAAATTTTAACTATGAAACTTTTTCTTTAGAAATTGTTAAAGCAAAAGGATAAAAAATTTTCACAAGGTTGAAAACAATTTGTCAATCAAGTTGAATCCATATTTTGGAAAATGATTTTCTTTGAGAATTGATAACCAAAGATGCATTTTAAACTTTTCCTTGCTGTTTTATTTTATATTAATTTGACTTATGAAAAGAAATGACCATAGTTTGCATCATGCATAATTTCCAAGAACTTTCAATTTTCACAAAAAAAATAAAATTGGGATTCAATATAATTGAACACTTGAAATCATTTGTTTGGATCTTTAATCTACTTCTACTAAAAACAAGTTTCTAATTACTTTGCAAACTTCAAAATTATAAGCAAGTAAGTAGAATCAAAACAAGGACTCCTAGAACACTAATGAACATAAAACTCAAAGTAAAAGACAAGATCAATAAAAGACATAAAGATAAACATATCCAAAAGCGAAATAAGCTATGAATATAAAAATGGCCGAAAGAAAAAAAATTGCAAGAATTTAAAGGGCTGGAAAATAAAATGCAAGAAAATAAGGACAAGAATTTAAAGGTACTTGAATTTAAAGACAAGAAAGTAAAGGACTTGAATTTAAAGACAAGAATTAAAGGTGCTAGAATGTAAAGAAAATTGAAAATGCTAAATCAACTAAAGCAATTAAGCATAAGAACCTAAGCTCTAATAACCACATGATGTAAGTTTATTTTATGATTGTTCATTTTATGGTGTGACACTTTACTTAGATTGAGATTTTAGGAATTTATGAGTGAAGATCTTAGGAAAATCCCCATTGGACATTAACTTAACCAAGTGGTTAAGTAGATGTGAAAGTTCATTTCACAAAGGCAAAAGGAAAAGACAATTATAAGGTGAAAATAATGCTAGAAGGTGTGGAATTAAAGAACAAGGAAAAGAAACCAAAATAGCATTTTCGAATGGAAAGAAGGAAAACCAAACAAGAACATGATACAAAGAGTAAAAATGGAATGACAATGGAAGAATAGATGAAGGAAGGAGAAAATTTATGTGATGGATTTGAAAAGTGGAACACGCCACTGGGAGTGTGATTGGCCTAAAAAATAAGTGAAGATAGCTGCCACTTGAGAGCTTCAATACTCACAAGATAAAACCTAAATTCTAAGAGGAATTCAAACCTCACTAACACCTCACACAATTTGTGCAGAGTAACTCTTCTTCTATTAATATCAACTTGTAAATACAATGAGGGAGGCCTTCTATTTATAAGAGGATGAGCTTTGGAGAACAAGTTCTGAGGGTAGGAAGGGAAATGGAAATATGGTGCGACCTAGGTCATTGACTAAGGTCAATGTCGCACCATCATCCTAGAAATCTAGAAGCTAGGTTAAGTTTCCTCCCTTACAAGGCCTCGTGCACTAAACAACTAAGCGCACCCCCCGTTTGTACTAAAAGACACCTACTCTACTGAAATTACAAAAAGGGAAACCAACTGATGCTTAACACCCAAAGTCTGTGCTCTGCTTCTAGTATTCCTATGAGTTATGGTGGGTGTTGAGGTCATGGGTTGTGCCTGGCCAGTAGGCGCCCTCTCTCCTAGGTCCTCATCAACCTCGACCACACAAAATGGACCAATCCATTTCGTAGACAGCTTGTTATCGATCTGATAGGGGTGGGTTTTCGTCATGACGAAGTCGACGATCTTGAATTGCTGAGGTTTTGTTTTGGTTTTGTGCCTCAATTCTACTCTTCTCTTGAAGGCTTTCGAATTTATACGGACGTGATCTCGTGCCTCTTCCAGTAAATCTAAGGTCATTCTTCTTCCTTCATTGGATTCTTCAACAAAGAAACTTTGGAATCTAGGAGAATTTTTTTGTTCTTCCACTGGTATCATGGCATCCGACCCATATACTAAACTGAATGGCGTTTCTTTTGTTGTTGATTGTGGGGTGGTGTGATAGGACCACAAAATTCTTGGAATTTCTTCTAACCAATTTCCTTTCGCCTTTTCAAGTCTCCTTTTCAGGTCTCTCAATATGACCCTATTAGCCGACTCGACCTGCCAATTCGTTTGTGGGTGTTCTACCGAGACGAACACTTGCTTTATCTCAAGTTCCGTGCACAACTTTCCCAATTGTTGGCTGGGAAACTAGGTTCCATTGTTGGATACTAGGTGACTCAAAATCCCAAAACGGCATACAATGTTCTTCCATACAAAATGCTAGACTTTGTGGGCAGTTATTTGTGCAACCGATTTAGCTTCAATCCACTTAGTAAAATACTCGATGGCGACGATGAGGTATTTCATCTTACATAGGGGCTAAAGGGAAAGAGCCCAAAATGTCTATTCCCAAGCATGGAAGGGTCATAGGCTGCAAATTGATCGCAACTCCACGGCCAATGCATGGCATCAATCTGCGTGCTTCTAACATTGTTCACACCGCTGGACATATTTCTCACAATCTTCTTTCATTGTCGACCAATAGTACCCTGCTCGGATGATTTTTAACGAGAGAGCTCGTCCACTGATGTGACTACCACAAATACCCTCGTGAAATTTGGACATTATTTGGGTGCATTGATCTCCACTTACACAGGTAAGGAGTGGATGAGTATAGTCATAACAAAATAGGTGTCCATCTATCAGGATATACCAACCTGCATTCCTTTTGATAATTTTGGCCTCCGCGGGCTCAAAGGGAAGTAATCCATCACCGAGATACCGTTTATAAGGTGTTAACCAAGTATCTATGGTATTGATCTGCATAACCTCAGAATGTTCATCTTCGGGAAGTTCATGAATAGTTACCCTCGGGGCTTTCAGGGTTTCTTGGATCACCGATCGATGCCTTTTCCCTTTTTTTGGGCTGATATGCAAGGCATCTAGGTAGTCATCCTCAGACAGCCCCCACACGGTTGTCCTGGGTGATTCCAAGGTCTCATGGATTACAGACCTTTTTCGACCTCCTTTCCTCGAGCTAGCCAACTTAGACAACAAGAACGCCCGATAATTTTGTTCTTTAGGGACATGAATAAGGTCAAATGCAGAGAAAGCCGCTATTAGTATCTTCACATACCTGAAGTACATGGCTAGTTGTGGTTCCATGGCCTGATATTCACCTGTGACTTGTCCGGTTACAAGCTGCGAGTCACTTTTCGCCAACAAGCGTTGAACTCCCAACTCCTTTGCCAACAACATTCCTGCTATCAAGGCCTTATACTCAGCTTGGTTGTTGTTTGCCTTCAATGCAAATCTAAGAGCCTGTTTGATTAAAAGCCCATTTGGTCCCTCTAGAATGACTCTAGCTCTGCTCCCTTGTAGGTTAGAGGACCCATTGGATATCATTAGGATCAGGCTTGAAGTCCTTGGATGAAAGTTCTACCATGAAGTCTGCGTATACCTAACCTTTAATTGGTCCTCACGGTTCGTACTGTATTTCGAATTCAGACGACTCAACCGCCCAACACACCATCCGACCTACAATGTCTGCCTTTTGTAAAACCTTACGAATGGGTAGGTCGGTAATTACAATTAAAATGAAACTTTGGAAGTAATGGCGAAGTTGTCGAGCTGTGAACACCACAGCTAGAGCAGCTTTTTCGATAGCTTGATACCGAACCTCTGGTCCTTGTAGCACCTTGCTTACGAAGTAGACCGGCTTGTGCAACTTCTCCTGCTCTTGCAAGATAACCGAGCTCATGGCCGGCCCAATCTATTATTGAAAAGTATAGACGAATAGGATTTCCCGGGATCGGTTTGCCAAGAATTGGAGGACTAGACAAGTATTCCTTTAGCTTGGCATAAGCCCTTTTGCATTCATTAGTCCATGTGAAACGATATTTTTCTTAAGGCATTGAAAATAAGGATACCTTTTTTCTCCATTGGCTGATAAAAAATGAGACAGGGCGGCCATGCGCTCGGTCAGTTGTTGCACTTCCTTCACATTAGCTGGACTTCTCATTTCTACGATCGCTACACATTTATTGGGGTTCGCCTCTATACCTCTCTCAGACGTTGCACATTTATTGGCCAGCAACAAGGAGTTTCTGAGTTTCTTCTCAGATGGCGATAGGTTTTTCTTCATTGAATTTTCTTCGTCTCTGAGCCATGGGTTTAACCTTTTCATCCATGGTAAGCTGGTGGCATAGAAAATTTGGGTTTATCCCGGGCATATCAGCGGACGACCATGCAAAAGCGCTCATATTCTCTAAGATGACGTCGACTATCTTATCCTCTAATTCCTTGCAAAGTGAGGCACCGAGCTTGAATTTCTTACCATTTATTTCTCTCTCCCAAACTTCTCTCGTGGCCCAGGTCGCCTCTCGTCGTTGATATCGGCCTCTGCTACCTATCCTGGCTCTCCTGGTTGGATAGTAATTGTGTAAGTTCCCCTGTGATTTTTCAAACTACTCTCGTAACAATTTTGTTCCATCTTCTGGTCGGCTTTTATCATAATTATCCCTCCTTTGGATGAGGGTAACTTCATCTTCATGTGGGTGGTTAAGGCCATTGCGCCCAACCTATTCAGGGAAGGTCGTCCCAAAAAAGCAGGTTGTATGCGAAAGATGTATTGACGACGATGTACTTTACAATGATCGTCTTGACTGCACTTTCATTAGAAAAGGTCGTCCTTAGCTCGACATATCCTTGCAACTCCACCTGGTCATCTGCAAAATCGACTAGACAACCATCATAAGGCCTCAACTGATCAAGGGATATTTCTAAATTGGCAAATGTTCCCCAAAACATTACATCAGCCAAGCTCCCTTGATCAATTAGGACTCTGTGCACCTTTCATCCTATAGTGATAACAAATATTACTACTGGATCATCCTCATGGGGAAACACATCTTTCAGGTCAGTCGGACCTCCTCGTATCCAGGGACATCACTGCTCGGGCATATCGTTTATCTTTAGAGGCTGAGATTCTACCTCTAGAGAATCCTCCTGCAATGGTGTTCAAGTCCTCAAGGATTGGAGTTTCATGTGTTTGTTCCAAGGATGTGGTTTCCACTTTTGGCTCATCATGGCTAGCCTCGAGATATTCTTTTAAGAAACCCTTTTTTAACTAAATACGCCAGCTGATAACTTAGGGCGATGCATCGGTTGATGCCATTCCCATAGGCCTTATGAAAGTCACATTAGGTATCTCTTCGCTACCCCAAAAACCGATCTATCTTTTGTGGAAACTTTAACCTATCCGCTACCTCAGCCATGCCTATGAGTTCTTTGCAGGGTACTCGTAACCTAGGCCTGATTGTCATCTTCTCTCGGGCTTTTGTCTTAGGCACATCCTTCTTGGAAACATATGGGGCGTACCTCGGGTTCGTTCTTTTCTCGGTGGATGTCTCATTGCTTCTGGCGGAACGATCTCGACTATTTTCCTTTTACCTGGGCTTCTTTGACCGTGAGCTGTCATTTTTTCTGAGCACGACTTCCTCAGCCTTGATATGGGTTGTAGCTCATTCACGCACCTCGAATAACATTTTCGCCCGATTTCTGATTAACAAATCACTGAATGGGCTTGTTGTCATCCCTTTCACGAAAGCAATGACCATCATCTCCTCATCCTGAGTTTAAAGTCTTACGGAGACTACACAGAATGATTTATGTATTCTTTGAGTGACTCCCCTTCCCTCTATTTGACGTCAAAAAGATCATACAATCGTAGGGGATTGACTTTATTAACTGAGAACTGCTCCTTAAACATTCTAGAGAAGTGAGGAAAAGAGGTGATGTGTCCATTCGGGATTCCACTAAACCATTGCACAGTTGTACCTATGAATGTGCCCATGAACATCTTTCATCACTCTGCATCCGACCCCCGGAGATGATCATTTGAGCCCTGAACACTTTTAAATGATTCTTAGGGTCTTCCACACCAGAAAAAAGGGCAATATTGAGTGTGATATAATGGGGCGGTATAGGTTCCTCCATGATTTGTTGAGAAAACGACTTTGGGTCATCTCTTGATGACAAGTCTGGGGAACGTTCCCGGGTGGGACGTCAGCCATGACGGTGCATGTTCCTCCTTAGTTCCTTGTTGGCCTTGTGCAACTCCTCATTGGCTTGTGCATGCTCTTCCATAGTTCTTAGGGAAGCTTCAATCTCTGTCATAAGGTGTGCCTAGCTCAATCGCGTTTCCTCACGAAGGCATTCTTGATCAGCTCGGGCTTTTGCTCATAGTCGTTCTTACTCGACCATGGCTTCTTCCCGAATTCGCCCTTGCTCACGTCGGTACTCTTCATTTGCCTCTTGGAGAACTCTCATGGTTTCCATAATTTGTTGCAAGGTTGAGGCCTCGCCCCCTTCGGATCCTTGTGTTCCTTGTCTAGTACTTTTCATCGCCTCAGATTGCTCAGCTGTAAACGCGAGTGGGATCAATTTTAATTGTGCCTTGTGGTGGGCGCCAAATGTTCATGTCTGCTGACTTTGGTCGGACCATGGTAGTGGACTCCGAGTTGAATCGGCTTTACTTGATGTTGTTGAACCGAGATGCTAGTGCTTTATGACGAGGGGAGCTCCACCTGTTGATCACACTCCAACGATCAATTCAGTGAGAGCATTCAAACTATGATATCTGAATAAAAACTCTGTATCAGTGTAAAGTTCTAAAACAAATTATGTTAAGATAGGCTTTCCTTTTTATAGACTTTCCTTCAACAATTTCATCAATAAGAATATTCTGTTAAGATAGGCCTTCATTTTATGAGTACATGCATCTTTTATCTTTAACAATTTTTATTTACATAAAAAATATATACGTCTAACTAATCCAGTTATGGTCTATGTTATTTTACTTTAATTATCTTTTTAACATGGGCTACCAACTGATTGGGTCGACCTCACAACACATCATTAGTCTTATTTTTTATCCCATGTCGAGCTAGGTATTTTTCAAATGGACCTGACCATCCAAGCTATCACACTGAAGTGTCTAGGATCAAGGTCTCGAGCACGTTCGACCAATACAATGACAATGCAGGTTAATCTGTGTTTGTTTTCAATAGCATCTTCTTTGGTCTCTAAAAAGTGAATCGACATCTCAAATGTTACAACAATAATAATAATAATAATAATTTTATGTTAATGTTTTACATTCTTATTGTATTTTATGAATTTATTATTGAGAATAAAATTTAAATAAATTAAATAAATATAAAATTCATATATACATTGAATAAATATGTCAAAAAATTAATTTTTTTATAAAAAATATTATTTAAATTATTAAAAAATTATAATAATTAATTGTTATCTTATCTTAATTTCAAAAATATTTGTATGTCTTAAAAGTATTGTAACTAACATTGTTGTGTTCATTAGCAAACCAGAAGAGTGATTTTAAACATTATACACGTCAAAAGGCACTACCTTTTCTAGTGGGTGCAAGCTTGTGATTCTCTTTTATCACATCTTAGACAAATCTTTGTCTTAATTAAGAGTATTTGTTTGTTAAAGAATATTTGATGGGTTAGAAAAATGGTAACCATACTCCAAAACAATACTCGAGTTGTTAGTCAAAAGTGACTAAGTGTTTAAATAATATTCGACAGATTATCCAAGTGTAACTATGTTCTAGAATAATAGTCACATAAGTTGAAATAATAATTGTGTTGTAACTTGTAGCGTTAGTTTACATAGTAAAACTTAATCTAATAATTGAGAATTGGACATAGTCTATACTAACAAAATAACAGTATAAAAAATCACTAATTTCTTCTTGTTAAAATATAAACTTCACCATGAAAAAGTATGAATAAATACAAGAAGTTATTGGATGAATGATATTGAATTTGGTTATTTTGAATTTTATAGATGAAGAAAACGTAACTAGAAGGAAAAAAAATCTATTACAAAATAGTGAGATAGACTTTTAGAAGAATATTATTTACCACCTTTGTTAATAAATTATTTATGCTAATGATATTTATATAAAGACAAGTCTCTAAATATCAAATACATGGTCATATTTCTCCCCTCCTTGATCTGCTAGGCAACGGCATAATTATCCATGTCCTTGAATGATGCTTTTCTTTTGTTTGTTTCGATGCTTTTATTTTGTTTGTGTCACTTAAAATGGTAAGGTTTGAGTGGCGATAAAAGCCATTTTTGTGTAGAGTGAGAAGATTGTCCAGCACACACTCATCGTTATTGGTCACTGATATCACATGCTGTTTAATGTTCACATGATCGGGTTGTGTTTGTGTATTCATGAACATATATGAATATAAACCTCTGTTTTGCAGTTTGGACTAGAATGAAGTAGTACGTATTTAGATCGTAACAGATTAAGTTCTTCAATTAATTTTAGGTTTTTAATTCAAAACAATTTACTTGGACCAATTATATATTTTTCATGTGGGTTGAATAATGTGTGTCATTGGAGAATATTTCACGTTAAGAAAATTATTCATAAACTACAAAAATAAAAATATAATTAATTAATATATAGATTAAATTAAATATTATTTTATAAATTAAAAAATTATTGATGTATAAAATATATTTTGTTATTCATAAAACTTATAAACTGATTTTAAAATTGATATATATTTAGTTATCAACTTTAAAATTTAAATTAATTAATAATTAAAATTTTAGTAGTTAATTAGATACCAATTTAAAAATTAATTTATAAATTTTATTAATAATAAAATATATTTTAAATAGTAATAGTTTGTTTAGTCTTTAAAATATTATTTAAATTTTTTTACTAAAATTCATTTTTATTTAATGATTCTTTTTAATATTATTATTTCGTAACATTAAAATACCGAATGAACATATAAATTAGGATTCATACATATGTATATTTTGTAATAATAATTTATATTATGGTCTATTTGATGTATTTGAATAATTCACTTATTTTTAACTCCTTTCTACATATTCAATCCGAATATATATATATATATATATATATATATATATATATATATATATATATATATATATATATATTATATACAAAAAAAAAAAGATATTTTATTATTTATTTTTTATATATTTTATATATATATATATATATAAAAAAAAAA
>Ga0123342_1007760_pt1 | contig 13990 bp, 9 predicted proteins | sample Turbeawhitnodule_FD_89960 | JGI IMG/M metagenome (GOLD analysis project Ga0123342, IMG submission 89960) | Root nodule microbial communities of legume samples collected from Mexico - Turtle bean Mexico white nodule | ecosystem: Host-associated > Plants > Roots > Nodule | place: Mexico: Nepantla...
AATAAAAAATAAAAAAAAAAAAAAAAAATAAAAATAATAAAAAAAAAAAAAAAAAAAAGAATATAAGAAAACATGTCGAAAATAAAAGATTTCATGTGTTAATATAAAAACTCGTTCATACACTTAAAAAAATCATTAAATAATAATTAAATATAAAAAAAATTACTCACTATATTAATTAAATTAGATATTATTTAAAGACTAAAGAATTACCTGTATCTAAAGTGGTTTCTAAATTGATATATAAATTAGCTATCAAAGTTTTAACTACTAATATTTGAATTTTAAATTATTCTCAATTAATTTTTAAAAACTAATTTAGAATCTAAAATATTAGTAGTTAAAATATTAATAATTAATGCTTAGAAACTAATTTAAAAATTAATTTAATCTTTTTTGTTAATAATAAAAATTACTTTAAATACTAATAATTTATTTAGTTTTTAAAATGATCTTTAATTTAATCTAATAGTAACTAATGATTTTGGTGTTTAAAATTAGTTGCAATTTGATATTTTCTAGTAATGATATGTTGCAGGTACCAATATTACTACTAAAAAATTAGTTTTAGAGACAAAAAATAATTAATTATTATATTCAATAAATTAGATATTATTTTAGAGATTAAAAAAATTATTGATGTTTAAAGTAACTCTTATTATTAATAAAATTTATAAACTAGTTATCTAATTAGCTACCAAAGTTTTAACTATCAATTAATTTAGATTCTAAAATTCGTAGTTAGAAGATTGATAGCTAATTAAATATCAGTTTAAAAATTAATTTATAATTTTTATTAATAATAAAATTACTTTAAATATAAATAATTTTTTTAATATTTAAAACATTATTTAATTTAGTTAATATAATAATTAGTTATCTTTGATTTGTCTTTAGTGAATCTAGTTTTAATGTGTATACCAAAAAGTTGGAAGATTATATTATAATCTTTTTTTTTATACAACTACATTACAACTATCAATACTATTATTTTAATATAATTTTTTTTGTTATATATTTATATTTAAATTAATCACATCAAAAAGTTAAAGTTGTATAAACTCTCATAGTTGTCAAAGTATATTTTTTAAGTTGGAATTAGTATGTTGGGTTAATGGAGAAGAAGAATGAGTTGATTACATTGCATGCAGGTGGAGCTTGTGGGTATGGTGATGTGGTTAAAGATGGCTATGGCCTAGACACGACGGCATTGAGTTCAATTTTGTTCAAGGAGGGACAGACATGTGGCGCATGTTACGAGATCAAATGCACAAAATCTGGTGTGGGATGCAAGGCAGGGAAATCCTCTATTTTGGTGACGGCTACCAACCTTTGCCCACCAAACTATGATCTGCCAAGTGATAATGGAGGATGGTGCAACCCACCACGCGAACACTTTGATTTGGCCAAACCTGCATATCTCAAAATTGCAGAGTATAAGGCTGGCATCGTCCCCATCCAATATCGCAGGTTACATATACATGCATATCATATTTGCATGCTGCTAACAAAAACTTTTCCAGTGATGTTTACTGAAGTGTAAGAGTTGTATATCTATGCAGGGTACCGTGCAAGAAGGAAGGAGGGATTCGGTTCACCATCACTGGGAATCCTTATTTCAATCTAGTATCAGTGTGGAATGTTGGAGGTTCTGGGGAGATCACAGAAGTGCTGGTGAAGGGTGAAGAGAAAGTCAAGAATTGGACAAATTTGAAGAGAAATTGGGGTCAGAAATGGGAAAGTGATGAGATGTTAGTGGGAGAGACATTGTCTTTCAGAGTGAAAGCTAGTGATGGAAGGTACACTACCTCTCTCAGGATTGTTCCCAAGGATTGGAAATTTGGTCAAACTTTTGTAGGCAAAAACTTCCCTTAATTAGATCTGTTCTCTCCAACTTCCACCTTTAGATCTAGGAAGTGACTAGGTTAGTAGTCCATTTAGAATAATTCAGTTCTGATAGATATTATTCCTACATCTATTCCGAGACATGTCTGATGTATTTTTCAAAAAAAAAAGAAAAATAAGGACATGAAATATGAATTTTTTTTTTTTGTACAAAAATTGTCTCCTGTTTTATTTTTAATAATATTTCGAGATTATAATACAAAATTTACAATGAAAGACACGAATGGGAAAGAGTAAAAAAAACACAACCAAAATTTAAAAAAAAATTTGCTCACAATTTATATACATTTAATTTGTAAGTGCTTAAAATGTTTAATCAATCAATCTGTTTTAATACAATAAATAATATATTTAAATTTACTCAAAAGGTATTATATTTAGAAAATTCGTTTTGAAGATTCTATTTTAAAAATCTTGTTATAGAAATCTAACCCCATTCCAAAATATATTTCATGAATTTTCAGAAAATTTCCAAGACAAGTAATCCAAAAGAAAGAAAGGTAAAATGGTCATTTTGAAAATTGTGGCGGTGCAAAAGTAAAAGCCATGAAAAATAAGCATGTCCCCTCCCTGCTCATTCCACAGTACCCTCTTTGCAATCATGAAAAATAGGTTTAATACCCTTCTTTATTGGTTAAATTTGTATAACTCGGCTTTTAGTATTGTGTGAAATAAGAACTAGAAATCTAGATCATACAATTATGCATGAATAATGAGATTAAAATCAGCTAGACACATTATCAATTCAAGTAGCTGCATGTATTTTTTTAAAATTTGTCCACCAAATATGATACAATAATTCATATTCATAATTTTCTATTTTTCATGTAATAAAATACATAACAGCATTATACCATTCTAATATGTTGAAATATAAAATAATTCAACATATTATAGGGAAAACAAAACAATCTTGGGAGAGAATTAGAAAATATAAAACTTAGTATTTTTGTTGACTGTAATACATCACTTCATATATTACATTCAACAAAAATTAAACTTTTTTATTTTCCAAGTCTATATATAGACACACACGTACACACTATTTGTCAACTTAACGGCGCTTGTATTACACGGGAAAAGTTCTCTCACTAACAGAGTACATAAATTATCAGAAAAAGTATAATGAATTAAATTCAGGCAAAATTTATAATGTTTACACATATTACATGGAAAAGTAATGACCTTTTCTAAGGTACCCAAATCTGTGAAAAACTTACTCTTCAAATGATGATGACATCTTGACATCAAAATATAAGCCGCTGATTAAAACTGCAACAATCTGGAAAAAGGAATCATGTTGACAAGGTCATACGCCTTTCTGGTGATCCAATCTCTTCTATTCAACATTTTCTTTTCTTGAACATGTATACTATATTATGACAACTAAGCTCCGAATCTTCAATGTTTCATCAATCACATATTCACGTGGAGGCCAATTTTTCCACCGTGCTTGAAATACCCTGTCATTAACATAAGCCAGCACATAACCATGTCCAATATACACGATACTTTATGTCTTTTTCTTCTTCCGCTTCACTTCTCCGGTTTGTGACCTTTCTTCTAAACGTTTGGATTGTCGAGCTCGTATCTCTAGCAGTTTTGACTTTGCATCATGAAAAAGAGCATCCGATCTTGATGCCATCAATTGCTGAAAGATCATTTCAAAACTGAATCAGCGTGTTTATCAGTGGCAAGGCGAATAAGTATACAGCAGAATTTTTTATACAAACCTGAATATGATCCATGGCTGCGAGGTTAAAACCAAAGATATCTTTCCATCCCTGGCACAAGGTTAAGACAGCAAGTTGTCAACAATACAATCAAGTTCATCAGTTAACTATACTAGAAATAACGAAATAACATAAATATTTAATTTTGAAAATATAAATCCTAGGACTAATGCCTTTCTTGGCAGAAAATATTCTCTAGTACTAAAGTAAAAGCTAGATAATGATAAATTAAACTATAGAATTATCGGGCGACCTAAAAATTCAAATTGATAACAAACAAGTAATACTATTTATATTGGGATTATCACCCATAACCATCAGATATCTTATTCTTATGAAACACCGTATGTCTGTAAGATGCGCACGTTAGATATGATAGTATGCTGTCTGAATAATCGCAATGTTAGAAGCCCATATTATACATAAGATGTGTACAATTCCAGCATGTCACGCATCTCAAACATTAGAATAAGAGATAATTAAGAATCATCAGAAGAGTAACTTTTGTCAAGTTTAGTTAGTGTTTCATCATCCTTCAAAAAGATCTATTTTCATTTGTTCCAAATTTATCCTACACTTTCTTCAGGCAATTTTCAAGAGTTTAAAGACGGGGCATAACGCATATCCCATCTACTTTTCAGACCAAACTTTCACAACAAAAATGTAACGCAAATAGATATAAATTCCAAAAAAATCATGTGCAAATAACCAAACATACATTCCAAAAAGTATCATCAATTTCTTCACAGGGATTCACACTCACAGACACGTTAAACTTGCATAATTTAATAATCAATTCAAAAATAAATATGTTTCTGGCAGTAAATTTTAATGTACCAAATATGACAAAGCTTCAATTTTACCTTGACCCTTTCATAAAAAATGTCACTGAAAACAGTCAAGATAGGTCGGGCAGCTGGTGTGGCAAGAAGCTGGTTGTAATGTGTCTGCAACAGCAGCGTACCTATTCTGCAAACAAGCTCAACCTGCAAAAAAAAACAAATACTCGCATCTTGTGAAAATATCTTCACGACCTGAATTAAATTTCTATACATCTATTATTGTTAAAATTAAGCATCATCATCATTATGTCTAATAATGTAGTTTGTCATATATCAAGGGTAACCTTATCAGAATATGAAGTCCAGTCTTTCAAGTACGAGAGAAGCTTCAAAGCATCTGAAAATGGTAAAGCCTGCATATGTAATGATATACGTTAGACTAGATTTGTACATTTGTAAATTATGTCCATTTTTCTATGGTCTCAACCAATCTTAAATGACTAGTTCGGAAGATTTAGCCACATCGTACAAATTTTTAGGCTAAACCATAGAGAAACAGCTCATTCAATATTTATTGTCAAACCTCTCCTAAGAAATGTGTGTAGTCAATTCAGTCATTACAAGAAATGAGGCTACTAAAATTTATTGACTAGAGAAACATTTATGCAATTCCTTTCAGACAAATATCTTCCTTTGAAAGTTGATTTTAAGTTTAACTCAATCTCTCTAAACCAGATTGCAAGGTAAAATTTGCACCCACTTATATATATTATAATTTGGTTATATCTCTAGTTGATGTGAGATCTCTCGTAGTCTTGAATACTTTCGGGGTATTGAAGTAGTTCAATCACAGAATGTATGGTAATTTCTCAAAAAATACCTTAAATATAGAAACAAGTATGATTGATTATAGACCTATGCATAGTCTTATTAAGGATACAAATAAAAAATTAATGACAGAGTAAAGTGAACCTTTCTCAGACCCAGAAAGATATAGAATACTTGTTGGGAAACTTATCTCACTATATTACGAAACCTGACTTGTCTTTTGCAGTAGGAGTGGTTAGCCGATTTATGCAGGCTCCTTGTGTTGCTCACTAGAATGTTGTCATTTGCATCCTCATATACCTCAGAAAAGCTCCAGCACAATGATTTATATATATGAAGATGAGGGAAATACTCAGATATCTAGGTATTGTGATGATTACTGGGCATGATCTCCCTTTTTAGATAGCATTCTACTACTAGATTTTTTTTTCATTGGAGGCAATATTATTTCTTGGAAAAGCAAGAAACAAAATGTGGTTGTTTGATCTAGTGTTGAAGTTGAGTATAGGACAATGACGTCAGTCACTGACTTGTGAACTTATGTGGATAAAAACAATTCCTTGAAGAGCTGAAACTTTGTGAAATTCTACAAATGAGAATGTATTGTAGTAACTAGACAGCTACTCACACTGTTTCCAATCTTGTATTTCATGAGAACCAAACGCATAAAAATTGATTGTCATTTGTTCGAGGTGTTGTCCAAGAAATTTGCACTAAATTTGTCGGCTTGAATCATCTTGCAAAAATCTGCTAAATCTTGAAGAAGACCTTCAATTTAATGTATATATTCCAATCTTGGTACATACAATCTGTATGATCCAACTTAGGGGAGTATTACAATACCTTAGAAGTTATCTTTTGACCAACTCTGGAAAATCTGACAAGCTATTTTTTGTTGTACCTATTTGTCACCTAGAGTGCTAGGTGTGGTCTGTTTTATATCACCCCTTTGTATCTTTGATGTGCGTGTGTGTATACTAGCAAGCATAAGATGAGAGACAATTATCTCTTACGCATCCTTTCTCAAATTTTCGTTCTCAAGTTGAAGTACTTAACAAGTCCTTAGTTATGTTGCTGACCCAAAAGAACCCTTGAACCATTAGCTTTTCAAAAAATTATAAACTAAATATGATATGCAGAAATATTATTATGGTCGGGGATAATATATATACTAAACCAAATAGAGCTGGTGAGGAAATTTAACCAAGTCGTACCAGAGAAAAGGTCAAGGTTTAATGAACTTTCTCCATAAATGATTGAATATACAGATAAGAACTACGAAATAAGAACTATATTATAAATGCGACATGCAGAAACAGTAATGAATCAGGAAGTTCAACCAACTCAATAGGCTAGTGCACATCCAAAGCAATGGTTTAAATGAGTTTACATATTAACAACGAAAAATGGACTCCTACATACAGTAGTCTGAAATGCCTTGTATTCATGCAGGAGATCATGTAACAAAAATGCAATTCTCAAACATACCAGTAATGTTTGCTCCAAATCGTTGGAGTGAACATTTGAAAATGCACTTAAAACATAATCAGAAGGTGAAAGCCCATTCATAAGCGGATTTGATTGGAAAACAGCAACATTTTTGTTATTTTTCTCCTCCTGAAATACAAATTTAAATAATTGCAACAATGAAATTAGGCATTATTAAACAAAATATACAAGATAATGTTCCTTAGCACTTTCTGTTAAATGCCACACAATATGAACTGAAGATATTTTCTGCAATCATCAATACTAAATGATAGTATTGAAATTTTAGTTTTTGATAGAACCCAAAGGTGTAATTATCTTTTTTTTCCTGAAATATAAAATCAAATAATTGCAAAGACAATCTTGCTTACCATTTTCTGTTACATGTCACACAAGATGACTAGAAGACATTTGCTGCAATCATCCATACTAAATGTATTTATTGAAATTTTAGTTTTTGATAGAACCCAAGGGCATAATTTGATGCAAAAAATGCTTTATTTTCAAGGCCAAAGTTGTTTACTTGTGCTGTATCTATAATTTGATAATTACTTGTGGAAATTAAAAGGGAACACATCTAAACCTGATGTTCTGCAATACGCTTGTCTTCAGCTTCTGCGATGTCTAATCTTTCAATAATCAAGTCAGTTGCAGTAAGGGTTTCCTGGGTTTGTTTCCCAGCTAAAGCCACAGCTCCCTCCTCTGGTATTTCTTCCTTTGATGCATGCTTGTTTTCAAATGCATTGTCAATGTCAGCCTCAAACATTTCCTCCAACCTTTTCTCCTTTTCTTCCTGCAATAAATTTAATAAAGAAAATTCAATCAAAAGTGTTCCGGTAATAAATTTGTAATTAGAGGCTTTGACCCTTTGTCCTGCTTTTAACAAGTGAAAGCCATCACATACAAGTTGAGTATACCTCAATGAAAAACTGCTCTTCAGAGCGATCCCAACGACGGATAGAACGATCATGAGATCCAGTGACGATGAAATCCCCTCGATTACTGACTGCAAGACACCAAATATCAGCATGATGTCCTTCTAGAGTCAACAGCAGCTCAAATTTATCAGCATCCCAGTATTTTACTAGGCGATCTTTTCCAACACTGAACACATAATGTGTCCTGGGAACAAATTGTACTGCCATAACACTGCAACATAAATAGCATTAGATAATTCAAATACAGATTTATCCAGGCTTACCAGTTAAGAAAATAAATAAGAACAGCAAATAATTATAACTATTAATATATTATTTAGCACCTGTCAGCATGAGCAAAAATGGATTTATGACAGTCACCGAAGTCTAAACCCCAAATCTTTAAATTTTTATCTGCAGAGCCAGTCACAATTAAATCTCCATCTGATGAGATATCCATACACAGAACAGGCAGCTTGTGGCCATATAATGAAAGGAAAAATTTGAATGTGTCTGCAAAGTGAACCTGAATAATGAATGAAATTATTTAAAACACACTTGAAAAGGTAAAAATAGGACTAATGCATAAATAAAAGAGTCACCACAATCTCATAGTGTAAACAATACTCAACATTCAATAAGGCCCACATAGTTGTCCAACACACCTAGAATTTGGCATTTGCAATGAAAAGCAACACAAATAGAAGTATAATTAACTAATTTATCACTCCAGTCGGTATCACTTACTATTGTCCCAAAATAGCATTCAGCATAAAGATGCATTTGGATAAAAAGCTTCATAAAGTGCTTATTCAATAAGCTCTTAACATCACTACAGGGCTTATGGCAAAAATTTGAGCGGGGTAAGCTACACTCAGAAACTTATAGAAATAAGTTAAAAAAATAAACTATTTTATGGGAGTTGTAACCTATTTTCTTAAGCTCAAATGAACTTTCATAAGCTCTTCCAAATGCCTCCAAGGCCACTAGAAAGATGATTCGCTTCGCCACATTGTCTTGTAAATCAAATGATCAAATCCCATGAAGGACAGACATCTCCTGTCGGAATTGTCACAATGTAAAAGATGTCTTTGATACCAATACCTCTGATTAGGTTCCCAACTAAAAAAATCCAACCCAAACATTAGAACTGACACCTAAATATTCTATTGCTCCTATTTCATTTCCTTTGAGTCTCTTTGGCATGAGTGTCTGCAGTGTCCTCAATTTTTGTGCCACTACACAAATAATGCTAAGGTTCCCAAATCGCCAAGAAATGGTAAACAAACAATTTAAACTCTTCAAATTTTTATTTTCAGGTGAAACAAAAATGACAATAAACAAAGATTAGAAGTTAAATTTTGTTTTTGAATACCAGATATTACAAACAGAACAGGAAAGATTTAAGGCATCTAACCTTCACAGTACTATCCAATAGAGCAACAGCAATATATTTAGCATCAGGGCTAATTGCAACCACAAGAGCGTCATCATTCATTTTCATGGTACTGACATTTGACACTACAAGTTGCTTAGTAGCCTGAAACAAAGTAAATAAAGTTACAACATATACAAATTGGAGAATCATTTGTACATGATTTGGCATGTATTAACTTGGAACTAATTAGAGGACATATAATAAAGTAAGTGAAAATTGGAAAACAGCGAGTGAGGGAGCACATGCACATAAAATTAGAAAAATTAAAAAATAATGGGAGAAAACAAAACAATGCCAGTATAAACAACATAAAAACTTCTGACACTTTTTTTGTGTAGCACCCCTGAGAAAAATTTATAAAATAGAACATAGGTTAAGTTCATCTACATAGAAGGTATGAGATAAATTTTAATTTAATTTCTCTTTTAATTTTTATAAAGTTAGTTCAAGCTAATTAGTGATAAATTTAGCATGAGAGTGGAAATATGGAATATTGTTAGTTTAAATTTCTTGTACCAGTAGTGATTTAATGGGTTCATTGTCATTGTTATGAGTATTCAGTAGCTTCTACCTACATATCTGCATGGAAACAGTTTTGTGTTTACAGTTCAAGTATTTGATTCCAGATATTAAATATAAAACAGAAAGACAAATACAGATAAACTTCTCAGTGAAATACAGCATTGTTATAAACAAGAGAACTTGTAGATTTTTACCTATGTTCTATGTGCACTATAAGATAAAACAAAATAAAATGTTAAAACTTCTGGGTATTTTTTAAAACTATTTTTTTTTCTTAAAAAGAAAAAGGAAACACAAATTATATGAAAGTGATGGACATACTTGACCAGGTTTTTGCTTAAATTGGTACTCCCAAAATTTGACATCATGATCAGCACTTCCTGTGACAAAACCATTTTTATGAGGTAGGGCAGTAATTGAGCGAACAGAACCACCATGAGCTTCCATTACTTCAACACAAGTGCCACTTCCAATATCAATAATTTCTATGGTTCCATCTTTAGTTCCAACAACTCCATACTTGTTAGTGGGAAGAATTAAACTGCAAAGTCCATATCCAGAATCAATGGTCCTTAGGCAAGAGCCAGTAATTGGGTTCCAAATTTTTACTGCATTGTGACTGGTTGACATCAGAAAAGTGTTGTCTGAACTAAGCGTGACACTTCTAACATCAGAACGATGCCCCTGAAGATCAATAGCAAGTGTTTTTTTGGATTCACCAAGTTCAATGGAATAAACCTCAAGAAGATTATTGTTCAGAGACAATGCTAAACTAGCCAATGAATTTTTTGGAGTGGTTGGACAGAAAGAAATGGAGCATATCTTTTTGTTAGCTCTAATAGTATGCAACAGCTTAAAAACATCAGGCACAGTAACTGAAGGATTAGTTGTTTCTGTGACCGCATGAGTGACAGAAGAATTATCTCCTTTGTTAACATTATTCCCGTCCCCATTTTCTACTACCTCCGAAACCTCTTTACTGTGTTTCTTCTCTTTCTTTCGGTGAACCCTTCGTTTTGCCTTGCGCTTTGCTTCAGCATCATCCAATACACGATATATTTCTACTGTCTTTCCAGCAACTTGGCAAGCTAGCAGATTTCCTGACTTGTTGAACTGCACCGTTGCAACCCTATCCTTACTTTGTCGCTGAATTTCACCAAAATGCCTCAACACTTCCCATTTGCTTTGAATGGAAGATTCTTCACCACCCTTTACAGACTCCCCATCCACAGACTCATGTCTGATTACATAAAAACGAAGTTCATTATCTGCAGAACCAGTGACCAGATACCTTTCATCCAGATCAACATCTAGGGACCATATTTCACTATGATGTCCACCCACAATTTGCATACAGTGCTGGGTATCAAGATCCCACACTCTCAAGAACTTGTCTTTGGAGGAACTAACAAGTTTTTTCCCAGAATTCAAAAAAACGACATCAGTCACCTGCCAGAATGAATGAGAACCACATAAAGGAAACTGCCAAGGTAAGTTTGAGACAGAGGGTTTTGGAGAAGGAAAAGTAACAGTCCCATTTCAGGTAAATAATATTTTTCTCTAATTTAATCATTTTTAGAATTAAATTAAAAATATGACAGTGTATCAAAAATCCTTCCAGTGTCCCTAATTCTCTTATCCAAACCCTATACAACTCTTTTAATTAAGACCCTGTTTGGATAAACCAATAAATAAGTATTCACAAGAGTTAGTTAAAATGAACTTACCCACTTCAACTTCTATATAAGATTTTCTTGTAACTTCTCTAAAAGCTTATGTGCATAAACTCATGTTCAATTACATAAGATTGATTAATTTTGTCTCTTTTTCCTTCTTCCATTAAGCGTTTGCTGAAAAGTTTTGCCAAACAAGACCTAATCTAAAGTAAAGAAAACCAAACCTGGTCACGATGACCGCGAAGGCGAAAGAGCCCAGTCTCGCCAACAACGTCCCATAAAATAACATCATTGTCCTTACTACCAGAGGCCAGCAAGGAACCAGCCTTGTTGTAACGAAGAGCGGTGACAGCTCCCTTGTGTCCATTTAGCGTAGTCTCACACGTTCCTTTGTCAGAGTCCCAAATCCGTATGCTACCATCCCCGTAACCACCAGCAATCTGCAACGCAACCAAAAAAACCGTTTAAGAGAATCACACATTCGAGCAGGCACAATCGAGATTCGAAGTTCGTTACCAATGAAGAAGAGGAGGAAGCAATGGAGGTGACGGCGAGGGAAGGACCGGGCGACGCAGTGGAAGGTGTTAGGGTTTTTGAGCAGAGGCCCTGCCGCACGTGCCAGACGCCGATCTTCTCGAGCGCCGGAGAGAGTAGGTGCTTGCCAGAGCTGTCGTATGCTATGTTGGAATCCACTGAGGCTATCACCCCAAACGACGCCGCCGGCTCGTATCGGAGGTAGGCCTTCACCATGGTTTTGCCACGGATACTTTCAGAGTCGAGGGGTTTAAGAGCAAGGTTTATGATTACGGACTCTCTCCTTGAATCTTTACCTTCTTTTCTTTTTTTTTATTGTTGAGCCTGAAATAAATTGGGCCTGGATATTTTAGTTGGACCACTTTAAAGAGGCTATTAGTTTTAAGCAAAGGAATTTCTTCCCGCACCCCTATACTTCTGTAAATCCTAAAAATACCTTCCTGAATATTTTTTTTTTTCAATTCTAGATTGTGTAATCTCGATATTCATATTACAAAATTTAAAATATAACATTTTTAATTTTGTATGTTTTGAATTATACAATCTATAATATAATATAAAATTTGTATTTTGATTGTGCATTTGTATCATATAAAATTTCTATAAAAGGATTTCAAATTAATAATGCAAAAATCTTTTTTAACTTTTTAATCTAAAATATATTTTCAAGTTTAAAAATAAACAATTCAAAAAAATATTATAGATTAGTGGATTCGGGTACCAAATATTGATAATAATACAAAACTTCAAATTTTTCTCGATGTCTGTATATTTGTTCTGAATGGTAAGAGATGTAACATATTTTTCTTGTGTGGTTATTGAAAATTAAAAAATAGTAAATTAACCAACTTTAAAAGTTTCTCCTATATCTATATTTATTTCTAAATTGTAAGAGATATACCATATTTTCCATATTATATATTTTTATTCCACCATTATTTTATCTCACATATCATTATTTTTTTATCCAGTAAAAAGTTAGTATAATTTTTAACATTATCTCAAGTTTCTATGGATTCAACACTCTTGACTTTAAAACTACAAATGATAATTGAGCGTTTGTCATAAAATCAACAATTATCCATTAAAATTATTGTCATGTACTGCTTAAGTCTTCTAAACAAAAATAATTATCTAATTCTTACTAATTGTGAGATTGATACATTTTGTCATTCAAAAAATCATTTCAACAATAATTTAACTTTTATAACTTACTTTGAAGATGAAAATGACCACAAAATTATATATATATATATAATAGAAAAAATCACGTGAAAACAACACAAAATCACAAATCAACTGCAAAAAAAATAAACGACACAAGATTTAACGTGATTCGGTCGTTTACACTGACAACTATTAAATTTTCATTCTATCATGTTGCACACCAATTACAAGTACAAATATCTCTTTAAATATATATTATAAAAGAAACACAATGATTAAACTCATTCGGTAACATGTGTCTAGTCAGCATAACCCAATTCATCATGACTTGATACCCAATAATATATATATATGACTACAATCTATTGTAAATATTACATTTGCTATATGTCTTAATTTCATTAAGAACGTCTCTAAACAATGGATCAATAACTTCACAACTTCAATTCATTATGAAAACGTGTATATATATATATATATATTGTTTAACTTGAATGCTAAAATTTTTCCTCAATTATATATAACTTAGATCTCATCTTGTTTATTGCCCTACGAAAATATTTAAAAGCATTATAAAACTCAGTTAAAATCCCCTTGTAAAGTTAACTTGTTACTACCGAACATCATCATTTCATAACCCATCATAGGTTTAGGTGCAGGCAATTGCTTCCTGCACCCGATCAATTGTGACTGGCACCCGATACACTTTTAAAAATCTTAAAATGCCCTTGTCTTCTTCATTTACGGATAAAAATATCCGGAACTGTTCGTTGCTTACGGATAAAAATATCCGGAACTGATCGTTGCTTACGGATAAAAATATCCGGAAGCCACAGTTGTGCCTACGGATAAAAATATCCGGACCCAACTATATTCTGGATAAAAATATCCGTAAGTCAAAACAAACTTACGGATAAAAATATCCGGACCCCAAACTCCCTTACGGATAAAAATATCTGCACCTCTCAAAAGTCACTTGCGGATAAAAATATCCGCAACT
>Ga0123342_1007761_pt1 | contig 13989 bp, 11 predicted proteins | sample Turbeawhitnodule_FD_89960 | JGI IMG/M metagenome (GOLD analysis project Ga0123342, IMG submission 89960) | Root nodule microbial communities of legume samples collected from Mexico - Turtle bean Mexico white nodule | ecosystem: Host-associated > Plants > Roots > Nodule | place: Mexico: Nepantla...
ATATAAAAATATATATATATATATATATATATATATATATATATATATATATATATATATATATCATGATAACAAGTCATTGTGATGTTGTTATTTTATTGGTTAACATTCTTACTTCACTAATAAGAGAGAACAAAACTTCTCTATTAAGAATATATTACTATGAAGAAAAGTTTAAGAAAAATATTAGTATGAGAACATCTATTCTCCATGCACATATAATAATTTTACATGCTGAATTAATTTACTTTAGCTTTGTTGCAGATGGAAGAAAAATACTGCATGACAGTGAATAATCTTGTAAAAAGTCTGAGGCAAGCTCTCTTGTCACATGACATTAATGTTCTAAGAGTGCCAATATAAACTGCAATTGTTCATGGAGAGTGAGGTTTGCAGAGATTTAGTTTTGACTTCTTAAATAAGAGAAAATTATGAGAATTTGTTCATGGTGATGTATTAAGGTATGGGAAACACTTGTTAAGGAAAATTAATATTATTTTTTGTATATGGATTTTGATTGAGAGATAATGAAAAATGGTAAGAAAATTGCATTCTATTTAGTTAATGTCTAACTATAAGACATGAAAATATAATATACACAAAAATAAATAAATTATATACTGTAATAAAATAAGTGCAACAACAAAATCGAGATTAATATTATGTTTATCTTTTTATACTAATCTTTGATATTTTTACATGACAACAAGTTGTAAAAATAAGAACCACTATTGTTTTAATATTTTATAATTAATTTGTTAATTAATTAGGAACATGTGCATCACAATAATAAGAGACGTTATTTTTACATTATATGTTATGTTATTTTAATGAATTCAAATTTAAAATTTATATATTTATTTTTGTAAAATATATGTATTATAGGTTTACTGTAAAATTTGTAAATTTAAATGAAGATGATGTCAAGGAAATAATAGAGTAAAATAAGAGCTATAATAGTGTGTATCATTATTTTCTTAATGAATGAGCAATTTATTTTTATTACGTTATGTTATTGGTGCATATGTATTTAAATAATTATAAGGCTTACAATATTGTAATTTTAAAATATAATAAAAAAACAAAATTAAATATGAAAGATAGAAATATTTCATTATCTATATGGTTGTTAGTTTTTATAATTTATTTATATCAATTACAATTCTAACAAATTTTCAAGTGGTTAAGTCCCATAAGTATACCCTATCATCATAAACTACTTGTAATTTTTTATTTAAATTAAGTAAAATGATTCTGAGTTATAATGTTTTTTATTAAATAACTCATGAATATCTCAAATTTAAATTTCACACAATTGGCTATACTTAATATATAGAAAACATGCTCCAATTTTATTTTGTAAGTTAAAAGATTCTCATTATTTTCAAAATATATATTTGAGACCCTTCAGGATAAATTTTACCACATATAATATAAGTTAAAATTCAATTTTTGATTTTCCGACCACCATGATCTTCCAAAACTGCAATGTAACACGAAACCAGTGTGTGTTGGGAACATAGACTTGCCATGCTACTACTTTTTTACACAAAAACAAAATGAAAATTCCACTAGAAAGTAAATAAATAAATAAAATAAAAAGAAAATTTAAAGGTTAGAAGGACAGTGTTTGTGCTCACTCAAGGAAAGAGGAAAACCATTCTCTCATATATTCCTTCTTCTTTTTCTCATGATCAAGACCAAATAGCAGAGAAAATTTGAGCTCTTACTCAACATTTCTACCCTTTTCTGTACTCTAAAATCTGTAAGTTTCACAGTGTGTGTGTCTATATATATATATATATATGTATATGTATATATATTTCTTTTTCACAGTGGTTTGTCTGAACTTGAAAGGTATGAACGAAAGGAATAGTAGGTGGGAAATAGTATGCCATGAGTATTTCTTTGTGTGAGAAAGAATAGAGGCTGTTTGTGCAAATCCATGTGCCATGCTTGAGGAGAAGAATGTGGAAAGTAAAAGGTGGTATTTTGGGTGGTTGAGTTTATTTTGATTTTACATTTGATGATTTTGTGGATTATGAGTAATTTTGTTTTAGTCTATGGTTTGGGGGAATAAAAAAAAGAGGATTCCTTGCTAAGTAGTGGTTACTTCACATTTCCTTTGTGCATTTCTTTGTTACCTTAATATTTTGATGTTGGTTTAGGTCCACATGTTAACTTGTATTTGTACTGGGCTAGAACTAAAGTGGTACTGCACCTTGATGATTTTCAGCTGGAGTCCCTCACAGGTTTAGTTTTTGGTAATAATAATGATAATATGATTGAAAGAAAGTAAGTTTGTGTGCATCTGTATTGTCTTAAGACAGAAAACCCTTTGATTGCTGATGAAAATAAAAATTAAAAATGAACATGGGTGGGAAGTAACCTGACATGGAGGCAATGGGACATTGAAAAAGTTTTACCTGGGACATGTCACAATGATGCAGGACAATATACAAGTGGAGTTATAAGTATAGTTTTTCTTTTTCTTTTTGCCTGATTCTCTTCTTTCCTGCATTCCAGTTTTCTAAAATCATGTCAAATACAATTGTACACTTTTATAATGACATGTCAACAACACAGAGGGATTGTGTTTACAGTGTTAAAAGCTATAAATTGAATATTTTGTTCTGAACGATATGTGTTAGTTTTGTGTGTTCTTAGTTCACTGTTTGTATGTTATATTTTAAGTATGCCAATCTAGGTTGTGCCCTTGGAAAGTGATGGAATACTAAAACTTATATGTTTTCTATTACACACTTTTTCTAACATAGCTTTGGACATCTAATGGCCTCATCGGATGAAGAGGGTGAAATTATCCCAGATCTTGTTAATAGTTATTGGTTTGAAAATGCAAAGGAGGATTTTGTGTCACTTTCTAGTTTGACACTGTTGTTTAGCATCAGTGAGATCGAATGTGACTTGGGAGAAAAAGTATTTTTACGTGGCACCACTGATGATGGCCTGCAGAAAATTTACAAACAGATCATAGGATGGAGATTTGAACTTCCCTATGAGAAGCCTGAGATTTCGGTGCTTTCAAAGGACAAAAATTGGATAACACTCCAAAGACCAAGGAAGTGTTTTGAAAGTATACTTAGGACAATCTTGGTCACTATATATTGTTTACATTTTCTGAGATGGAATCCAGAGGAATCTCATATATCTATTTGGGGCAAAATGAAGAAGGCCTTTAGGTGTGAATTTTCTTTTGTCCTTTGTACATTTCTGTTCTGTCATATTCCGTTCATTTCGTTAATGCTATGTCTGTTTTGCAGCACATTTGATATCATACCATCCGAGAATGATATTCTGTGTCATCTGAGTTTGATCAGAGAAGCGGTTAAAAGGGACAAAAATTTAACAAAATCAAAGGTACGAAGTCTTACATTATTTTTATAAGAATTGGAATACATTATAAGGAATACATTTATTCCATACGCAGGCACTAGATGTCTGTATAAACTATGCAGTTGATAGAAACAACGGACATGTATCCCTCTATATTTCTATCATTTGTAGTCATTTGTATTTGTCCCACTTAATTTAGATTTTGTTTTATTGTTTGAAAATGTAATTAGTACGTGTACGCTATTTGTCGTTGCTGGTACCAATGCCTGCACCAGATGGCTACAGTTTTAAGAACATCTAATAGATTCATAGCAATTTTGATGATACCTACAAAAATTTAAAATTCCCATAAAATGACAGACTTATAGTTGAGTAGCACTGTAATTTTTGGGTTTCCATTTGCCTTTATGTGAAGGGATTACCATTTTATTTAAAAGGCATAAGAAAATATTGTTTTAGTTCTAGTGCTGCCAGGTTCACTCCTTTGATTTTGTACAATCCCAGGTTTGTTTGTAAGCTGGAATTCACATGAATATGAATGATTTTCCATCTAATTCCTTTATCTTCTAATTCACTTGAATTCACATTAGTCTATCTTCAGCTTGCACCATGTATCTTTGAATTCCTTTGTACATGATATTTATCACAAATATTTATTTAATGGACAGTACCTGCATGATTTAATGGAAAAGGGATGTTCACATGAAGGCTTCCATGAGTACAATGTAAAATTTGACTCTTTTTTTCTTCATTTTATCTGTATTTGATCTTTGAAGTTCTTTCCTGTTCAATGTTAAGTTGGTTAATTAGCAGGATGTTCTTCCTACAAAGAAACCAAAATTTATTGTGGACTCAGAGGATGAGGAGAAAGTCCAATCTGATGGCAAACTCAATCCAGATGGAGAGCAAAATATTGGATATGATACTGTTTGTTCAATATGTGATAATGGTGGAGAAATACTTCCGTATGTCTTCATCATATAACCATAAAATAGACTAACTTATAATTAATAAACCTTTTTTAAATTTTTACTTACATGTTATGTTTTTTCTGTTTTAATGATCAGTTGTGAAGGAAGCTGTTTGAGATCCTTCCATGCAACCAAAGAAGCTGGTATAGACGCATTTTGTGAATCCCTTGGCTACACCAGTGCTCAAGTTAAGGTAACTACAGTGTTTCTCATCCTCTGTTACTATGTTTGAACAGTAAGGGAAAGAAAAGAGTAGTAATATTTTATTCTTATTTGGAACAGAATTGAGTATAAATAAATTGTTCTATGGGAACAATTACCAAACTAATGAGAATGAGTTTATTAGCATATTCAAATTCAAACAATGTGATGATGAATATCTTTCTTTTTCTTACCTTTTCCTCACATTTCATTTCCCTACCGTCTCCTTCCCTTTTCATAATAAACTCCTTAACTCAATGTCAGCATAATTTTTGAATAAAACTCCAACTACTGTTTGATAGAACTAAATAATAACTTTGCAGGCCTTTCCAAACTTTTACTGTCAAAATTGTATGTACAAGCAGCACCAGTGCTTTGCATGTGGCAAATTGGGTTCATCTGATGCATCATCTACAGCAGAGGTATACTTCAGATGCATTTTAGCTTTTGTATACATTGTATCCTGTCTTTCTCTACCTCAGGTAACATTTCATTCGAATAACATCCAGTGATGCATGTCATTAGTTTTCCTTTCCGTAGGTTTTCCTCTTCTGATTAGTTAGTGTCCAGAAGATATTCATCTTTATTTTGTGCAGGAGTAACAAAGTATGATATTGAAAGTGTTTCGAACATTTGTTTTATTTGTTTTCAGGCCTTTCAATATTGGAACAATGAGATGTATATTCTCTTCATATTCCTCTGTGGTTGAGTGGTTAGTTTCCCACTTGCTCATATGGAGTGATGAGCTCCTTGAATTAATAATCACTATTAAAATTGACTCAGAAACTGCTTAATCTGATTAAGAATTGTCTGGTGTTCAGGCTGAGAGATTATCTGTTGGCTTGGTCAAATGACTTAGTCTAATGAGGACCATCTGATAGCTTAATCTATTAGAAACAATTTGACTCATTAGTCTGATGTGGATCATGTCTTCTGAGAGTTTGCTCCATCTTAGTCTGTGAAGTCTAAATGGAAGTATATATAGGAGTCACCCGTAATAGAGGAGAGTGCGGGGTTGAAAAACTCGTATTCAGAGAGAAGAAAGGTGTGTAAACACACTGTGTTGTAGAAGAGAGGGAGAGAAGAGAAAGAAAGAGAATCAATAGTGAAGTAGAGTGTGAAACTTGTCGTTTGCTGGGATTTTTTCTTGGACATAGAAGGTGCAAGAACCAAGGGGTTTACCTGTTGTATGTTAGTGTGCATTGTTGTTTCATAGTGAAGCTAGGTTCTCTCCTAGATGTAGATGACAATGGTTGAACAAGTTAATCTTGTTCTTTCTTTTTTACCAAGTTCCGTTGTTTTTCTACGTTTTGGTGTTGTGTGTTTGTTATATTCTTGCTTTGTTTTGGTTCAAGTGTTGTCTTAGTGTATCTCTTTCTCTCTTTAGTCTTTAGAACCAACAATTAGGAAAGGAATGCAATTGGGTTTCTTGGTACCTCTGCATATTTATATCAAATGGAGCCAAATATCAATATTTTTCATAACATTTGGACCTACCCATTGGTATCCTATGTTTACAAACACCTACGTATTTAATTCTTATTTCCCTTACATCTTGAACATCACACTACTAGAACTTGTTCATATTATTTAAGGTTATTTTCTTCTTTTGTAGTCTGGAGTGCAATTTTGTTTTAAATGCTGAAACTAATTTACTCGATTTTTGGTTTATAAAATTTGCAAAGTGCACAAAAACTATCATTATTTGTTTCTTCTTAGGTATTTCCTTGTGTTACTGCAAATTGTGGGCACTACTACCATCCTGACTGTGTAGCAAGGCTTCTCTCCCCTGGCACTGACACTGAACAAGAGGAAATGAGAAAGAAAGTTGCCTTTGGCAAAGCATTTGTCTGTCCTCTTCATACATGTTCTTTATGCAAAAAGGGAGAAATTAAAAATGTTCATCATTTGCAGTTAGCAATATGTAGACGCTGTCCTAAAGCTTACCACAGAAAATGTTTACCCAAGTAGGTTTGTTTTGTTCACTTCTTTTTCTTTTAACTAGTTATTTATGGTTACAGGTATTCATGTAAACAGTATTATTGTGTTTATGTTTTATTTGTTGAAATGAAAACACGCTATATGCTATTATTCCTTCTTTGTGCATGCTCATGCCTGCATCTACATGTCTCATTGTTTCTGTTGCTTCTTCAGGGAAATTTCCTTCACATTTGATTATGATAAGGGCATTGAGCAGAGGGCTTGGGATGGTTTACTTGATCATCGAATTTTGATATATTGCATGTAAGTTGTTAGTTAGTGTTTAAATGATTGGATATTAAAAAAAGTGTTTGAATTATAGATGTGTCCTTATTCTATATGATAGGAACTTCGAATTAGAAGTAGAAATAAGGAAAACCAACCTTTTGCTAGCCTAACACAAGTAAGTTTCTATTGAGATTGATTTCACAAAGAAAATGCAGGAAGATAGAAAATAACCAGGGAAAATCTGCAGGCACACAGAATACCCCACCCCTCCTAAAATCTCTTCAGCTTGCTATAATCTTGCCTACACCAACCAGATCCATCACACCCTTTTCAGGCTTACTCTTAACATATTCCCTTCTTTTTCTTCACTCGTCACTTAGACAATGTTGTCACAGACCTTTACAGTTCATATTTCTCACCTGTCATTTAGTCACACTATTCTCAATGTAGTACTCATACGAGGCCTAAAACTTGTTTTCAACCCATTTTTGCTTAGGGATCATGAGATAGATAGCAAACTCTGGACTCCTGCAAGAGACCATCTGCTATTTCCTGATATGAAAGTCCAAAGGAAGGTATTCAATTACAAATTATTTGACAAAGGAAAAGATACTATAAATTTGGATAAAAGTTTTGAAGATCTTCCAACTAAGGAAACATTGGTACCAAACTGGGTTGCAGAGCAAAGTGTTAGCATTAAAGATGGTGATGTTGTCAAAGATCTGGAGAAAATAAGTTGTAAGAAAGATATACGTTTCTCTAGTGCATTAGTCAAGTTTGATAGGGATAGAAAATATTTGAAGGTAAAAAATATGCCTGTGTTGAATCATTCCTTACCAAGTCCTGCAAAAAGGTTACCTTTGAAAGTTGCTAACTTGTGTAATTCAAGATTAGATGAAGCTAAATCTCTGCAGAAAAAAATGGTCAGTGGAAGAATTGACAAAACTGGCTTTGGGAAGCCTCTAGTAAAAAAAATCCAAACATCGCTTGACTTTGATAATGCTGAAATGAAAAACAGGTACTTTATGTGCATTGTCATTTGTTTGTGTTTTTCTGGGATTAATTAAGGAAAAAATGTTGATTTTTAAGTTCAGGTGCTTACATTTATTTGTCACTGTCTATGCAGTATCTTGTCTTTAATGAAAGAATCCATGTCTACGTTTAATGAGCAAGAATTCATTAAGAACCATCAAGCCTTCTCTACAACACCAGGTTTAACCGAAACTGAATTTCATAAGAACCTTACTCAAGGGAAAGTAGAAAGTTCAATTAAGGTTTGTCTTATTTTTCCCTCTTGAATGTAGCATTCAGTATTGTTGTTAAATAGAATCTGAGCATGTTAAGTTTAAGTGGCCTATGAGTAATTATTGTTCTAGTTAAAGGATCTCTGGGTTTCTTGCAGGCTATTCAAACAGCTTTGCAGAGGTTAGAAGAAGGATGTAGTATTGAAGAAGCAAAAGCTATTTGTGATCCAGGGGTCCTGCATCAGCTTTTCATTTGGCAGGTTGAAATTCCTTTCCAGCATTCTTGTTAAAGATGTTAAATGAAAGCATTCATGTGTCTTCATCTAATCATCGAATTTTTCATCATGAACCAATGATCCTGAAAAATTTACATTACACTCTAACATGCCTTCTCATGCAAGAACAATTTTATATTATTTTATACTTCCAATATATTTAACATTGAAAATATAAATTTAATTAATACTAGCTCAACCACATTTCAAACTGTGGTTGAACCAATGATACATGAAAGAGTCTTTCACCACTTCAGTTGCCGGTGTAATTTGTTGTATCATGCACACATTCAGAGTACATGGAGGACTCTCTTATCTTTCCTCTTCGCCATTTCCCTAAATCAACAATATTAGTGACATTTGCAACTGATGCAAATGCTATTTGGTGGCAATGCAATACAGAGTTCACTTATAGCTGAATTGTTTTGTGTTCTGTTGTCATGGAAAAACTTATCTATATCTGAATGACTGTTATTTGAAGGAAACATAAAATATATTGAGTCAATTTTCTGATTATTAATTCACTTGCAGACGCAGCTCAAGGTGTATCTTGCACCTTTTCTCCATGGCATGCGATATACTTCCTTTGGTCGCCATTTCACTAAAATAGACAAACTGAAGGAGGTAAATACATTATATTAGATTGTTCTGAAGTGTAAGTTGCCGAAAAGGAGAAGATTTATAGCATTTGCTTGGCTCTTTTGCTTTAGTTGTGAAGGACAATTGGTTATTAATTATTATACTAGTGTGTATGTGTGCTTGTGTGTGTGCACATTTCATCCCATTTATTCTCTTATGTTGGATTTTTTATTGGTTTTCAACATTTACACTAACCGATTTATAAGGGTTATAGATTAGCCAATACTATTATATAGTTATTGTATAATGTTGGAAATCTCACATCGATTCAAAATATGACCAAATTCTAGTATGTAAAATCTCACTTTACAAGTCAGTTTTGTGAAATTATATTCCTCGTCTTTCTCAAACTCTTGAGAGTTTCATTGTATCTAAATAACAAGTCACTAAATTATATGCCTAAATTCTGAACTAGGCTGATTTAGTGTCAGGGATAACTAATTGTAAGTAATTATTTTGGGAATTAAAATGCTACAAACAACTTTCCTGTGTTTTACTTTTCAATATTATTAGTAAGCTGATGTCAGAACTCCCCAATGCAGGTTGTTAATAGGCTTCATTGGTATGTTCAGAATGGAGACACGGTATGTGGTTCAGTGGTTGTCCTTCATGCTTTTCTATTTTGGTATACATAAATACCTTGATTGGAACCTAGAATAGAAAATAAGAGAAAAGAAAAATAAAGATTTTACTTCTTAATTGGAAATGGTAGAATGAAGAGAGAGATCACTTCGTAGGATCTCCCTTAGTTTTTCCTTTTTCCCTTCCCTATTGGTACAAGACAGATTGTCCACTCTGCTATGCTGTACAACTGTACAATTTAAAGCTATGTTTATTTTCCTCTTTTTGTAGAAAAAATAATTTTAACAGAAGAGGATATGAGCACATGAAATTTTATTCCTGGGTTCTGTATAGATCTAAAATGCAACAAACGAAATCAAATACTAATAACATCAAAATTTTAAAAACAAACTCAATATATCCTAAAGTCTAAATAATAATAAGAAGGTCTTCATCTAAACATGCATTCTAAATATTTGAAACAGTTAATAAATTCCTAAAATCTAAATTATCCATTTTCAAACTACAGATATTTAAGCTTATTTTCAACAAAGTTAATTTTCCACGTCTACTACTTTAACCGCCCAAATATTCTAATTAACCTGGTATTCAAACTAATTACACTAGCTCTAACATTCCTTATATTCTTTTTGTTTTATTAGTTTGTTATTGATATTAATTAGTTGAAATATAAGTCATAATCTTTGAATACCTTTTTGAATGTGTTCATATTGGAGTTCACAACCTGTAACTCTCTGTCAATTCAAATGGGAGCTTAGGATTTTTAGTTATTCCAGTGTGTTAATTTTTGTAAATCCTTTGTTTTCTAGCTTGTTAATTTTATTTGGAATGTGGCAGTAAGATTAGTACAGATGATTTATTGCAGATTTATGCATCTTTCACTGCCCTTTCTCCTAATATGAATGCTCTATTTAGTTGATATTCAGAAATACTAGGTTCTTCATTTTTGTATTGTGATGAAGAAACTTTACATGCCACCGTCTTTAACGGGGTTTCATTGGTGAGGATTTGATGTCTCCTACTGTGAGGGTTTGTTATAAACATTTGAAGAAAAAAACAGGGAGGTGAATATTTCTAAGCCACATAACTTCCTATGTCTTTAGAATAAATTATTGGAATCAAAATTTTCTAGCATTCAATTTTCATGGAACTTCTCAAGTTGATAAAATTTGAGAGAGGAGAGATTCTGTTAATCTTCATTCCTGAATGATAGCTGATGACAATTTCTACTGGATTTAGCCTTTGTGTTGAGTTGACTTACTTGCTCCATTCATACTTATGTGGTATCCTTGCCAGGTTTTGGACTTCTGTTGTGGTTCTAATGACTTCAGTTGTCTAATGAAATCAAAGCTTGAACAGATGGGGAAGTCATGTTCATTCAAGAACTATGATTTATTCCAACCTAAGGTAAGTCTATATGTTGCTCAAATGAAGGCATGCATGGCATAGTTTTTGCTTCAGTTTTTGTTTGCAACATACTTTTGGTTTGTTTCTTCCATTTCCCTGTTGCAAATTTGCCATTTATTGCTAATGAAGTCCTGCTGCATGTAGAATGATTTCAACTTTGAGAAGAGAGATTGGATGAGTGTCAATGCAGAAGAATTACCACACGGTTCTAAACTTGTAAGAATCTAAATCTTTTACTTCATAATTTATATAGACACATGCATACTTCCATGTTTAACATCTTCATTAAGATATTTTCCTTTCACTGCTGATATTTTACTAGATCATAGGGCTGAATCCTCCTTTTGGGGTGAAGGGTTGTCTTGCTAACAAATTTATTAACAAGGCATTGACTTTCAATCCAAAACTTCTTATACTAATTGTACCAAAGGTGACTAAACGGTTAGTGTTTGTTTCATTTTATGCCCTTGGTTTTTTCATGTAAATCAGAACAAAACTCATCTCTCTACTATGTTCCTAGACTTGACAAAAGGAAAGGTGGATATGATTTAATTTGGGAGAATGATGAAATGTTTTCAGGAAAGGTGAGTTAGCAAAAGTTCAGTGATTTCATTCAACCATAACTTTGTTTAACCAAAAACAAGGGACAGCTTAGCTTATCTTTTTGCATTTTGTTCATTGTTCCAGTCATTTTATCTACCTGGTTCTGTTGATGTGCGTGACAAGCAACTGGAAGACTGGAACTTGAAGCCACCACCTTTGTACCTTTGGAGTCACCCTGATTGGACCACTAAGCACAGAAAAATTGCTCAAAAACAGTGCCACATCAATGAAAAATATGATGTGCATGTGAAGAATTATCTTATGGAGGAGAATCATGACTGTTACCAGGACTACACTGGCTTGCATGCACCTGGTGATGTTTTGAGCATATTTGATGATATTCCATGTGATAATGATGATGGTGCAGATGAGGAAGTTGCAACCAGCAATGCTCTGGGAGAGGTGAAAGGAACAGTGTTTTCTGATTGTGGAGGAGAAATGGAAATGGAGTTACCCTTTGATGAAGCTGAGGAAATGTGTATTGATATGGAGTTATCAACTCCCTAGAAATTTGTAATGGCTACACAGCTACAGAGTGAAGAATCAAAGCTTTTGGAAAGTTTTTTTTAAAGATTATCTCTAGAACAAATTTTAAATTGCTTTGAAAAGTTCATTTAGCAATGAGAAGTCTTATAATTAGGTGTTTCAAAATAAATAATTAAAATGTTTATAAATTAATTTATGACATTCTAAATATATAAATTTATTTTTTCAAAAGTATAAAAATTTTAAAAGATTATTTTCATCATTCCACTCTAATCAGATATGTAAAAAGAAATCATGAAGAGTCTTTTTAGCACTCATATTCTGAATTGCTCTTATATTAGGTTCTCGGGGTATCTTATATTAGCTCTCGTATTCTGAATTGCTCTAATCCATAATAGTAATTTGAACTTTTATCCCAATAGTAACCTGAAATGACAAAATTGCTCTTATATTAGGTTATCGGGGTATGTGAATGTGTAAAAATATTTTAATGAAGAGTTATATTATGTTATCGGGTACCTTAGAGTGAATCTTTAAAAAAATTTAATGAAGTATATGAGTGATAGGATGATATATTTTGAATTATTTAATAGTGTAAATTGTAAAATTATAAATTTATTTATAAAAAAAAGAAAAAAATAATTATTAATTTTGTGCACATTTTAGTTAATTAAAATAATGTAAAAATTTAATTATAAATAAAATAATAAAATAATGTAAAATTAAAATAAATAAATAAATAAAATTAAAAATTTAAATATAATTATATGTTTAAATGCATTTTTTGTGTTTCCCATGCTTATATAACTCGTGAACCTACATTATTTATGACCTAACCTATTCAGGAAGTACATTCATCACATTCAAGGTCAAATAGATTTTCTATGGCAAAGTCAGAAATCTCTGAATGGAATAATAGCATGGCAGTGTATGCATGACAGTGTAATATTAATTCATTGAAAACAAGTGAAGAAAAGCGAGGGAACTGTTGGGAAAATTCAGAAATAATTATCCCATTTGGTGTAGATACAAAATGGGCACTTGCGGAAACAATAAACAAATAATAGAAAATAGAGCAAATAGAATAATGACATAGAGAATTTTTAACGTGAGAAAACTTCCTCAACTTGAGAAGTAAAACTCATGGGACCTAGTACAGAAAATGTCTCCACTATGAAAGTAGGATTATAATATTTGTTTTTTCAACTCTCTTAGGATAACACTCAATCTCACCCAACAAGGACGGAATACAAAGTTTCTTTAGTATCTCACTAGGATTTCTAATCTCACCATTATGGTGGTTATCTATTCTCTCATTTCTCTCTATGTTGCTCTTCTCACTTCTTGTTTTTCTCTTCCTCAGAAGTTCCATTTATACAGAGAATGAGAGGAAGACTTCTTCATAAAGAGATTAATGCTCATTACATTTTTAAGAGAGATAAAATTCCAAAAAACTTTTGGAATGACCATCATTAAATATATTCAATGGATCAGTTACCAATATTCTTTGGTCATAATCTCCCACTAAATTAAGGAGGGATTCCCAACAATTCTCCCCCTTTCTGACTTAATTGAGGGTATCAATAATTCAGCTCCCCCACTTTGAAATTGGCGGTGGAAATATTTGATGGCACTGGACATTTTGGCATGTGGCAAGGAGAGGTTTTGGACTCTCTTTTTCAGCAGGGTCTTGATATTGTTATTGAAGGAGAGAAACCAGAAGAGGTAGAGGAGAAAAACTGGAGCATCATCAACCGTTTGGCATGTGGAACTATTTGATCCTGCCTGTCCAGAGAGCAAAAGTATGTTGTAAAAAACGAGACTTCTGCACAGAAACTGTGGAAGGCATTGGAGGACAAGTTTCTGAAGAAGAGTGGTCAGAACAAGCTCCTGATAAAGAAAAGGTTGTTCCGATTTGACTACCAACAAGGTACTACTATGAATGCACACATCACTATGTTTAATCAATTAGTAGCAGACTTGTTGAATTTAGATGTGAAGTTTGAGGATGAGGATTTG